>Ga0209913_1001298_pt1 | contig 14437 bp, 9 predicted proteins | sample PersoiDNA2013203_FD_185805 | JGI IMG/M metagenome (GOLD analysis project Ga0209913, IMG submission 185805) | Permafrost soil microbial communities from the Arctic, to analyse light accelerated degradation of dissolved organic matter (DOM) -... | ecosystem: Environmental > Terrestrial > Soil >... | reverse complement strand
TCGGTCATCGCTTTGCGCCAAGGCGCGCACATGCGCCTGACAACCTTCATCAACAAGATGCCGCCGGCCATGCGCAGCTGGATGGAAGTGTTTGCCATGGCGTTGGCGGCGACCTTCCTGCTGTTCGTCATCGGCCCAGCCTATGAACACTTTGATGAAAGCCTGATCGTCACTACGCCGACCTTGGAAATCAACGATGGCTTTCGCGTCGGCGCTATCGTGGTCGGTATTTCGCTGATGCTGCTGACAGCGTTCGAACGCCTGTGGGCCCAAGCCACATGGAAGCAGTTGGCCAGTTGCAGCGCACTGATTGCGGCCATCGGCACGGCAATGTGGCTATGCCAGCCCTGGTTTGCCGAGCTGGGCAATCTCAATCTGCTCATCTTCTTCGTCACGATCGTGTTGTTTTGCGTCGTCATCGGTGTGCCGATCGCCTTTGCCTTTGGTCTGGCCACGCTTTGCTATCTGGCGTTCACCACCAGTAATCCGCTCTCGATTCTGCCTAACCGCATGAATGAAGGCATGTCGCCATTGATCCTCCTAGCGGTGCCGTTATTCATCTTTTTGGGATCCCTGATCGAAATGGCGGGCCTGGCCAAGGCAATGATCAATTTTCTGGTGGCGTTGATCGGCCATGTGCGCGGCGGCCTGCAATATGTGCTGCTGTGCGCGATGTATTTGGTGTCAGGTATTTCAGGAGCAAAAGTGGCAGACATGGCAGCGGTAGCGCCAGCCCTGTTTCCGGAAATGAAAAAACGCGGCAACCGCGAGGGCGATCTGATCGGTCTGCTCTCAGCCTCCGGCGCCATGTCTGAAACCATTCCGCCAAGTCTGGTACTCATCGCCATCGGCTCGGTCACCGGCGTATCGATTGCCTCCTTGTTTACCGGCGGCCTGCTGCCGGCGCTGGTGGGCATGCTGTGCATGTGCGTCGTGGTTTATTTCCAGACCAGGAATGAAAACATGACCGGTGTGCAGCGCGCGCCACGCAAGGTCTTGCTCAAGAGCTTCATCGTCGCGCTACCGGCCATCGCCCTGCCCTTCGTGATCCGTACCGCCGTGGTCGAAGGTATTGCCACTGCCACCGAGGTGTCTACCATTGGCATCGTCTATACCGCGATTATCGGGCCGCTGGTTTATCGCCAGTTCGATCTCAAAAAACTCTATCCCATGCTGGTGGACACGGCGTCATTATCGGGTGCCATTCTGTTGATCATCGGCTGCGCCACCGCCATGTCCTGGGCGTTGACGCAATCGGGCTTCTCGCATCAACTGGTCGAGGCGATCGCCTCGGTACCGGGCGGCAAACTGGGCTTTCTGGCCATATCGGCGCTGGCCTTCGTGGTACTGGGCAGCGTCCTGGAAGGGATTCCGGCAATCGTGCTGTTCGGGCCGCTGATGTTCCCTATCGCCCGCGCCATCGGCGTCAATGAAATCCACTACGCCATGATTGCGATCTTCTCCATGGGCCTGGGCTTGTTTGCGCCGCCGTTCGGGGTTGGCTTCTATGCCGCCTGCGCTGTCGGCCGGGTGCAGCCCGATCAGGCCATTGCCCATGTCTGGCCGCATATTGCCGCCTTGCTGGTAGCGCTGCTGCTGTTGATCGTGTTCCCCTGGATCTCCATAGGATTGCTGTAAACCTGCCCGGCGCCGCCATGTGCCGGGACCTCTTCTCTTGCCGCCATGCAGACCAGTCTCATGCACAGCGGCTGAACATGACCTGTAAGGAGTCTGCCTCATGCTTAGCGTTGTCGTTGAAAAGCCTCATCACATTGCCGTTGTCGAACGGCCGCTACCGGTGCCGCAAGCCGGTCAGGTACGCGTACGCGTGCGCTATGCCGGCATTTGCGGTTCCGACCTGCACATCTACCATGGCATGAATCCATTTGCCGTCTATCCACGTGTGATCGGCCATGAATTTGTCGGCCACATCGATGCAGTCGGCCAAGATGTTGACAGCGCCCGCATCGGCCAACTGGTCGCGGTCGATCCAGTGGTGAGCTGCGGCCACTGCTACCCCTGCTCGGTGGGACGCCCGAATGTCTGCAATCAGCTCGAGGTTTATGGCGTGCACCGCGATGGCGGCTTCAGTGAAGCGGTCTGCGTGCCGGCGGCTAATGCCTATGTCATCCCGGAAAACATTGCCGAGACCTGCGCCGCCATCATTGAACCCTATGCTGTCGCCGCCAATGTGCTGGCGCGCACCGGGGTGTTCCCCAACGATGTAGCACTGGTGTATGGTGCCGGTCCGATAGGACTGACCGTGGTGGAAGTACTCAAGGGCGTGTATGGCGTGCGCACTATCGTCACCGACCGCCTGGACGAGCGTTTGCAACTGGCGCACCTGTGCGGTGCTGATGAAGTAGTCAATACTAGCCGCGAGGCGCTCACCGATGCGCTCGTCCGGCTCGGCATCGAACGCGGTCCCACGCTGATCATCGATGCGGTCTGCCATCCGTCGATTTTGGAAGAAGCCGTCCGCATCGCCGCTCCGGCCGGCCGCATCGGCTTGCTCGGTTTTTCTTCCGAGCCGTCGGCGATTCCGCAGCAAGAGTTGACCAAAAAGGAGTTGTCGCTGCATGCCTCACGGCTGAACTGCGCGATGTTTCCACGTGTCATCGAATGGGTTAGCCAAGGCTTGGTCCGTCCCGAACACATCATCAGCCACAAGATCAATTTTCAGGACGTGGCAAAGGCCTTCGACATCGTGCAGAACGATCCCAAGAGCAGTTGCAAGATATTGCTCGATTTTGCCCCGCTCAGTTCCTCCTGACGGTGTGCACCGACAACAATGACTCTTGAGCCTGCTCTGGCGGCGGCTCAATCGCGCTTGGGCACTGGTATTTCCGCTTCAGTTGTGCAACTAGCATCACCTCATACGTGTTACTGTGTACTCATGCAAATGTAGGCACTTTCTTTCGTCATTTTGCAAAACGGCAAGCCTCCCCTTCCGGTCTTCACAATGGGGAAAACGTGTTCCATCATCTATCTGAACACTTCGGGTGAAGGGTGCCGCGATCTATTCTTTCATTATCACCTGCGAACACGGCGGCAACCGCATCCCCGCCCCCTATGACAGCCTGTTTCGGGACGAGCAGGCGTTGCTCGACTCTCATCGTGGCTACGATCCCGGGGCATTGCTGATGGCGCAGGAACTAGCAGTAGCCTTCGATGCACCACTCGTGACTGCCACCGTGAGCCGTTTACTGGTCGATCTCAATCGCTCGATTGCTCATCCGCAGCTCTTCTCAGCGGCAACGCGCCATTTACCGCCGACGCTGCGCGAGGAAATTCTGGCGCAATATTATCGACCTTATCGCGAGCAAGTCGAACGGCTGGTCAAACAAGCCGTGTCTGATGGGCAGCGTGTGATCCACATTTCTTCGCACAGCTTTACCCCGGAGTTGAACGGCAAGGTACGGCGCGCCGACGTAGGTTTGCTCTATCACCCGGCTCGGCATGACGAAGTCAAACTGTGCTCACACTGGAAGGCAGCGTTAGCCGAACTTGCACCAGCGCTGCGCGTACGCCGCAATTATCCCTATGCTGGCAAAGGCGACGGCTTGACTGCATACCTGCGGCTGCGCTTCGCATCGGCCACATATATCGGCATCGAACTGGAGGTCAATCAGCGCATAGTGCTGGCGCAAGCGGCACAATGGACGGCGCTGCGCGCCTTGCTGCTCGATAGCTTGCGCACGGCATGTGTTATCAGTATTGCATGATGGACGCACTTCGCTGTATGAAGGCGTCTTCCCTTAATGCATTTTTACCTCCGCCCTTGCCCTGTGCGATGCGCTGAAAATTGGAGCTTGTCATGAAAATCCATATCGGTTTTGAAATGGTCTACGATTGCCCGCAACCCACTCCCATGATTTTCAACCTACACGTCCACTTTACACGTGTATCCGATCTCGTCAGCCGTGATGATCTGAGGTTCGATCCGCCCGTTCCCATGACCGCCTACCGCGACAGTTTCGGCAACTGGTGCACGCGTATCGTCGCGCCGCAAGGCCGTATCCGCATTTCTGCTGATGCCATCATCAACGATAGTGGCATTCCTGATGTGATCGCCCCGCAGGCGCGCCAGCTCGCCGTACAAGACTTGCCGGAAGAATCATTGCTGTTTCTGCTTGGCAGCCGCTACTGCGAAACGGACCGATTGTCGCAAACGGCGTGGCAACTCTTTGAGCATGCCCCCACCGGCTGGGGGCGGGTACAGGCGATCTGCGACTATGTCCATCAGCATATCGTCTTCGGCTATGAAAATGCCCGCATGACACGCACAGCCCTGGAAGCATTTCATGAAAAAGTCGGCGTCTGCCGCGATTACGCCCATCTGGCGATTGCCTTCTGCCGCTGCATGAACATCCCGGCTCGTTATTGCACTGGCTACCTGGGTGACATTGGCATGCCGCCGCCATATGGCACAATGGACTTCGCCGCCTGGTTTGAGGTTTTCCTCGATGGCAACTGGTACACCTTCGACGCCCGCAACAATACGCCGCGCATCGGCAGAGTCTTGATCGCACGTGGCCGCGACGCAGCCGATGTCGCACTCAACAATACCTTCGGCCCCAATACCTTAAGCAACTTCAAGGTATGGACGGATGAAATCGATAACCGTCAACCAATCGAGAACTGGACGTGATGCGCATATCGGATGACGCTCGCACAGACGCAAATACGCCCGTATGCCGCGATATCGCACCCAGTTGAAACGTGCTCACGCTGCCATCGTTTTTGCCCAACTGAGCCGTGCTACCTGAGTGTTGCAGTGATTTATTTTGTGATTTTTTCTCAGACTTATTTAGCACGTTTGCGAGAAACCCGCCTCGCCAGAGACAGCCACTGATTTGGTGTCTCGTTATTCGTCTTGGTAACGTTTTTTGCCGAGCGTGGGAATAAGTGCAATATGTTTCTTTAATATCGCTGTCAGCGTGCCATTTTTCTGCATTCTGTCCAATTCCTTGTCCAAACTTGCCATATATTTGACGCAAGGACTCAACTTGCTTATTCCTATGAGATTAGCCGTCTCCGAGATGTAGGGCTTTAATACCGAGAAATTATTCTCCTGGCCTGTTTGTTGCAAATAAACGATGCCACTGTAATAACCGGTGACCAGATAATTGATCTGGCCAAGCTCCAGTTTTTCAAAATTCATGTAGGTCTTTTGCGCAGTCTCAATTTTCAGATTGGCTTGAAGAAATTCATCAAATCCCCCGCCAAATTGATAGCCCAAAGTGATACCGCCTTTTTTCCCAATCAAGTCTTGCCAATTCGAGTAAGGGAACGGTTTATCTTTCGCAACAAAAACCGCAATGGGATTGGAGAAAAGAGCCACCGAAGAGAACAAGAGATACTCGTGTCGCTCGGGAGTTTCTTTCAAAGACGCAATCATGTCTATTTCTCCGGACTTTGCCTCCTGGAGCACGCGTTGAAACGGCCCAACATAACGAACTTCAAATGGAACATGCAAGGCCGTCAGCGCAGTGCTGGCAATTTCTATGCTGGCACCGGTCAGCTTTTTTCCATCATACCAATGCAACGGCGCGTAGTCTGAATCTGCGGAAATAACAATTTTATTGCACTCTCTCGCATGCACAGATGATGACAACGAAAGTGAAAAAAATGTTAGTACAAGGATATGTCTAGCCACAATGCTCATGCCTTGCCCCCTTCCTTGCCAACCGACTATAGATTTTTCTTTCTTTATTACTTTCATCATACGACACCCAGAAAAAAGTACAACCTGGCAATTTTTAAAGTTCGTTTAAATTAAAAAACATATCCGAAGAAGCGTAAGTCGATCAGGATCAATTTTTATCTAACCCTCCCTTGCTATTGCATAGCATCATTTGGTTTGCGCCCAGCTGCCTTGTCTTCGTACATACCGTGATCGGCCAGCTTGATCAGGGTTTCAGCATCCTTGCCATCCTGCGGAAAAAACGCCACTCCGATCGCCGCACCAATCGTCATGCCTTGTGCGCCGGCGACACTTGCCAGACACTCCAGCGGCGGCGCCAGTGCTGCTGCAATCTTCTGGCGCACCTGATCGGCAAAAGCGCCATCGGCCACGCCCCAGAACACCAACACAAATTCATCACCACCAAAACGCGCCACCACATCGTCTTCGCGCGCCACCGAACACAGGCGCTGACCGGCTTCGATCAGCACCAGATCACCATACTCATGTCCGAGCTTGTCATTGATCGCCTTGAAGCGGTTGAGATCGATGAATAGCAGGGTGAATTTTTCATGTTTTTCTCCCGCACGCCGATCACGCTGATGGACAGCGGCATCAAGGTAGCGCAGCAGCGCTGCACGACTGGTGACACCGGTCAGCTTGTCTGTATTGAGCTCATTTTGCATGTCATTGAAATTACGCGCCAACTGACCGATTTCATCGCTACGTTCGATATTAAGCGGTACGTTCATCTGCCCTTTGCCAATACGCGTGGCCGCACGCGACAAGCGGCGCACGTCGCGCACGACCCAGCGCACAACGCTCAAGCCCAGCAACAACGCCAACACAACGGCAACCACGACGATGATCACGGTCCAGCGCGCATTGACGTCGAGAGACTCCAGGAAATCGCTGCGCGGCACCGCCACCACCGCCAGCCAGGACAACCCGGCTTTATCCTGGATCCAAGCATAAGAAGAGTAAATCGTCTCACCGTTGGTAGCCTGAAAAATAAACGTACGACCGCTATCGATACCGTTTTCTGCGGCGGCGAGTTTTTTTTGCAAACTGGCGTAGGCACTTCTAATGAGCGCATTGCTACTGTCTTCGGCGCGTACCCGATCAATTTTCCCGTCTTCGGCGGTATGAATATTTTCACCCGCCGAGGCGGCGATCAACTGGCCGTTGGCTTCCGTGATGAACACCACGCCATGCGCACTGACGTGCATATCGTTGACAAAATCATTGAGCCCTTTGAGCGACACATCAGTGGCCACTACCCCTGCCAGTTTGCCGTTCTTCAAAAGCACCCGGCGCGCACGCGTGGCCACCAGATCCTTGTCCCAGTAGTTGATGTAGATATCCGTCCAGACGTCTTGTTCGCTATTTTTCCCAGCGATAAACCATGGCCTTAGGCGCGGATCAAAATCTGTCTGGTCAAGGCTTGGCATTCCCAGCGGGCTGTTGATGCTGGTACAGGAATAGGCGCTGCGATAGTTGTCACTGGCGCGCTTGACACGCAACTCGCCAGCGTCTGCACGCAGACGGAACAGGCCGACAAAATCACCGCTGGTGTTGCCGTAATAAACGTAATTATTCAGATCTGGACGCAGCGTGGTGGCGATCCAAAAGCGTGTGCGCAAGGTGTCAAGTTCAGCATTGAGATCGGCATCCATCGGCAAGCCATGCGGAAACGCCTCTTCCAGCACGGCACCGCTGCCGACGATATGACGATCTACCATGATCGCTACGCTATCAGCGGTACGCTTGAGCATTTGCTCAGCCACTTCGACCACCGCATGGTGACCTGCCTGATAAGACAATAAGCCGACCACGACCGACAATGTCATGATCAATATGACAAACGGCAAAATCAGCACTTTAGCCAGTGACGATGACGAGCGCAGCAAATAAATCATGGAGCGTCCCCCCGCTATTGCTTTGTTATGTCGTAGCGCCCGTGACAAGGCAGCCTGCCGACCGTGCGCCTGAATGCTTGCAATACGATACTACCAGCTAGTATTCCCTAAAAACATCTGTGCAGGATAAAGATCACACCTGACACGTGTTGCTGTCTCATCAATGGAACGGGCGGCTGGAGACTAAAAATTCCGAGGTAGATTCGATCAGACCAGTCTGGCCTTACATCGCGATATTGGGCAGGGGAAGATCACTGCGTCGCCGGTGAGTCACAGCAATTTATCTTCCAGACTATGGAAATGATGTTCCGGAAAATGAAAAAGCCCGCTACAAGAGCGGGCTAAGTCATTGAATCTATTGGGGTGGCTGATGGGGCTCGAACCCACGACAACAGGAATCACAATCCTGGACTCTACCAACTGAGCTACAGCCACCACTGCATGACCAAGACTTGAATTACTGTCTTGAATCAGTGAAGCAAAGAATTATACAAAAATATTTTACACATGGCAAACTAATTAATCATCAAAGTGCAATTAGTTTTACCTAGGACCAACCGGCGATGGTATCAGCTGCCGTTGTACTACGAATTTCCCTGATTTCGGCTGGCAGTTTCAGCAGGTTTGACAAGGCAGCAGACAATGTCGACGAGCTCGCAGTGGTATAGGCAATCAAGCCAGCGACCCCGTCCTGCGCCAACACATCTCGGCTCTGCAGCAGCCGTTGTAATTGCCGCGTTACTGCCTCTCCGGTATCGATGATCAAGGGCGTGACACAACCTGCCTGTCGCGCCGACGCCTCAATGAGAGTGCGCACGAAAGGATAATGCGTACAGCCCAGCACCAACGTATCAGCACGCTGCTCGATCAAGGGCATGACATAACGGTCAATCAGCGCCGCAGTGGCCGGTGAATGCAATTCACCTTTTTCAATCTGATCGACCAGGCCTACACAAGCTTGCGGCAGAAAACGCGTACTGCCGCTTGCCATTAACTGCTCACGCAACGCCACAAACCGCGCACTGGCCAAAGTGCTACGTGTAGCCAGCACGCCGACCACACCACTCTTGCTATGCTGCGCAGCCGGCTTCAAGCCCGGCTCCATTCCGACCACGATGAGTGTCGGCCAGTGTCGACGAATCGCTTCAATGGCAGCCGCCGTCGCCGTATTGCAGGCCACCACCAAGGCCTTGACATCCTGCTCGACCAAAAATCCGGCAATCGTTAGGGAGCGCTCAATGATTTGAGCCTCACTCTTGTCGCCATAGGGCGCATAACCGGAATCGGCAAAGTAAATCAATTGCTCGCCCGGCAAGGTACTACGCACGTGCCTGAGCACCGACAAACCACCGATGCCGGAATCAAAAATGCCGATAGGCGCAGCAGCGTCCATCGGCATTTTCAGCGCGGGTAGCGCTGTTTCACTCATTGATCAACCAGGCTGACATGGTGTAACACTATCATGCCGTCGTGACGGCAATCTTGCTCAGCGCGGTATTGGTCGCAATGCGTTGCTGCCATTCCTGCGGACCGGTGGTGTGCACCGAGACACCATTGGAATCGACCGCTACCGTCACTGGCATGTCTTTGACGTCGAACTCATAGATCGCTTCCATGCCCAGATCTGCAAAACCCAGCACCTTGGCCGACTTGATCGCCTTCGATACCAGATAGGCGGCACCACCCACGGCCATTAAGTATGCCGACTTATGCTTCTTGATCGACTCGATTGCGGTCGGGCCGCGTTCGGATTTACCGATCATCGAGATCAGACCGGTTTGCTCCAGCATCATGTCGGTAAATTTATCCATGCGTGTAGCGGTAGTCGGACCAGCCGGCCCCACCACTTCGTCGCGCACCGGATCAACCGGACCAACGTAATAGATGACGCGATTGGTGAAATCGACCGGTAGCTTCTCGCCCTTGGCCAGCATTTCCTGAATACGCTTGTGCGCTGCATCGCGACCGGTCAGCATCTTGCCGTTCAACAGCAGAGTCTGACCTGGCTTCCAGGAAGCCACTTCTTCTTTGGTCAGGGTGTCAAGATTGACGCGCTGGGATTTCTCGGTATCGGCAACCCAGTGCACATCCGGCCATTCCGACAACGATGGCGGCTCCATGTAGGCCGGGCCCGAGCCATCGAGCACAAAGTGACCATGACGCGTAGCCGCACAGTTAGGGATCATTGCCACCGGTTTCGATGCCGCATGGGTCGGATGCATCATGATTTTGACATCAAGCACAGTGGTTAGACCACCCAGACCTTGCGCACCAATACCAAGTGCATTGACCTTGTCGCACAGTTCGATACGCAGTTCTTCGGTTTTGTTTTGCGGGCCGCGCTGTTTCAGTTCGTACATGTCGATGTCATCCATCAACACTTCCTTGGCCATCAACATGGCCTTTTCAGCGGTACCGCCGATGCCGATACCCAGCATACCTGGCGGACACCAACCAGCACCCATGGTCGGCACGGTCTTCATGACCCAGTCCACCAGCGAATCGGATGGATTCAACATGACAAACTTGGTCTTGTTCTCGGAACCACCGCCCTTGGCGGCAATGCGCACATCAACGGTGTTACCCGGCACCAGTTCCATGTGAATCACGGCCGGCGTGTTGTCCTTGGTGTTCTTGCGTTCGAATTGAGGATCGGCCACGATGGAGGCGCGCAGGACGTTGTCCGGATGCATATAGCCCTGACGCACACCTTGGTTCACAGCATCCGCAATAGAGCCGGAAAAACCTTCAAAACGCACACCCATACCGATCTTCAGAAACACGTTGACGATACCTGTATCCTGGCAGATAGGACGCTTGCCTTCGGCGCACATGCGCGAGTTGGTCAGGATCTGTGCGATCGAATCCTTGGCCGCAGGGCTTTGCTCCAGCTCATAAGCGCGCGCCAAATGCTTGATGTAATCCACCGGATGGTAATAACTGATGTATTGCAAGGCCGCGGCAACGGATTCGATGAGATCGTCTTGCTTGATGATGGTCATGGCTGGTTCTCTCAGGTTAATTAAAGGGTAAGGTCAATGTGATGGCGGCGAAGCCGGATGGCTCATCAGTCGGTCGCAATAAGCAATCGCCATGGCCGACAGCAAAAAGGTGATGTGAATGCCGGTCTGTGCCAACAGGGTTTTGACATCGTAAAGATTGGCGTTGATAAAAGTCTTCAATAGATGAATCGACGAAATGCCGATGATGGCCGTGGCCAGCTTGACCTTGAGCACCGAAGCATTCACATGCGACAGCCACTCAGGCTGATCGGGATGACTTTCCAGATTCATGCGCGAGACAAACGTCTCATAGCCACCAACAATGACCATGATCAACAGGTTGGAAATCATCACTACGTCAATCAGCGCCAGCACCACCAGCATGATGGTCTGTTCATTGAGCGCCTCAGGGCGCACAGCACCTTCAATGGCAACGGCATCAAGAATATGCGCCAGCGAGCCAGGATGCCCCAAGGCAGCACCGATCAAATCACTGAGTTCAACCCAGAAATGATAGACATAGACGCACTGCGCCAGAATCAGTCCCAGATACAAAGGCAGTTGCAACCACCGGCTCATGAAAATCAGATTGGGCAGAATACCGATCTTCTTGCGGGCAGGTGTAGGGCTAGAGTCTTTCATTGGCGCAATCTGTGTAAAACCGAGGTAGCGAGCGCTGGCCCACAATGCAGCAAGCCAGATCGACAGATGAATTTAGCCCGCTATTTTACACTCCCTTGCCCTACCCTTGCCGACTCACCCGCAACTTTCACTGCCGCAGCCAGACGCGATTGCAAATGCGATAATGCACAGCAGCAATAGCGTTTTACCAACGCAGTCAGCCATGACAACGCAGAGCAATCTGAATGTGTAAGGACTGAGTAAGTGAAAACGCCTATGTTTTAGGCAAAGCAAAAAATCATTTATCGCCGGAGACTATCGTGTCAGACATCAAAACCTTCAAACAAGAAAACCGCATTTTTTTACCACCAGCAGAATTCGTCCGTGACGCGGCCGTATCCGGCATGGAAGCCTACCATGCGCTGTGCGCCGAAGCCGAGCGAGACTATGAAGGCTTCTGGGCCGGACTGGCGCGCGCCAATCTGCATTGGCACAAGCCCTTCACGAAGACACTCAATGAGAGCGATGCGCCATTCTATAAATGGTTCGAGGATGGCCAGCTCAACGTTTCCTACAACTGCCTCGACGTTAACCTGGAAAACGGCAATGCGGACAAGGCCGCCATCATTTTTGAGTCTGATGATGCCAAGGTTACCCGGGTCACCTACCGCGAGCTGCACAAAAAAGTCTGTCATTTCGCCAACGGACTAAAGTCCCTCGGCATCAAAAAAGGTGACCGCGTCGTCATTTACATGCCGATGTCGGTCGAAGGCGTCGCCGCCATGCAAGCATGCGCCCGTATCGGTGCGACGCACTCGGTGGTGTTCGGTGGCTTCTCAGCCAAATCGCTGCAAGAACGCGTAATCGATGCCGGCGCAGTCGCTGTCATCACGGCCGACATGCAAGTACGCGGCGGCAAGCAACTGCCGCTCAAAGCCATCGTCGACGAAGCGCTCGCCATGGGCGGTTGCGACACCATCAACAACGTCATCGTCTATCAACGCACTGGCGCCGCGATCAACTGGGTCGCAGGCCGCGACCTCTGGTTGCACGACGTCGTTGCAAACCAGTCAGATGTCTGCGAACCCGAATGGGTCGATGCTGAACATCCACTGTTCATTCTCTACACCTCCGGCTCCACCGGCAAGCCCAAGGGAGTGCAACATGCTTCCGGCGGCTACCTGCTGTGGGCCGCGCTGACGATGAAATGGACCTTCGACATCAAGCCTAGCGACATTTACTGGTGTACCGCCGACATCGGCTGGATCACCGGCCATACTTACATTGCCTATGGTCCGCTGGCCGTTGGCGCCACCCAGATTGTGTTCGAAGGCATTCCAACCTTCCCCAATGCCGGCCGTTTCTGGGACATGGTGCAACGCCACAAAGCCACCATCTTCTATACAGCACCGACTGCGATCCGCTCACTGATCAAGGCTGCCGACGCCGATGAAAAGATCCATCCAAAGCAATACGATCTGAGCTCGCTGCGCCTACTGGGCACGGTTGGTGAGCCGATCAATCCGGAAGCCTGGATGTGGTACCACAAAAATATCGGTGCCGAAACCTGCCCTATCGTCGACACTTTCTGGCAAACCGAAACCGGCGGGCACATGATTTCCCCTCTGCCAGGCGCGACGCCGCAAGTACCAGGCTCCTGCACCCTGCCGCTACCCGGCATCACGGCCGCCATCGTCGATGAGACTGGCCATGACCTACCCAATGGCAGTGGCGGCATCCTGGTAGTCAAGCGTCCATGGCCGTCGATGATCCGCACCATCTGGAACGACCCAGAACGCTTCAAGAAGAGCTATTTCCCAGAAGAATTCGGCGGCAAGATTTACCTTGCAGGCGACGGTGCGATCCGCAATGAAGAAACTGGCTACTTCACCATTACCGGGCGTATTGACGACGTCTTAAACGTCTCCGGCCACCGCATGGGCACCATGGAAATCGAATCGGCCCTGGTTGCCAACCCGCTGGTGGCAGAAGCCGCCGTGGTCGGCAAGCCGGACGAAACTACCGGCGAATCAATCTGCGCTTTTGTCGTGCTCAAACGCACGCGTCCGGTTGGTGAAGAAGCAAAGCAGATTGCCAAGGAATTGCGTGATTGGGTCGCCAAAGAAATTGGCCCGATTGCCAAACCTAAAGAAATCCGCTTCGGCGACAATCTGCCCAAGACCCGTTCCGGCAAGATCATGCGTCGTCTGCTTCGAGTATTGGCCAAGGGAGAAAACATCACTCAAGACATCTCCACACTGGAAAATCCGGCCATTCTGGACCAACTGAAAGAAGCGCAGTAAAAAGCCGCCGAACTGGCGATGCTAGGCAGCGCGACAAGAAATAATGGCGATGCAGCAACGCATCGCCATTATTTTTAGGCCCACTGACAGAAAACCAGCTTCATTTTTAAAAAATGTTGCTATAATCAGCGGCTTCGCTAAAAACGAAACCGGAATTCCGGAGAGATGGATGAGTGGTTGAAGTCGCACGCCTGGAAAGCGTGTATAGGTTAATAGCCTATCGGGGGTTCGAATCCCCCTCTCTCCGCCAAGCTGCAGATAAGGCTCCCAGACCGGGAGCCTTTTTCATTTGTGCTATTCAAATGGCGCTGTGCTATTCAAATCGCCGTAAACTTAGTAATTGCGATCCCAATTCCCTCAGCGACCAGTTCTGTTAAAGCCGCTCACTAAGCTGCTGCTGCCGCCGCAAGGGCCTGCACTTGCGGGATAATGATCAGCAATAGGATCTATGCAGCGTCGATGCCTACAACGACTTCGACCTGACCGGGGAACGCTGGTGTGACCTTGATAATTTGCAAAACGCGCGGCAGTGCACTTTGGATCAAGTCTTCGTGACCTGCGTGAACTCTAACGCCGTTTGGGCGAATGGGCACATCTTTGTGCTCATGTCGGAGTTGCGGCCGGGCTGTTTGCAATTGTGCCGCAGGCAGACAGTAGAAATGCGGCCGCGACGGCGCCAATAAAAACCGCGCGAAAGGCGGTTGGTTGCCGCGTACTTCGGGTGGAACCAATTGACGATCGACCTCATCACCACCATCCTCTTCCGCCGCACGCAGTGAGAGATCGCGGTCGACGTTTCGAGGGCGTCAGGCACAGTAAAGAGTCCACTGCCTGCAACGTTACGCAGGATATCGCCGAAAGTCGGTTCAAGGAACAGGGTCAAGGGACTGGGCCGATTCTTTATCG
>Ga0209913_1001296_pt1 | contig 14459 bp, 11 predicted proteins | sample PersoiDNA2013203_FD_185805 | JGI IMG/M metagenome (GOLD analysis project Ga0209913, IMG submission 185805) | Permafrost soil microbial communities from the Arctic, to analyse light accelerated degradation of dissolved organic matter (DOM) -... | ecosystem: Environmental > Terrestrial > Soil >... | reverse complement strand
GAATTGATCAGGATCAGCGCAATCGGAAACAGTGCAATCACGGCGTACAGACACAGCACGATGTGCACCCAGATGTGACCGGCCGGACCGAAGCTGCGCTGGATCAGTGATGGGCCGCGTCTGGTCGTCAGCTTGCCGGCATTTTTGCCGGCGCTGTCTACGTTGTCAGCGCCGTGTGTTGTCGGGGCGATGGAGGAAGAAACAGAATTCATCGCGATTCCTTAAAGCTCGTAACGGGTCAGCTTGCGCTGCACCAGATAAAAATACGTACCGACGCCGGCCAGGATCACCAGGAACATCAATGTCGCGACTGCTGCGCCCATGGTCGGGCTGCCGACTTGCGCCTGGTAGCCGAAGAAGGTGCGATAGAAGAAGGTGCCCAGCAAGTCGCTGGAATAATTCGGCCCGGCCAGCGCTCCCTTGACCGAATAGATCAGATCGAAGGCATTGAAGTTGGCGACGAAGGTCAGAATGGTGACCAGCCCCAGCGTCGGCCAGATCAGCGGCAGCTTGATCTGCCAGAAGATGCGCATGGCGCTGGCGCCTTCGGCATGGGCGGCTTCCAGGACTTCTTCGGGGACTGCCAGCAAGGCCGCGTAAATCAGCATCATCGGGATACCGATGTATTGCCATACCGAGATCAGCGAGAGCGTGAACAGTGCAGTCGATTCCTGGCCCAAAAAGGGAGCGAAGTAGTCGCCGAGACCGACCAGCGTCATGAGCTTTTCGCCGACGCCCCACAGCGGAGAAATGATCAACTGCCAGATGAAGCCGATGATCACCACCGACAACAAGGTCGGCAGAAAAATCAGGGTGCGATAAGTACGCGCACCACGCAGGCCCTTGAGGCTGAACAAGGTCGCCAGCAGCAGACCGATGGGATTTTGCAGCAGCATGTGGATGCAGAAGAACTTGACGTTGTTCCACATCGCATTCCAGAAAGCTGTCGACCAGTCGGCGTCGAACAGGATGGTGCGGTAGTTGTCGAGACCGACAAAACTATGCACGCCGGCGTCGTTGGCGGTATAGAAGCCAAGGCGCAGCGTGTCCAGCAAAGGCAGGGCGCTGAACAGGGAATAGATAATGACCGCCGGCGCCAGGAAGACGACGATGTGCCAGGGACGAGCTGTTTTCACTGCAACTCCTAGTATGAAGCATGCGAATCCCGGCGCAGAACGATGAAGTGTCTGGCCGGTTTAGATCTCAAATACGGTTGATGCACCGTAACCTGCTTACGATCTGTAGCGAGAGGCCATCAGCCGGTGGCGGCCGGAGCACAGCTCAGTTGAAACCCTTGGAATGTACTTCAGTACATGAGGACTCCGAGCACCGCCCAAGGATTGCCATTTCGCGGATCATGGCCTCGCAGTAAGATCGTATGCAGGTTATTGCTGTGGCTTGTACCACTTGGCGAAGCCGGTCTGGATCTTGGTGGCCGCGTCCTTCGGCGTCATCTTGCCGTTCAACACCTGCGCATTGACGTTCCACATTTCGTTTTCCATGCTTGGCGTACCGCGGTTCAGGATCTGCGAGTTGACGCGGATGGTCGACGAGCACGACTTGCGCCAGTCGATCATCTGCTTGGCGATCGGATCCTTGACCGAGATCAGGTGGTTCGACAGCGAAAAGAAGCCGGTGACCTTGTTGGTGTAGATGTCGGCAAACTCTTGCGAGCCCAGCCATGCCAGGAACTTGTAGGCGTCTTCCTTGTTCTTGGATTTTTTGTTCACGCCCATGCCGATGTCGTTGTGGTCAGAGATGTAGCACGCGTCGCCGGCCTTCGGCACTGGCGGCGGGAATACACCCAGTTCCAGCTTGGCGTTGGCATTGGCGTTGAAGTAGGCGATGTCCCACGAACCGGCGGCATATACAGCGCCTTGGCCGAGTGCGAACATGTTCTGGCTGTCGCCGTAGGTTTGCGCCGATGCGCCCTTGGACAGGTACTTGCCGAGCTTGGCTTCATATTCCCAGGCGGCCAGGAATTGCGGGTCGGTGAACTTGGCTTTGCCGGCGATGAGTGCCTTACGGCCGGTTTCACCCTTCCAGTAGTTGGGGCCGACGCCGGTAAACAGCACCTGATGTGCTTCCCATTGATCAGCTGTGCCGAGCACGAGCGGGGTGTACTTGCCGCCGGCCTTGACGGTTTCCAGCAGCTTCAGGAATTCAGCTTCCGTCTTGGGCGGCTGCAGGTTCATTTCCTTGAAGATCTTCTGGTTGTACAGGAAGCCGTGCATCACGGATGCAATTGGCATACAGAAGGTGTCTTTGCCGTCATCGGTTTGCCATGCGACCTTGGACGATGCAGGGAAGGACTCCATGCCGGCCTTGCCGTCCAGTTTTTCCAGATGGCCCTTGTTATACAGGGACAGCGATACGTCGAACGGGCGGCAGGCAACCAGGTCGCCCGCAGTGCCGCCGGCCAGACGCGCGGTCAGGCTGGAGTCGTATTCGGTTGGTGCGGTCGGCGAGAATTTGACGGTGATGCCGGGGTTCTTTTTCTGGAAGGCCGGGATCAGGACGTTTTCCCACAGTGCCAGATCGTCGACGCGCCAGCTTTCTATGGTCAGCGTGCCGGCCTGCGCATTGCCGCCGGCCAGTGCGAGCAGCACGGCGCTGCTGAGGGTAGCGAGAGCGAGGGCTTTTTTTACGGTTTGCATCAAAGGTCTCCTAATTGGTTTTCTTGCATTGATGAAGGCCGCTCTGAGCTTCCGAAAAGTCCGCAATTGCAGAGCCAGCGCCGCGACAGTAGCACCGGGGAACATGTGATGCGAGCATTTCGAATTACAGCCTGAAATACTTGGTAAGTAGTTGATTTGATTGATGAAAGATAAAAACTGCAACGATGTTGGATTACATATATTTACAGAGCGGCGGACGGGTTCTCAGATTGCGCCCATGGCATCGGGGCATACGGCTTTGTAAGGCGTGGGATCGGGTAAACAGGAAACTAAATAAAACATTACATTTCTTTACAAAACGTGAATCCAATTAATGTTCTTATCGCGTGGTGACGGTGACTTGGGCTATAGTCACACGCGCTCTGGAGACGCAAGAAAACATAATGATAAAAATGACAAGGCTCATGATGGGAGAGGCAAAACTGCGCGCAGTGGGCGTCGCCGGCGTGGCATGCGTCTTGGCGCTTGCTTTGCTGTCGCCGGCTTTTGCCGCGCCGCCGACACCGCTTGCGCCGTCCGCCATGCCTGCTGCATCTGCAGGATCCGTGACCGGCAATACAGGCCCCTCGCTGCAGGTGCTGCACTGGTGGACATCCGCCGGTGAACGCAAGGCCGTCGGCGTACTGATCAACAAGCTGGCAGAACAGAATATCCAATGGCGCGATTTCGCCATTCCAGGTGGTGCCGGCATCGGCGCCGGCAAGGTATTGAAAAGCATGGTGCTGGCCGGTCATGCGCCGGAAGTGACGCAATTGAACGGCGTGATCTTCGGCGAATGGGCCGATCTCGGGCTGCTACTGGAACTCGATACCGTGGCGACGCAGGGCAACTGGCAAAAGCTGTTGTTTCCGACGGCATGGTCGCTGCTGAACAATCACGGTCATGTGGTTGCAGCGCCGTTGGGTATTCATCGCATCAACAATCTGTACTACAACATTGCGGTGTTCAACCGTCTGGGATTGCGCCCGCCGCGCAGCTGGGACGAGTTTGAGCAGGTTGCGGCCAAGCTGAAGCAGGCCGGCGTTACGCCCTTGGCGCAGAGCAGTGAATCATGGCAGGTGGCGACCTTGTTTGAAACGCTGGTGCTGGCCGAAAGCGGACCGGCGTATTACCGCGAACTGTTCGTTGACCTTAGTCCGCGTGCCTTTGCCGATGCGCGCTTGTTGCATGCATTGAAGCGGCTGCGCAACCTCAAGCAGGTAATGCAATTGCCGGTGCGTGAGCGGGCATGGACGGAAATAGCACATCAACTGGCCGACGGCGAAGCGGGCATGTTCATCATGGGCGACTGGGCCAAGGGAGATTTCAATGCCTGGGGCTTGAGCGCCGATCAGCAGTTCGGTTGTGCCGCCGTGCCGGGTACGGCCGATTACCATTTGTATAGTATCGACACGCTGGCGATGTTCGCCGATGACTATTCGCATCAGCCTGCGCAGGAAGTGCTGGCACAAATTGCGATGTCGCCCGCGGTGCAATCCGACTACAATAAATTTAAGGGCGCGATCCCGGTATGGCGTTCGCCGGACACCAGCAAGATGGACAGCTGCTCGCTCAATTCGTGGCGGACGTTCAGCAAGGGCGCTGCGTTTCAGGCGCCAAGTCTGGTGCACCGCATGGCGACCGATGAAACCACCAAGGATGCCATCGTCGCCGAGCTGCGTCGATTCTTTGTCGATGACCAGATTTCTGAAGCCGAGGTACAGCGCAAGCTGGCCTCCATCGCAAGGGCACTGTCGCGCACCGGCAAAGTGGAATAGGCCGACCACGTAGTCGGAACAAGTCAGTCAGGTAAGCTAAGCACTAAGCAAACGAGTAACAATGACCCGCAAAATCCTCATCGTCGACGACGACCAGAAAACCCGGACTCTCCTGAAAACCTATCTGGAGAAGAACCAGTATGAAGTGCGCCTGGCGCATAACGGCGAAGCCTTTCTGGCGGAGTTTCAGCGCTATGCCGACGAGCTGTCGCTGGTAATTCTCGATGTCATGCTGCCGGACACCGACGGCTTTGCGCTGTGCAAGATCGTGCGGCGAAAATCAAATGTGCCGATCATCATGCTCACCGCCAGCTCGGACGAAACCGATCGCGTAGTCGGTCTGGAGCTGGGTGCCGATGACTACATCGCCAAGCCTTACAGCCCGCGTGAGCTGCTGGCGCGCATCAAGGCCATCCATCGCCGCACCGGTATCGATAATGCCGCCGCGCCGCGCTTTTATCGCTTCGTCGGTTTCACTCTTGATACGGTGGAGCGTACTTTGCTCGATAGCGCCGGGCAGGTGGTGGCGTTGACGGGGATGGATTATCAATTGCTGAAGTATTTCGTCGAGCATCCTGGCGACGTACTGGATCGCAATGTCCTTAGCGAAGAAACCCGCGGGCGCGACGCCGGCCCCTTGGATCGCTCGCTCGATGTACAGATCAGCAAGCTGCGCCTGCGCCTGAACGACGGCGGCAAGCAGCCGCATCTGATCAAGACGGTGCGCGGCGCGGGTTATGTGTTCTCGGCCGATGTGACTGCGGCGTCGGTCTGACGATGTCCGGTATTCCACCTCCCGTATTGCCGGCGCCGCCCAAGGCTTTGCGCCGACAGTACTTTCCTGCGGTGGCGCATGTGCTGGACTGGCTGTTGCCGAATTCCTTGCTGGGGCGGTTGTCGGTGGTGATGATCTTTGGCGTGCTGGTGACGCAACTGGCCGGCGGCCTGATCTGGGCGGCGCAATTGCGCACCAAGTCAGAAGCGGAAACCCGCATCGCCGCACAGCATCTGGCGCACAGCGCCTCGGGCGCGATCCGCTATTTCATGAGCTTGCCGTCCAATTACCGTCCCATCATGATCCAGCAATTGCGTGAAATGGGCGGTACGCGCTTCTTCGTCAACGCCAATACCGCGCTGGTGCCGATCCAGCCGATCACGCAGAATTCATTGGCGGATATTGCCGTCGAATCTGCTGAAGAAGCCTTGAAATCCGATTTGCCGTTTTTGCCGGAATTCCGTCTGGCGTTCGCCTGGCCGGATAACCTCCCGGTATCCGATGACGGCCTGAAAATCGGCGATCTACCCGACAGCTGGGTGCAGCACATTCTGCTGATCAAGCCGAATCCTGCACCGGTGTTGGTGATCCAGACGCAGATCGAGTCCGGCAAATGGCTGTATCTGGCGGCATTGATGCCGAACCCGTATTTCCTCGACAGCAGTAATCCCTTATCGCTGGATCGTGTGGTCTTGCAAGGTCTGTCGCTGGCGGCAATTTTGCTGCTGACCATTCTGGTGGTGCGCTGGACCACGCGTCCGCTGGCGGCGTTGTCGGATGCGGCAGAAGCCTTCGGCAAGGGCGAGACCGTACCGGAGCTGCCTGAAACCGGCAGCCGCGAATTCGTCAAAACCGCGCGCGCCTTCAGCGGCATGCGTGAGCGCATCAAGCGTTACCTGGAGGACCGCGAGCGACTGTTCGTCTCAATTTCACATGATCTGCGCACGCCGATCACGCGCCTCAAGCTGCGTACGGAGTTGCTTGATGACGATGACATGCGCACTGAATTCCACGACGATCTGGATGAGTTGGACATGATGGTGAAGGGCGCATTGCAATCCGTCAAAGACAGCGACATCCACGAAAATCGTACTGAAGTCCGGCTCGATGCGCTGGTGGCGCGGATGATCCGCGATGCCAGCATGGCGGGGCATGAAGTTGCGTTTGAACCCGCCGGCATCAGCGTCATGGCCAAGCCGCTGGCCTTGAAGCGCGCCATCGGCAACCTGTTCGACAATGCGCTGTTTTACGGCGAGAAAGTGGAAATCGCGATCCGGCAGTCACAAGGCGTTGACGGCGATATGGTTGAGATCGAGCTCCGTGATCACGGCCCCGGCGTACCGGAAGATGCGATGGGAAGCTTGTTTCAGCCCTATCTGAGACTGGAGCACGGACGTAACCTGAACAGCGGCGGCATGGGCCTGGGGCTGGGCATTGCGCGTAACATCGTACAGGCGCACGGCGGTGAATTGTTGTTACGTAATCATCCACAGGGCGGCCTCATCGCGACGATCATCCTTCCGGCGAAGTGAACGCTGCGTGTCGTTATTGAGAACGTTTCGCAAATCCCTGTGAAGAAATGTCAATAGAGGTCTACAATGCTGACTATTCGACATCATCGTAATTTTGTATCGCATGGACCAGAGCGCACGCACCGAACATCTGCAAGAGAGGCATCAGGAACGGCAGCGGGATCACGCCGTTATTTTGTTGCACGGATTGTGCGGCTCTAGCCTTGAGCTGGGAACCATCCCCAAGGCGCTGAAAAAGGCCAACTGCACCGTGGTTGAGATGCAGATCCCCAATTACTCTGCTGCATTGACCGATCCCACCGTCACGCCGAACTGGATGGACTGGTGCGCCATGGTCGAAAGCAAGATCGTCAAACTCAAGGAAGAGCACAAAACGGTATCGCTGTGCGGTCTGAGCATGGGCGCCACGCTGGCGTTGGCAGTGGCCAGCTTCAGCCGGGAAATCCTGAGTGTCGTGCTGTTGTCGCCGGTTCTGAAATATGACGGCTGGTCGATTCCCTGGTATCACCGCTTGATGAATCTGCCTTACGCCCTGGGCTATCGCAACTGGACCTACAAGGAAAGCGATCCCTACGGTATCAAGAATTTTGAAATGCGTCGTCGCGTTGCCAACGCCCTCAAGAAAGACGGCGTGGCGGCAGTCGGTGCTGCGGCCATTCCGGCGCGGCATTTATGGGCGGCGCAAAAGCTGATGGCTTACGTGCGGCAATCACTGCCGCTGGTGCGCGCCAGCACGCTGGTGATTCATTCGATCGACGATGAAACCGCCGCACCGCGCAACGCCGAGATGATCATGGAAAACATCAAATCGGAAGTTCGCAAGGTGATCTGGCTGGGCGATTGTTATCACATCATCACCGTCGATAACGAACGTGAGATCGTGACCAACGAAGCGGCGCAGTTCATCAAGCGCAACATCGACATGCACAGTAACGATATTTCCCTCAAGTATCTTTTGCACAACTCTCCATTGAAGGACCGCCGGTCGGCTTCTGCATCATGACCATCATGAACAAGGATCTTCTCATGGGCATCATCAAGTTGAGAAATGCCAAGCGCTGGAAAGCCGTCAACCTCAATCCGACGTTGGTGTGTACCTTCGGTTTTCTGGTTGCGTTTGCGTTGCGCTACGTGTTGAGCCCGTTTGTCGACGAGTCGATGTCGATGTTGTTCTTCGCGCTTAACTGCATCGTGATGAGCTATTTGTTCGGCTATGCGCAGTCGCTGATTTTGCTGATTATCAGCATTCCGACGGCGCTGTTCTTTTTCCGCAAGCCGTACTTCATGATGGATGGCTTGGGCAACAAGGATATATTCCTGATCCTGGTCTACGGCACGATCGTGATGCTGGCGTCGGTCATTATCGAATGGCTGCAGCGCGAGCGCTATTCGGCTGTGCTGCAACAGCGCGTGTCGGAGACGCGTTATCAGATGTTGATTGAGTCGGATCAGGCGCGTCGGGCTGAATACGCCGAGCATTTTGCTGCCGTCAGCAAGCGTCAGAGCGAAGAAGCTGCTGCAACCAGCGCCGGCGCCGCGCCTCAATAAACATTCCTTGTTTCGCCGCATGTCGGCGGAGCGGGCACGGCGAGCCGCAATGGCTCGCTTCGCGGGTCTTCTCCCACTCATTTCCGAATTCAAACGCTCGTGGCGAGTCAGGTACGACTTAGCGAAGCATTCGTGAGTCATCAGTGCTTCACTGAGTCGTCACTGCGTTGTCAATGCTGGGTCAATGCGCAGGCGCCGTCTGATTTTGCAACAATTGCTGCAAGGTCTTGATGGTGTAGTCGATTTCCGCTTCCGTCGTATAACGGCCCAGTGAAAAGCGGATGGCACTGCGCGCCAATGCGTCCGGACGGCCGATTGCCGAGAGTACGTAAGACGGTGCCGCATTGGCGGAGTTACAGGCCGAGCCGGCCGATACCGCGATATCCAGCAGCTGTCCCGCTACCGAGATTTCTCCACCCAGATCGAAACTCACGTTCAGGTTATGCGGAATACGCGCTTGTTCGCAGCCATTCATTACGACGCCCGGCAGGTCGCGCAGGCCGTGCCAGAGGCGATCGCGCAAGATACGGATGCGCGCGCTTTCTTCCGCCTGCAATTGTGCGGCCAAGGCAAATGCTTCGCCCATACCGACGATCTGATGCGTGGCCAGCGTTCCTGAACGCATACCGTTTTCATGCCCGCCGCCATCGATCTGTGCTTCCAGTTTCAGCGCCGGATTGTGGCGGACGTATAGGGCGCCGATGCCTTTGGGGCCATAAATCTTGTGCGCGCTGAATGACATCAGATCGACCTTCAGCGTCTCCAGATCGATGGTGATCTTGCCGGCAGCCTGCACCGCGTCAACGTGGAAAAGGATGCCGCGCTCCGCGCAAATCTCACCGAGTTCGGCGATTGGCTGGATGACGCCGATTTCATTGTTGACCATCATGACTGAGGCCAGGATGGTGTCAGGACGCAACGCCGCCTTGAATTGTTCGATGGTAATCAGGCCATTGGGCTGAGGCCGCAGGAACGTCACGTCGAAACCTGCACGCTCAAGCGTGTGCATGGTGTCCAGGACTGCCTTGTGTTCCGTGGCGACCGTAATCAAATGCTTGCCGCGACCGGCTTCCCGCAAGACATGTGCCGCGCCCTTGAGCGCCAGGTTGTTGGATTCTGTCGCACCGGACGTCCACACGATCTCAGCGGCCTTTGCGCCGACCAGTGTAGCGACCTGCTTGCGCGCCTTTTCCACCGCGGCTTTGGCTTCCCAGCCGAAAGAGTGGGAGCTGCTGGCAGGATTGCCGAATTTCTCCGTCAGGTAAGCACACATCTTCACTGCAACCGCCGGGTCGACCGGGGTTGTGGCCGAATAATCCAGGTAAATAGGAAATTGCAGCGCGGCCGTGTTGCCGCTGGGGCTGGCGGAGCTGTCGGAGGTAATACAGGCGGAGGAAGCATTCATGGCAATGAATCCGTAATGAAGGTGTGCTTACAGGTGTGCTTAAGTTACGATGAAACGTATAGATGAAAAACGAATATAAAGTTATTTCAATATGCAGTTTTCGATTTAAAGAGGGTGGTAACCCAGCTTTCCGTCAAAAACTTTAGCTAATTCGCATCTGCTTCCCGTTTGTTCGATATACGCCCAAAAAGCTTTCATGCTTTGCACTCGCTGCTTATGCAGTTTTTTCGTATTAACTTATGCAAAATGATTATACTTAAATGGAATGAACATATGTCTATAATCCGAAAATCGTATAAACCATAATAATATGGACCTGAATCAACTGGAAGCTTTTTCGGCGGTGATGACTATCGGCAGCGTGACTGGCGCCGGGCGTAGTCTTGGCCGTTCGCAACCGGCTGTCAGCAAGGCGATTCAGGATCTGGAAGGTGAACTCGGCTATCCCTTGTTTGATCGTAACGGCCCACGCGTGACGCCGACCGACAAGGCTTTCCTGTTATATGAAGAAGTTGAGCGCTCGCTGGTCGGGCTGCGCACTATCCGTGAACGCGCCATCGAAATCGGCCGCGAAGAATTACAACCCATCCATCTGGTGGCAACTCCGGCGCTGGCATCGACCATTGCGCCGGCAGCACTCAAGCTGATTGAAAAGAACGGGTTGCCAGAGCATATCCATCTGCGCAGCGCCTCGGCGGAGCAAGTCGTGCATTCGGTGTTGCACCGCACGGTCAGCCTCGGTCTGACCAGCCTTCCGGTGGCGCATCGCGGCCTGGATTTGCACTGGATCGGCCAGGCACCTTGCGTGGCGGTGCTGCGCGCGGACAGTCCTTTGGCTAAAGCTGACGTGATAACGGTCGATGCCTTGCGCCATGAGCGCGTGATCACCATGTCCAACCGCTATCGCCTGCGTCAGCGCATCGACATGGCGCTCGGCCATGACAAGCCGCTGAATGTGGCAATCGAAACCAATACGTCTTTTAACGCCATCATGGCGGCGCATGCAGGCCTTGGCGTGGCGCTGGTGGAACCGATCACCGCGTTGGGGATGCCGATCGAAGGTCTGGCGGTGCGTCCGCTGGCAGAGAACATTCCCTTTTATTTCGGCGTCGTCACCCCCTTTGGCAAGCCGGTCGACAGCGTCACGCAAGCTTTGATCGGCGCTATTGAAACAGCGGCGAGAGATATCTTGCACGGCTTCGTCAAACGCGATGCCAGCGATCACGACGATTTGCTGTAATGAGATGACAACGGAATGCGAGACTGCATTTCTTAGTGCAAGTACATTGACCGAACAAACGAGCAACAGAATTAAGCGGCAGGTAAGTACATGATTTTTTACATTCAGCCGACAGGGAAGGGGCGCTCATCGTGAGTGAAACCACACAGGCTACAAACGCAGGTGCCGGCATCGGTGCGATTGGTCTGGCTGCGCTGGAAGCGCGCCTGCAGCAAGACCTGGCATGGCTGGAATTGCCCGCCAAATCGTGGGTGCCTCCCAAGACCGTGGACGGTCAGCAGGTATTGGATGTCGCCGTTATCGGCGGCGGCCAGGCCGGGATGGCTGCTGCGGTGTCGCTGCTGCATCTGGGCATTAACGCTGTCATTTACGATCAGTCGCCGGCAGGTTTTGAAGGGCCGTGGGCAACGACTGCGCGGATGGAAACCCTGCGTTCGCCAAAGAAGCTGACCGGCCCGGCGCTGGGCTTCGCGGCATTGACGTTCCGTGCCTGGTTTGAAGCGCAATTTGGACTGGCCGCCTGGGAAGCAATGGATAAAATCCCGCGTCTGCAATGGATGGATTATCTGCGCTGGTACCGCAAGGTCATGGCGCTGGATATCCGCAATGATCATCGCATCGACGCCATCCTGCCGCGCGCCGACGGTGTCGTGGAGCTGCATATTGATGCCCCGGCGGGCAAGTCCGTAGTGTTGGCACGCCGCGTCGTGTTGGCCACCGGTCGTGACGGTCTTGGCGGCGCGTATCTGCCGCCTTTGGCCGAGAGCTTGCCGCGCGCGTTGTGGGCGCATTCTTCGGACGACATGGATTACAGCAAACTGGCTGGCAAGCGCGTCGGCGTGATCGGTGCCGGTGCATCCTCCATGGACAGCGCGGCAACCGCGCTGGAATCGGGTGCTGAACGCGTCGACCTGCTGATCCGCCGCAAGGAACTGCCGCGCATCAACAAAGGCAAGGGCGCGGGTAGTCCCGGTCTGACCAATGGTCACATCAATCTGCCGGATGAGTGGAAATGGCGCATCCGCCATTACATCAACGTGCAACAGACGCCGCCGCCAAGCGGCAGCGTGCAGCGTGTGTCGAAGTTTGCCAATGCCCGCTTCCTGTTCGGTGCGTCCATCGACAAGGTCGAGGTGGCCGGTGACAGCCTGCGCATCACCACGCCGCGCGGTCTGTTCGAGATCGATTTCCTGATTTTCTCGACGGGCTTCCGTATCGATTGGACCGTGCGTCCGGAGTTCGCCGCCATTGCGCCGCATATCCGCAATTGGCGTTCGCGCTACATGCCACCGGTCGGTGATGAAGACATGGAGTTGTCCGATTCGCCCGATCTCGGCCCGGTATTCGAATTCCAGCAAAAGCATCCCGGCGCCTTGCCTGGACTGGAGCGTGTGCATTGCTTCTGCTATCCGGCGGCATTGAGTCATGGCACGCTGTCGGGCGATATTCCTGCCATCAGCGATGGTGCGCAACGGCTGGCGCAAGGCATCGCATCCTTGCTCTATGGCGAAGACGTCGATACGCATTACAAAAATATTCAAGCCTACGCCGAGCCGGAACTGATCGGGGACGAATGGACACCGTCCGAGCCGACCGAGCAAGAACGCCGCGGAGCCAGCCGATGAGCGGGGCGATTCTGCGCAGCGTCTTGCAGGCGCTTGCGGTGCTGCTGCTGATGACGGTTATCGTCTTCTTCGGGCTGCATATGATCGGCAATCCGGTCGACATCCTCATCGGTCAGGATGTCGATCAGGTCGATCGCCTGCGCATCATCAAAGAACTGGGTCTGGATCAGCCGATCTGGCGGCAATATCTGGCCTTCCTCAATGGCGCGCTGCACGGCAACCTGGGTAACAGCTTCGTCTACAACGAGCCGGCCATCAAACTGATCTTCCAGCGTCTTCCGGCCACTCTGGAACTGGCTTTTGCGGCCTTGATCCTGGCGGTGCTGGTCGGTATTCCGCTGGGCTTGCTGGCAGGTTTGTTTCCGGAAAATATCTTCTCTCGCATGATCATGACCGGCAGCATCCTCGGATTTTCACTGCCGACATTCTGGATCGGCCTGATGCTGATCATGGCCTTCAGCGTATCGCTGGGCTGGCTGCCTTCCGGGGGACGTGGTCAGACGGCAGGCTTGTTCGGCATACAGTGGTCGTGGCTGACGGCAGATGGTTTGCGCCATCTGATCCTGCCGGCGCTGAATTTGTCGCTGTTCAAGATTTCGCTGGTGATCCGTCTCACGCGCGCCAATGTGCGGGAGGTGCTGCCGATGGATTTCGTCAAGTTCGCACGCGCCAAAGGCCTGGCGCCGCTGCGCGTGGTGCTGATGTACGTGCTGCGCAATACACTGATTCCGCTGGTGACGATCCTCGGTCTGGAGTTCGGCTCGACCATCGCCTTCGCCGTCGTGACGGAAAGCATCTTTGCCTGGCCCGGCGCCGGCAAGCTGATCCTCGACAGCATCAATGCGCTTGATCGTCCGGTGATCGTGGCGTACATGATGGTGATCGTATGCCTGTTCGTGACGCTGAATCTGATTGTCGACGTCTTATATAAAGTACTGGATCCGCGCGTGCGGGTGGAGGTCAAGGCATGAGCGAGATTTCTGCCCCGAAAGCAGTACCAATGACGCAGGAAGAGGTCCGCGCCAAAGTTGCCGCCTTGTCGGCATTCCAGACGCCGCGCCGCGAGTCGCCGTGGCGACGCGTGATGCGTGGTTTCCTGGCGTCGAAGACGGCCATGTTCGGCCTGGCGGTCGCCGTCTTGCTGATGATTGCCGCGCTGGCGGCACCTTGGCTGACACCGCAAAATCCCTATGACCTGATGCAACTGGACGTGCTCGATGCGCGCTTGCATCCCGGCAGCGCCAACGGTCTTGGCACATTTACCTACTGGCTCGGCACGGACGGGCAGGGACGCGATCTGTATTCCGCCATTCTCTATGGTCTGCGCATCAGCGTCGGTATCGGTGTCGGCTCAGCCTTGCTGGCAGGTGTGATCGGTACCCTGATCGGTTTGCTGGCGGCGTATGCCGGCGGCAAGGTTGACGCGCTGTTGATGCGGTTCGCCGATCTGGTGCTGTCGTTCCCGTCGATTCTGGTATCCATGCTGATCCTCGCCTATCTGGGCAAGGGCATCTTCAACGTCATGGCGACGTTGGTGGTGCTGGAGTGGGCTTATTACGCCCGCACTGCGCGTGGTCAGGCGCTGGTTGAGCGGCAGAAGGAATACGTCGAGGCTGCACGCGGTCTGGGTGTATCGGGCTGGCGCATCATGGTGCGGCATATCCTGCCGAACTGCCTGCCGCCGCTGATCGTCATCGGCACGCTGCAGATCGCACGCGCCATCACACTGGAGGCCACCTTGAGCTTTCTCGGACTCGGTGTGCCGATCACGGAGCCGTCGCTGGGCCTGCTGATTTCCAACGGTTATCAATATATGCTGTCCGGCGAATACTGGATCAGTTTTTATCCCGGCATCGCCTTGCTGGTCGTGATCGTGGCGATCAATATGGTCGGCGATCG
>Ga0209913_1001295_pt1 | contig 14469 bp, 12 predicted proteins | sample PersoiDNA2013203_FD_185805 | JGI IMG/M metagenome (GOLD analysis project Ga0209913, IMG submission 185805) | Permafrost soil microbial communities from the Arctic, to analyse light accelerated degradation of dissolved organic matter (DOM) -... | ecosystem: Environmental > Terrestrial > Soil >... | reverse complement strand
GCAGCATGCGCTGCACGACGCCCAGGTAGGTGGGCATGTTGGCCAGGCCTACGTGCTCGAACATGCCGATGCTGACCACCTTGTCGTAGATCGCGTCCCCCTGCAGGTCGCGGTAGTCCCGTATTTCCACGGTCACCAGATCCTGCAGGCCCTCATCGATGATGCGTTGCCGGGCATAGTCGTGCTGCGCCTGGCTGAGCGTAATGCCATGGGCGCGTACGCCATGATGTCGCGCCGCCCAGCAGATCAGCGCACCCCAGCCGCATCCGATGTCCAGCAAATGCTCGCCGGGCTGCAAACGCAGTTTGCGGCAGACCAGATCAAGCTTGTTCTGCTGCGCCTGATTCAGAGTGTCGTCGGGCGTCTCGAAGTAGGCGCAGGAGTAGACCCGTTCTGCATCAAGCCATAAGGCGTAGAAGTCGTTTGACACGTCATAGTGGAAAGTGATGGCTTGTCGGTCGGAATCTCGGGTGTGTTCTCTGGAAAAGCGCTGCGCTAGTCGGGTGAGAAAGCTTCCGGTTTTCGTCGTTTCTAGACGGCGAGGCAGGCGCCAGGCATCCAGCAGCAACGCTAGCTTGTCGCGCCAGGGTAGGGCCAGTTTCTGGAAATGCCCCTTCAGGGCCAGTGCGCTGTAGAGATCCCCTTCGACGTCGATCTGACCACGGAAGTAGGCATCGGCCAGCAACACCGGACCTCGCGCAGTAACCAGGCTGCGTAGAAGCATTGGGTCCCGTAGCACAAGGGTGAAGGCCGGAGGCCCCTGGCCCACGCTAAGGGAGCGCTCGTTCCACAGGCGCAGATCCGCGCTGCCTGCAAAGCCCTCCAGCAAACGTTTCAGGATGCGGGAGGCGACATCTGCATGGGCGCAGGCGGGACTCAATCGGGTAGTGACGACGTTCACTTGCTGACCACTTGAAGGGCCGGCCAGCCGAAGTGATTGATAGTGGCTTTTTGTAACATAGCGATATGCCTTGTTGTCAGATCGTGGTGGTGATTACTTCAGCGCCTTGACCAGCGCATCGAATCGCGCGCGGATCGATTTGTCGTGAGGTGTCACAGGTGGTATCGGCGTGGTGATGTCGAGTAGTTGATAGACCGCCATTTGCGCTGCCCGCACCGAGAACTCCACCGTGAACACGGTGTCCAGTGGAATCTCGACGAACTGACTGATGAATGCGAAGTTCTGGGTGCCAGGAGGAACCGGTAGCGGGCGGTCGCCCGGCGCCCGCGGCATAAACATGCTTGTGATGAAAGGCATGCGGCAGGGGATGCAATTGGCCGTGGCCATGGTGTCGAGGTCAAAGCGCAGATGCCCGCAGAGTTCTTGTAGCAGTTCCGCGCCCGTACAGTCAGCCATTGCCTTAGGCACGAAGTTCCCGATGCGATCGGGAAACAACCCATAACCCCAGAATACCTGCACGTCGGCGGGCTGGTTGGCGAAGTGAGGCTGGTGTGCCAGCACGATGGACATCAGCCAGTTCGAGTCTTTGAAGGTCACAAGGCCGCCTGTGCCGGCCTCGTTGCCGCTGAAACGCCGCATCTGATCGAAGAAACACGGATCCCTGAGCGTGACCGTGAACGAGGCCCATTCCGACTGCGCAATATTGCTGTTGAACGCCGCCGGGTTACCCAGCATGGGCCGACCTTCGGAAAGCTTTTCCCACAATGTCCAGGCACCGTTGTGAGTTTTTTTAAGCTTGGCTGGCGCCGCAGTCATCGAGCCAAGGCTGGAGGCATCGGTCATCGAGCCGTTTTGCACGAAGGTGAGATCGCCATCTTCCAACTGCATGGTCTCGGCTTTTCCCTTCAGGTTGCAGTGCAGCGCGATGACTTCAAAGTTGCCGCCTTCGGTCTTGTGGTCCAGATCGGTCACTGTGCAGTCGTTGAGCATACGGACACCTTGCCCCGCCAACCAACGTTGCAAAGGAACCACCAGCGAGTCGTATTGGTTCAGTACTGTACGTTTGACCCCCGCCAGCGTTTCGATGCGCGAGAATTCAAGCAGGAAGCGATGCAGGTAACGCCTGAATTCGACCGCACTGTGCCAGGGCTGGAACGCGAAAGTAGTAACCCACATGGACCAGAACTCTGTGCCGAAAAAAGTTGGCGACAGGTGGTCTGTGATACGACTAGTACCGAGCGAGCCCTCCTCGGCGGTGGCCAGCTTGAGCAACTCCATCCTGTCATGTACCGAAAATCCCATTGAGGCCACAGCGACCTTGGCACGACGGCTGTCGACAAGGCGTGCCAGCGCATGAGACACATGCTTCTCATTGAATTCCAGCGTCTCGTCGAAGACACTTTTATCGAGGTGCGTGAGTGAGGGGATGGCTTTGAAGAGATTCCACGTGCATTCGTAGTTGTCGGTGGTCAGCATGCGGCCGCCACGCATCGAATATCCGCTTTCCGCATCGCCGGCACCGTCCAAGCTGCCGCCCATCACAGCGCCGGCCTCGAGGATCGAGATTTGGCCGCCTGCCATACCACCGTCCCGGATCAGAAAGGCAGCGCCGGCCAGTGAACCAATACCCCCGCCGACGAAGTAGGCCTTGCGTGTCGAAGACATGTCGTTAGCTTTCTCTTGAGTGCTGCGCTAATTGCGTTACAGAACCCATTTCACAACGAGCTTGGGAGTAGGTGGCGTACAGAGGCGAAGTTAGTTGATGCAGCTATCGCAGTCGGTGCGGTACACAACACAAAGGCGCGCTGGTGCCATGTATGAGTTGCTTCAATCCTTCTGGCCCGACGATTGTTGTCAGTCGGAAGTAACCGAAGGACTGGTAACTGCAACATCGAGCCAGCCAGCATCATGCTGTCCTACTTGAAGTAAGCCGGTCCACTGATTGCACTTGATTTCAATCTAAAGAATGATGGGAAGCAAGCAGTTCGTCACAATGCGCTCGGAAGCACACAGACTGTTTCCTATGTGAAATCTACGTTGACCACCCGCAGCGAACAACTGGTGCCATTCGAAGCCCAAAAATAACAGAGGAATTGCATGCTCACTGCACCTGAGGTAAGCCATAACCACCTGCTAGCGACTCTACCTCACGATGAACTCGAGCGCTGGCTGCCGTTGCTTGAGCCGGTCAACCTACCGTTGGGGCTGGTGCTCTACGAATCCGGCGGAACGCTCAGTCATGTGTATTTTCCAACAACAGCGATCGTCTCATTGTTGTTTGTGCTCGAAGACGGTGGATCAACAGAAATCGCGGTGGTAGGCTACGAAGGTGTCGTGGGTATCTCCTTATTCATGGGAGGGGAAAATACGCCGAACCGTGCCGTCGTGCAAAGCGCGGGCCTCGGTTACAGACTCAGCTCCCGAGTCATCAAGGAGGCTTTTAGCCGCAACCGCCCAGTGATGCATCTTATGCTGCGGTATACCCAGGCGCTGATCACGCAGATGAGCCAGACTGCTGTCTGCAATCGTCACCATACGCTGGATAAGCAGCTATGCCGATGGCTATTGCTGAGTATGGACCGCTTGCAAAGTAATGAACTGGTGATGACGCAAGAGTTGATTGCCAACATGCTGGGTGTACGTCGGGAAGGGGTAACAGGAGCCGCTTTGAAACTGCAGACGGCAGGCCTTATCGAGTATGCGCGTGGACATATCAAGATACTCGATCGCCCTGGACTGGAGCGGCGAACGTGTGAGTGCTACGCTGTGGTTAAGAAGGAATACGATAGGCTGCTTCCTGATCTCGTGGCCGTGTGAATCGCCCTGTTGGTGCAGCACCATATAAGCTCGGGCGAGCAACTTCACTGTGATAGCGCCACGCAGATTAATGCGTACGCCGTTATTTGAGTCGTGGCGTAAAACCTCCATATAGCGATCCGATTTCGTTGCCTAGCGGTGAATATCCGAGCCTTCTCGATCGGGAGTCGTTGCTTCACTTACAGGTGCTCCAGAAGGTCGGTATACGTATGCCGCTGTACGTCATAGCAACTGCACGCAGCAGCCTCCAGACCTACTCGGTCCAGCACAATAAGACTTCCCCGTTGATATTCAATTAGACCCGCACGCTGCATGGCGGACGCCGCCGTCGTAATTCCTACACGCCGTACACCGAGCATATAGGCAAGAAATTCGTGCGTCACGTGTAAATGATCGGAGCAGACGCGATCCTGCGTCATCAGGAGCCAACGTGCCAGGCGTTGGTCGATTTGATGAAAACGTAGGCAAGCGGCCGAGGTGGCTAACTGCGCCATTAATACATACATGTAACGATGCACGCTGTGTTGTAATAACGGACTGACTAGAAGTTCGCGTTGAAATGCTGTAATGCCGATGCGCCAGGCACTACCGGTGCCTTGAACCAGCGAATGAAGCGGCGCTCTTGTGACGCCGAGTACAGCTTGGATACCCAGCATGCCCTCGCGCCCCACCATACCAACTTCGACGCCAGGACTTCCTTCGATCACCGCGACCAGCGATATGAATCCTGCCGTAGGAAAATAGACATAGTCGGTTGGACCACCAGCTTCACTCAAGACTTGAGATAGCTCCAGCATCACTGGCTCGCTGATCGCCAACAGACGATGACGCTCCTTGTGGGGCAACCGTTCAATCAGTTTATTTATATCATCGGACAAACAAGATGCTCCTTGATGGCGTCGCCTCCGGATTCGCGTCGCGAGCGCGAATCCACTTGATCGGAGGACGCCACCAAAGCAGGAGGCGCATTCAAATATATAACTGCTTGGTCAAAACCACAGTCTGTAAGCGCACATAGATTCGACGCATGGAATGGCGGGTGCAATTCGCGCGGCTTAGCGGGGGAGGTAGCCTCATTGTAGTCTAGACCCCGGGTAACTATTTGATGGCTAAACAAAGAGATTAGTACACCGCTGCCGGCATAGTCTCGTTATTTTGGCTTCGCTTCGCGATCCAGATACGATCGCAGTTCGTTCGAGAGCGTGGAATGTGTGTCAAGTTTCGCCTGCAGCGTGGCCAATTCCATTTGACGCTGATGTAACTGTTCCGTGGAAACGAAGAGTTGTTGCGTCAAATCGCCGACCTGGGCTTGTATGTTCTGTAGCCGGGTATCTTTCTCATCAATTTGCGCTTCCAAGAGCTTGTTGCGCTGCTCTACGGCCTGCAAGTGTTCCAGTTTCTGTTCGACTTGGCGCACACGTTTTTGCTGTTCATAGAGCGCCTGTTGTGCATGAGATAGCTCCGACACCAGGCGTACGCCTTCTTGATTGAGCCGGGTGGCTTCGTCTTGCTTGACGATCAGGCTCTGTTGCAGCTGGCGCGTTTCGGCCTGCAGGCCTTGGACTTGCTGCTCATGACGCCGTATGTCTTGGTCGCGTTGATCCTTGGTCGACGCGCGATAGTGTTCCAGAGATTCGCGGGCGTGCTGATGCTTTTCTTCTATGGATTGTCGATGTCGTTCGTTTTCTTCCAGGCGCTCCTGGAGCGCTGACACCTGCAAGCCTAACCCTTGACGCTCAGCCGATGCCTCCTGTAGCAACGCCGAGGTCTGCGAGTGGGCCTTCTTTTCGGCCACCAAGGCTATCTGCACTTGCTGTAAGTCGCCTCCTAAGGTTGTATTTTCATGGCGCAGCGCAAGAATTGTGGCTGCAAGTTGGCGCTCCATTTCGCTGGCCTCAATGCGGATAGTGCTGATCTTGCTATCCGCCTCTTCCTGCAATTGCGCCGCCAGCCGGGCAACGAGATCTTGCAGAGCGTCGCTCAATGGCGCTTTGGAGCTCTGACCGCCGTCATCATCTTCCAATTCCTTCAGATACTTGTGGATTGTCGTTTTAGAGCCGGTGTTGCCAAGTTCAACGCGCACCGCATCGACCGAAGGATGTTTGCCTTGTCCTTTAAGCGTATCGCGGGCTTTTTTGACTTCTGATTTATAGAGGCCGGTGCGTGCCATAGTGGGATCCTTGTATTTCGTACTTCATTACATAATACGTAATTACATAATATATTTAATTATATTTTCTCACAAACAATGATAGATATAAGATAGGGTAATCAATGATTATCACATTCAACACGTTGAAATTGCTAAAATTGTGACTCGTCTGGGTGTAATGCCTCGCTCAGTCCCACTGAAGTGAAAAACGCCATGCCCCAAATTGACGACTACATTCATGCAGCCACCCGCGATAACACCCGGCGCAGTTATCGCGCCGCAGTGGCGCATTTCGAGGTGGAGTGGGGCGGCTTCCTGCCGGCGACCGCCGATAGCATCTCTAAATATCTGGCAGACCATGCGGGCATGCTCGCCAACAGCACCTTAAAGCAGCGCCTCTCCGCGCTGGGGCAATGGCACGTCGACCAAGGCTTTCCTGATCCGACGAAGGCGCCGATCGTGCGCAAGGTCATGCGCGGTATCCAAGAACTGCATCCTGCTCAGGAAAAACGCGCCAAGCCGTTGCAATTGGATGCACTGGAACAGGCAGTCACCTGGTTGCAAATTGAGCGCGAGCGGGCGCGACAGGAAGGGCGCTTTGCTGATCTGTTACGGCATACTCGGGATCACGCGCTGCTATTGATCGGCTTCTGGCGCGGATTTCGCAGTGATGAACTAGTCAGGCTCGACATTGGGCGTATCGAGGCTGTGGCCGGTGAAGGCATGACCATACAGTTGCCTCGAACTAAAACAGACCGAAGCCTGAAAGGCACGACTTACAAAACGCCGGCGCTTTCTAGGTTATGCCCAGTCGCAGCATACCTAGATTGGCTGGCGGTCAGCGGTTTGACGAGCGGCCGCATGATGCGAGGCATTGATCGTTGGGGGCGCATCAGTGACGATTCGATGAGCTCAGGCAGTGTCATCCCACTGTTGCGCCGAATCTTGAGTGCCGCTAGCGTGGCCGATGTTCATCTATACAGCTCCCACTCACTTCGTCGTGGCTTCGCCAGTTGGGCAAGCGCCAACGGATGGGAGCTTCGCACCTTGATGGAGTACGTTGGCTGGAAGAACGTAGCGTCTGCATCTCGGTACATTGATTCGCAGGATCCATATCACCGAGATATGCTGGAGCGTTTGCTACCCTAGGCGGCATCACATGAAAAAAATCGGTAGATCAGTCGAGACTTCTTGAATGTAAAAACTGCTCATAAGGAATATACTTATTTTTCTGTCAAATTACTGACAACGTCGCGAATAAACCGGGATGAGTAGTCGCGTCTGTTAAGACCAATAGCAGGGGCGACCCATGTGCTGTGCATCATCATGCGCGTTAAATGGGGACCTTTAGAAGATGGACGATGCTGAGTTAGATGTGGTACTGGCGACAGTCTATGACCTGTTGCGTGCAGAGGGGATGTCCGACGCCGCTGATCTCGTTCGCAAATATCCCGCACGAATCGAACAAACAGGTTATGACAATTGGAATGGAGGAACCAATATCTGGGAGGTCTATCTAGAGACTCCTGCAACCGACTTTGCAAAGCTCGGGTCCAAGCGACAAAGTCTTGAAGAGCAAATTACAGCTCGTCTAAAAACCGTTCTCGAGACGCACAACCAGGACTGGTATTCAGCCAGACTCATTCCAGCGAAATTAGCGAAAAAAGAATGGCGAGCGCAAGAAGTTTCGCCGGGGGATGCCAGCTTACCTCGCCAGACGAGACAGAACATTCTGGACGGGCTGCGTATTGACGGTGCCTCTTGGAGCGGCGTGTTAGACGATGTTGAGTTTCTAGGACGGATTTTTAACCTAAGTGCCATGCCTTCGTTCGACGCTCGCTACAAAGATGCTGCGGGCGACATCTGGCAACATCGGATCAACAACGATGATTGGGACAACGATTGGGTCTTCACCGATTCCAGATTCAATTTACTTGACGGCCCCCATGACGCCTTTCTCAAGTTCTTGTGCGAGATCGTCAATCCGGTTGTTCGCGCTGATCGAGATGAGGCACTGAAATTATCTGTTCATTTCAATGACCAATTGCGTCCCGCCGGCTGGGAAATCTACGAAGAAGAACGAATAGCTGGTAGGCCGCGGTACGCATATCGACAGCTCACCCACAACGGACGGCATGCAGTGCTCCGTGCACGGACCGTTGCCGACGCACTCGATGCCGGTTGGATGGCGAGAGCCATTGAGCGACTGGAAAACTCGATTGATAAAGACCCAGATCTCGCAATTGGTACGGCAAAAGAACTAGTCGAGTCGTGCTGCAAAACGATCTTGACCAAGAGGGGCGTCCCCATCGCTAAGTCCAGCGACCTAGGCGACCTCACAAAAGCACTGACAAAGGAGCTCCAATTGGTTCCGGAAGGGATCACCGAGGAAACAAAGGGCGCGGATAACATTCGCCTTATTTTGCGCAATCTGACACAACTGACGAACAACCTCGCCCAGTTGAGGGGACTGTACGGCACCGGCCATGGCCGTGACGGCAAATATAAAGGGTTACAACCACGCCATGCTCGCTTGGCCGCCGCGTCAGCCGTGGCTTTCATCGATTTTATATCAGAGACGTATCGCCATAGAGAGGCGATCGAAAACACAGAACGTACCAAGGAAAAACAAGCCTAATTTTAGTCAATCGTATCCTGATGATGTGGTCACACTCATTAGATAGTTCCATAAGAAGCAGTAACATCAACGTGACGGCGCAAGGTGCGAGTTCACGGGAACGTCAGAAACCTCTGTGGGATGATTAAGACGAAATACATTTCCGAACAAGCAGCCGCCCACTATTCCTTCTCGCCCCAGGCGATTACGATTTACATCAATGTAATCACATAGACATTGCAAGCCTGTTGGGCGGACTAAATACCCGCTCATACGACCCGGTATTTTTTATCCATATATAGTTTAATTCATTGAAAATTATCAACCTATAGTGTAATTTCTTGCTAAGCAGTCATTTTACAGACGACTATCCATAAGCTCTTCATTAATAAAAAAATGACCGATTTGATTGATGTGGAAGAGGGGGATACCAAGCGATCTGGATATGGACCGCGCTCTAAAGTAATTGCGGAGCGTATCGCGCTGGCACGACAAAAATGCAGAAAAAGCGTGGAAGAATGCGCTCGTTCCCTTGATCTTTCTGTCTCTCAGTTTAAGTATCTTGAAAAACATTTCCCCGTTGATCAGGCTCTGGCGCTACTTCCCCGACTTGCGGAAACTCTCCAAGTCTCACTGGGATGGTTTGAGGTAGAAAACTCTGACGTCGGACATGTCGACTCTGCAGATCATTTTCCTGTGCTCACATTAGAGCAAGCCGCCTGGTTTGGAACTCGCGCGAAGTTGCGCCGGGAAGAGCTACTGTTGTCAAGGAGCGGTATCGCAGAATCAATTGGAGTTTCTCCCATCAATATTCTTACCTGGGAACGAAGTCTTCCTCGGAAGCGCCGCGTGGTCGAGTCTGCTTGGGAAAAACAACTCCAGGTACCTGACGGATGGCTGCGTAGCGCGCACCTACAGCCCAATCCGCCGGCCTCGTTTCCAATTTCAGAATTTGAATCAGGTAGGACTGTAGTAGACGAAATGCGCGCCATCTGTAGCTGGTTCTCGCGTAGAAGTGCATATCATCGGACAACTAGCTTCGATCTTCTTAGTGACTCTGAACGGCGGATGGCTGAAATCATGATGTTTCGCTTTGGAGCCCAAGGCGAAGAGGCGTCGACTTTACAGCGCATCGGCGATCGAATCGGACTAACCAGACAACGGGTACAGCAGATAGGTGAGGACTTCAACTCCAATCTTGATGATCTAGCGATAGAGACGCCTGCACTAGATAAATTGAAAGTGGACATTCAGGAAAAATTACCAAGCAAGGTAGAAGATCTTGATAGACATTTTCGAGGACTCTTGGGCGAATCTCTTTCGATCATTGGGGCGGATAGATTTGCGCGAGAGTTACTAGGTAAAAGCTTAGTAAAAATTAGTGCCAATCCTACCAGCATGCAAGGGCACTCGATCCCAATAGCTGTACAAGAAAATGCTCCCGACATCGCGGAATTACGGGCGATCCGACAAGTCGCTGTAACGATGATACGAATTACTGGTGCTGCGCAGGTTCATTTTGTTGCAGGGATGTCCTCAACCGTTTTAACTCGAGGAGTAGCCCCTGAAGAGGTGGCTCGTGCTTGCCGTACCTTCAGTAACTTTGAATGGCTAAGTGAAGAAGACGGTTGGTTTTGGTTTGGACATATTCCTGATAATCGAGCAAAGACAGCTGCCTTAAAGGTCCTTTCTGTCGCAACACGCAACGTCGACGTTGAAGAAATTCATGACGCAATGTCTCGTGCGCGATTGCATCGTTACGATCCTGATCGTCCTCGGCCATACCTAATTGATGCTCCGGTAACGATATTAAAAGAAGTCATTACACGCATCCCAGGCATCCAAACCTTGCAGTACGACGATTTTCGGCTCGATGCGCTTATTTCACCGGAGGAGGTTCTCTCCGATACTGAGCTGGCCATTCTCGGAGTGGTAATGCGCCACGGCGGAGTGAGCACGCGGCAATTGATTAATGAAGAAGTGCTGGCGTCTCTTGATGTAACACCCGTAGCACTTAGCTTCGCTCTCTATACTTCACCTATTTTCGTTCGTCTTGATAAAGGCATTTGGAGTATTCGAGGTAACCGATTAAATGCTCAGGCAGTCGCCAGCGCCGTGTCAAGGACGACAAATAATAATGTTGCGAGGCGCTTCTTCTTGGAACAAACGGAGCCGCAAGACGGGTGGTGGACTTTGCGCGTGACAGTTCCCGAGAGTGCATTTACAAGGCGAAATTGGATCGTCCCGGTTGCGGTGGCAAACCTTCTCCAGCCTGGTGAATATGAAGTGGACGGTTATGCAGATCCTGCCGTATATTTTTTGAGTACCAATCCAAACTTAGGTGGTCTGGTTGGAAAGCTTATTGAGGCAGGAATCGGGCCCGGTGAGATTTTTCTGCTTTCGATTCACGATACCAAGCGATTCCTTCGCTTCGAGAAACAAAATATGCAACTCGCTAATGTCTCGGCAGATTAGTTGGCGCCAGGTCGCTAGGAATGGACAGAGCGTCTCGCAGTTGCCTATTAATAAGGGTAGGACAGCAAAAATTTACTTTCTGAGCGCGGTCGAGATAAGTCATTAGGGAAGGGCAGAGTGTTTCAATGTTAGAAAGTGGGCTCTTCGTGAGACATATCTATGCTCAGGATTCGTCACGCATAAATGGGAACATTTGCGATTGTGTCCCCTACGATGTAGGTACCTGCCTTAATCAAGACGGCGTACCGGCGTACAAGTGTTACGAGCTATTCGTACCTTTATCTTGGAATAGCGTGTAGTGCAGTTTGCTCATCTAAAGAGGATAGGATCATGAGTACAGGTAGCATAGCGCGGAATCACCATTGGATTCCCCAATGTTATCTCAAGGGTTTTTCTAAAAGTCGCAGTAAGAATGCCAAACTATTCGTTGTAGATGCGATCGGACGAAAGACCTTTAGCACTGTGCCACGCAACATTGCCTCAGCGCGCGATTTCAATAGAATTGAAATTGATGGCATACCCCCTGACCAGATTGAGTCCGATTTTTCATACTTTGAGGGTAATGTAGATAGGGCACTTCAAGGTGTCATCGAACGTCGCCAACTAGGTAATGCAGAAGACCACAATCTCATTCTAAATTTGATCGCGCTACTCTCCGCACGAAATCCACGAATGCGAGAGAACTCGCGGCAATTTCAGGAGAAAGTCATCAAACAGATGATGGGGTTGACGATTGCAAAGAAGGAACGCTACGAGGAAAGCTATAGAAATGCCGTTGATGCAGGTTTCATGACGGCTGACGACGATGTTACTTATGAGTCAGTACGTGATTTCGTCGAAAACGATCAATACACCATAGAAGTACCGACCACTCGGCACATCAAACAGGAGCTAGGGTTAGTCGATACGATCCTGCCGTTGTTAGGTGAGCGGAACTGGATTCTCCTTAGAGCACCAGCCAATACCAGCGGTTTTGTGACATCTGATCATCCGGTGGTACTGCAATGGAGTGACGATAAAGATCGAGGTTTTTTTAACTCGCCTGGATTCGCCCTGCGAGACACACGGGTCATATTTCCGCTTTCCAATGAGCTTGCAATGATTGGCACCTTTGATGCAAACCACGGTGTTATTGATGCGACCACCAAGGTTATGGCAATAATCAACGGAACAATTATTGCGCATAGCCATAGGCAAGTTTACGCTCGGGATGATCGGTTTCAATACTCACTATCTCAAGATGTGATTCGATGGGGAGCAGATCTGTTACAGGATTTGCCAAGTCCTAAACGAACGAAATAGTGATCTCTGACGCATAGATCCTTTCGCCATCGAAGAGCGGGTCCGCACTGGCTTGGGAAACTCCGCCTAGCAAATAAAATGACAGAAATGTCCTACTTTTGGCACGTGGGACACAATTCTCCTACTAAAAGGCGAAATGGGGGTTAGATATAAAGGTAGGACGTTTGTGTTCTAGCTAAAAGTCATAGCGAAATGATGAACAAACACCTTGTCCTACTAGGTGATTTGCAGAGATATCAGCGTGAGTGATTATGGGAAGTTGGATGACAGAATTCTCCTACTTTTGTGCGCATAATTCTCCGCGTGACACAAAGGTCCTACTTTTGTGTCAACGGTCGCTTTTAACGGCAAAGTAGGAGAATTGTGTCGTGCGGAACAGGAGAATTACGTCTGAGCGCTTTGAGGTTGAGTTTGTTCCTTGAGTCCGGGGTTTTTACTTCAATATGCAATTTTACATAATGTAAATTATGCGAAATTCAAGATCCCATCTAGCCAGGAAGAAGCCGCGCTGCCTCTTTACAATCGGGCGGCTCTTTTTTTAACAAAAGAGCAACTACAAAATGCGCTATCCAAATTTGCGGTATGGGAACCGGAACGAATTTGCGTATTACGTTCAGGGGGTGCCGGTCAAGGACGTTGCCAGACGCCTACGCCGGTCAGAACGATCAGTTAGAAACTGGCTTGATGGAAAAGAAAAATTGCCGTGGTGGATTCCAGAGCTTCTACGCCTACAGCAGTTTGAATCAGAACAGCGCGCCCGGCAGATGAACATGACGCCGGTTCGTAAACAGCTTGGCATCGTCGGTGCAGATGTCATTGAATTTTCCGCACCAAAACAACCCATCAGAATCGAGGAAATAAAAAATGAACATGAAATACCTTGCTCCGATCACCCTGGCGCTTTTAGTGACGGCTTGCGCATCCAGCAAACCGGCTAACGTTGTCCCGCTGGCTGGCGGTACGTTCCGCACAACCGGTTTCGGCGAGTCTGAAAACGAGGCGCAATCCGCCGCCTTGAAGGTCGCAGAATCCACCTGCAGCAAGTCCAACAAGCGCCATGTCATCAGCGCCGAGCAAACCAAATACAAGGGCGTAGTCAGCGAGTCAACAAACCGTGCCTTGAACAAGGCCGGAGACCTCGCGTCCTATGTCGGCGCATGGGTTCCGGGTCTCGGCGGCGACGACGATTACGAGGTTACGCTGATGTTTTCGTGCGGATGATAAAATCCCTCCAATGACAAAATGGAGGTTGCAAACGTGGAAGATAAGAAAAAAAGCCCTCGTGAAACTATTGATTTTTCACTCAGAATAATCTCTTGCGTCCTTACTCTGGGAGCAGTAATTATTGGCGGCTTTTGGACTTATCATCAGTACTCTCTAGCTGGAGAAGACGGATGGTCTATCAACCTATCTTTGGAAACAGAAGTTCTTCCTTATCGCGACAATTTGCGGTTACTGGTCGTACATGTCGTGTCAAAGAATGCTCGCCCCTACGCTTCCCACATGAACATCAAGGATCGAGATTCTTTCAAATTACTATTCAGGGAGATTCCGACAGATTTGAAAGAAGGAGTGATTATCAATGACGATAAAATCCCACCCACAAAAAGCGCAGATATATTGACTGAAGGTGGTGGTGAGTACAGTTTTCTACCGTCTTCAGAATTGCGTGACACTCGCACTTTTATTGTTTCTAAAGATAAAATTATTGCGGTTACAGCGGAAATTCAAGATGGTCTTATGTCGGAATCGTACGTATCTGCGACTAAGATTGTTCGAATTGATTAAAAAGCCCGGTCTACGCCGGGCTTTTTTACTTCTTTTTGCGCTTACGGAACTGACCGTTTGCCTTGCGCGGCGGCGTACGTCGTTTGGTCATAGCTGCTTTCCTCCTACGAGTAGTTGAACAAGTGTTTCAAGTTTTGTGATGCGCTGTTCCTGCCGCATGGCATAGCCGATCAGCGCAAGCAGGTTTGCCCCGCCAATGGCTAATTCGACAGTCATTTGTTCTCAGGCAGGAATACTGCCGCCACGCCAGTGATTGCTACAGCCGCTTGTGCGACCGCTTGTGCAGCTGTTACCGGCTTGGGTCGAGGGTTCTTTGATGCGCTTGATGATGTTGAAAATGGTTGCTCCTATGGTTAGAAAAGAATGTTGCCGGTGTCGTCTTTGACGGTTACGCATACGGCGGCGAAATCTGTTCCA
>Ga0209913_1001294_pt1 | contig 14482 bp, 11 predicted proteins | sample PersoiDNA2013203_FD_185805 | JGI IMG/M metagenome (GOLD analysis project Ga0209913, IMG submission 185805) | Permafrost soil microbial communities from the Arctic, to analyse light accelerated degradation of dissolved organic matter (DOM) -... | ecosystem: Environmental > Terrestrial > Soil >... | reverse complement strand
CGAGATGCTGCGCAGAAAGAGGGACAGCGAGTATCAGTGAGTTCGAGAATCAAATTTCTGGATGGGTCAACGGTCAACTAGCCGCGCTGAAACTTGGACAAAGTGTTACCCGGGTTTGAACCACGCCCCAGTTGGTCACTTTATATTTGGCTTTTGTAAATTTGTGGCGACGGCTCTCGCTATGTTTGTAGGGCACTGGATGTTTTGGCAGGGGGAATCTGCCGGCATCATGCCAGTTCGCGGAAATCACGGCGGATTTCTGATTTATTCAACAACGCCGTTGCGTGACAAACGCTTTTCCACCTCCAGCACATGCCGGGTGGTGGTGAGTACCGTGTCCGGATTGAGACTCATGGAGTCAATGCCGATTTCCACCAGATACTCGGCCATCTCGGGATAGTCCGACGGCGCCTGCCCGCAGATACCCGAATGGCGACCGTTGCGGCGTGCGCCTTCCACCGCGAAGCGGATCATCTCTTTCACGCCGGGGTCGCGCTCATCGAAATCGAAGGCGACGATCTCGGAATCGCGATCCACGCCCAGGGTCAACTGAGTCAGGTCGTTGGAGCCGATGGAGAAACCGTCGAAGATTTTAGCGAACGCGTCGATCAGGATGACGTTGTTAGGGATCTCGCACATGACGTAAACCTCCAGCCCATTGTCGCCACGCTTGAGGCCGTGCACGGCCATGGCCTCAAGCACCTTTTCGCCCTCCTGTACGCGGCGACAAAAAGGAATCATCAACTTGACGTTAATCAGTCCCATTTCGTCGCGCACCCGTCTCATCGCCGCGCATTCCAGCGCAAATCCTTCGGCGTAGGCGGGATGTGTATAACGGGAAGCGCCGCGGAATCCGATCATCGGATTGTCTTCTTCCGGCTCAAAAAATGTACCGCCCAGCAGGGTGGCGTATTCATTGCTTTTGAAGTCGCTCATACGCACCACACAGGGCTTTGGATAAACCGCCGCGGCTATCGTGGCGACCCCTTCGGCAAGAGTCTTGACGAAGAAATCCTCCGGGCTGTCGTGGGCGATGCTGATCGCGGCGATCTTTTCACGTGTTGCGGCATCCACCTTCTCCGGGTGTATGAGCGCCATCGGGTGCACCTTGATGTATTCATTGATAATGAATTCCATGCGCGCCAGTCCGATGCCATCCACGGGCAGCGATGCGAGGCTGAATGCCTGATCCGGATTGCCCAGGTTCATCATGATCTTGGTTTTGGGGTGTCCCAGTTGGCTGAGATCAGTCTGCTGGATATCGAAATCCAGTATGCCTTCATAGACATTCCCAATTTCGCCTTCGGCGCAGCTGATGGTGATAGACGTACCGGTTTTGATTACCTCAGCCGCGTTTCCGGTTCCCACGATGGCGGGAATGCCCAGTTCACGTGACACGATGGCGGCATGACAGGTACGGCCACCCCGGTTCGTCACAATCGCGGCAGCGCTTTTCATCACGGGTTCCCAGTCCGGTGTCGTGGTATCCGCGACCAGCACTTCTCCCGCTTGAAAATCACTCAGATTTTTAACGTCATTGATGACACGCGCCTTTCCGGCACCAATCTTGGTGCCGACAGCCCTGCCGCGGAGAAGGACAGCCGATCTTTTCTTGAGATGGTAAATCTCAAGGATAGTGCCTTTCTTTTGCGATGCCACCGTCTCCGGACGCGCCTGCACCATATACAGCTGTCCATCAATTCCGTCCTTTGCCCACTCCATGTCCATCGGCTTGTAAAAGCCGGCTTGCTTGGAATAGTAGTTTTCAACCTTGATGGCATAGTCCGCCAGCACCATGACATCTGCATCGGAGATGCAAAACCGGTTTCTTTCTTTGCTAGGAGTGTCGATATTCCTGGTGTATTCCACAGCGATATTGCCGGTATTGAGTGTGTCGGTAAAAACCATTTTTTTTTCCTTGCTGCCCAAACGGCGTTTCAGGACAGCGTGATAACCCTTGCTGAAGGTGGGTTTGTGCACATGGAAACTGTCCGGGTCGATGGTGCCCTGAACAACATTTTCACCTAGCCCAAGGGCGGCGTTGATGAAGACCACGTCCCTAAAGCCCGTTTCCGTATCCAGAGAAAACATCACACCGCTGGCCGCTATATCACTGCGCACCATTTTCATTACCACAACGGAAAGAAGGACCTTGAAGTAATCAAAGTGTTTGTCGTATTTGTAATGGATGGAGCGGTCGGTAAAGTTGGAAGCCAGACAGCGTTTATAGGCATCGAGCAGGGCAGCCTCGCTGGCGATATTGAGGTAGGTGTCGTTCTGTCCAGCAAAAGAGGCCTCGGGGGAATCCTCGGCGGTGGCAGATGACCGCACTGCCAATGAAATGTTGTCACCATACTGCTGTTTGAGTCCTGCATAGCCTGTTGAGATTTCAGCCTTCAAATCGTCGGGCAGTTCACAGCCGTAGACTATCGCTCTGGCCTTTTCACCGCGCGTCTGCAAATCCTTGATGTTGTCGGGGGCGAGCCCGTCAAGCGCCTCATGCAGTTGCTGCCAAGCGTTATTGTGATCAAGCACATAACGGTATGCCTCTGCGGTAACGGCAAACCCGTTGGGGACACGCACACCTTCACCCGTCAGGTTTTGGTACATCTCCCCCAGCGAGGCATTTTTGCCGCCGACCAGCGGCACATCGTTGATGCCAATATCATTAAACCAGCGTATGTATGAAACTTTGTCCATGTTTTTCTCCTTATGCGACAGGGATAACCAAGTGGCTGTGGGTGAACAAAGCGCTTCGAGTTTCGCAGGCGGTTTGCCGCCGTTTGTTTGAAACTGCGCATGAAATACGCAACACAGCGTAGCGCGGATTGCGGGTAAGTTTGCTGAAACCACGCAGGCGCCTGCGCCTCGTCGCGCGTGGCTTGCACCAAATCGTCAACGTTCTTGCGGAACGCGGGATCGACTAAAACACGCTGAAGTTTATCCCGTGAGACCGTCTGCAAGACGACCCAGGGATTTTGGGTCAGCTCCCATAGCTCTGGATTCAGTTGTCGCCACACTTGGTCGGTGGCATGATTCCACGATGAACGCATATCAAGGGCGAGCTCGGCCAGCGAATCGAATCCCTTTACGTCCGTGGGCAGAGGATGCTCCTTCGGGTGGCTGATTCGTATTTGTTCGCTCATAAATATCCGTTCGAATCTGTCCGGCGTCAGCTCAGGCTGCTGGGTGGCGCCGCCAGCGCTATTCCGACCATGGTCGTTGCTTCCGCCAGAAAGCGAGGCAGATGGTCAGCGCCACGAAAGCTCTCAAAATGATTTTGTGGCTGTTCTCGGAGCCAACCGATCGGGTGGCGCTCAATCACTCGTGGAGCTCGATGTGGCGACCTGCCCTGAATCGGGAGGCGCTAATGGGAATTGGGCCTCGGCCCTAAGCCAGTCATCCAGCGCATACCCATCGGTGTGGCCTCGTGCCTCGTAGAAAGCGTAGGCGGTCTGGCGAATGACCTGTTCACGCTCCTCAGGTTCAGCACTCTGGGCCTGTCGGATCGCGTCATCGGGCTCAGGCGCTGCATGGGTGGTCGTATGCTGTTTCTTTCCATGCGCAGTCTCGCCATGTAGGTGTTGCATCTCGAATCTCCTATAAATGGAAGCGAAAGTGCACCGGCAGCATCACCACCGTACCAACGCATCCGGAAAATATAAGCACTTGTGCATTGGTGTCCTTGCGCGATATCAACTCATGCAGTAGGAGTCGGGCGATCCTGCACCGATCGCATAGTCTCTGTTTCGCCCTAATCGGAAAAGCGCGGACTGCAGACCAGAAAATTTGACTTGCACTATAGTCTCTTGATCTCATCTGTTTCTTTTTCGATTGTCAGGGTGTTGACTCGTCGGTGAGCACGCCATTTGTCCTACAAGGAACACCGAAGACTGCCTACATATTTCCGGGACAGAGAACACTAAAGTTCTCCGTGAAAGTTCATTTCTATTCACACCGTGACTTCGAGGATCCGTGCAAAGAGGTCAATGAGTGGTGGACTGCACACTTGGCCAAATGAGCTGACCTGTTCGCTCCCGCGGAAGCTAGCGCCGAGATCCGATGAATTCGGTGCCAGCTCATGCTGCGAGTCGCAGCTTGGCCAGATCGTGGGCATTCTATTTTGGAGACGTGCATATGAGCCCATTTCGTACAGAGTCGTCGCTTCATGATTTCGCTCCTTCAATAGCTGCAGACGCATCGAGCCAGACGCTAGTGCCTAAGCCTGTGCCTCAATCAGATCGGAAACTTCCACGTAAGCCGTTTTTTGCCAGATCAAGGCCAACCGTTGTAATCTTCATAGTAAACGCTCCTGCTCGGTTTAAGTGGTTGAGAAACGCCGCCACTTTGCCACATTGATGCCGTAGAAGGTGGGGGCGTCCATTCCATTAACGCCACGCGTATGGGCAATTTCGTCCGCGGCAATGACGATACGGACAAACGGCGAATTACATCTCCCAATGTGCGGTGGCGAACAGCCCGGATTATCGGTTTGGAACATATTTGAAATAACTTGACGAAAACAGAAAGATGAACATGAAAACCGATATTCAAGTGCAACGGGACGTCCTCGCAGAACTGAAGTGGGAACCCTCGGTTAACGCCGCTGATATCGGCGTCGAGGTCAAGGACGGCATCGTTACGCTGGCCGGTCATGTCGACAGTTATGTAGAAAATGGGATGCCGAGCGCGTTGCTCAACGCGTCTCCGGTGTCAAGGCGCTCGCCGTTGAAATCGACGTCACCCTGCCCGGATCGAGCAAGCGAAACGATACCGACATTTTGCGCGCCGCAGAGAACGTTATGGAGTGGATGACCTACTCATCCAAGGACACGCCTGAAGCGGCCCTGCGTGAGGTTGATGCACCGACGTACCGTGTATGGCGACTGTACATGGCTGCCTGTGCACTGGAGTTTGAAGCCGGTGGCACCGCAATTTACCAATTCCTGGCTTCCCGACGCGGCGCCGACGTTCCGCTTCCCATGACTCGCAAGGAGTTCTATTCATGACTCAATCAATCCGAGAAGATATCCTGCCATTAGACGGCACGTTGCTTCCGGCCTGGCGAGCAGGGCCACCATTGATCCGGGGCAAGCGCTCACTGGGAGCATCAAGGGATAAGCCGACGCAGAGCCACCGGAGCATCTTCCTGTCAGACATGCACCTTGGCACTCGGTTGTCACGTGCCGATCTGATCCTCGATTTCTTGGGGACACACGACGCTGAGACGGTCTATCTCGTCGGCGATATCGTGGACAACTGGTACCCGCTGTCGAGCAATTGGAAACCCGCACATCATCAGGTCCTGCAGCGGCTTTTCGATCTGCCGCGAACCGGTACGCGGGTTGTCTACGTTCCCGGCAACCATGACGACTTCTTCCGCAACTACGTCGGCACGAGTTTTGGCGGCATCGAGATCGAACGGGACGTCGTGCATCAGGCGGCCGATGGGCGCCGCTATCTGGTGACCCATGGCGACATCTGCGACATCTTTTCGCTCCGGGCTCCGCTGTTGGCACGGGCCGGCAGTTTCATTGAACGTATTGCAATGGGCGTTGACGTGGCCCAACGGCATGTTTTGCGAAAATTTGGACAGCCTGAATGGTTCGGGATCGAACGGGCGATCAGCCGCACCAATGCCGCGATCCGAAAGCACGATCACTTTGAAGAGCGATTGACCCATCTGGCGCAATCGGCCGGCTACGACGGGATCATCTGCGGCCACTTCCATCAACCCGCATTGCATGATGGTTTTGGCATAAGCTATGCAAACTGTGGCGACTGGTCGGGCAGTAACACGGCCATCGTGGAGGATTTCGACGGCCGCCTCGACCTCGTTCGGGTCTATGAAAAGACAGCCTTTGAACCTGCAATAGCAACAGATTACGAAGAGGAGGGCGAGCTGCCGCTCGCGGTCTGACATGACAGTTACTTACACGATTTTGCTTGCCGGGTTCTTCTGTGTCGTTGTTGGTCTGCAAGTCTTGAGCTGCGCACTTGTCGTGTGGCGATTACGCGGATCAGACCCGCTTCAGGTACCGGGAACCCATCCGCCGCTGAGTGTGATCCGACCGGTCTGCGGACTGGACCCTGATCTTTACGAGACGCTGGCAACTTCTTTCAGCGATCTGGCGGGCGCCTATGAGGTGATCTTTTGTGTTGCCGGGTCCGAGGATCCGGCCATTCCGCTCATCCGTGGTCTGATCAATGACCATCCTGAGGCTTCTGCACAGCTGTTGATTGGAGACGATGTCATCTCTGGCAACCCCAAACTCAACAATGTGGCCAAAGGATGGGCTGCCGCGCGGCACGACTCGATCGTGATAATCGACAGCAACGTTCTCTTGCCCAGAGACTATGTGCAGACCTTGTTCGCAACTTGGCACGAAGACACGGGGCTGGTGACTTCGCCACCGGTGGGAATTCGGGCCAAGGGGATCTGGGCCCGGGTAGAAAGCGCCTTTCTCAACACCTATCAGGATCGCTGGCAAATGGCGTCGGATCAGCTGGGCAAAGGGTTTGCGCAGGGTAAGGTACTTTTCTGGCGGCGCGACATCCTTGAGGCGGCGGGGGGGCTGGCCGCGCTTGGCCGCGATCTCGCCGAGGATGTAGCCTCGACCAAGGTCGTGCATGCAGCCGGGTTGAAAGTCAGGGTCGTACGCCGACCGTTCCCGCAGCCTTTGGGGCAGCGTCGTTTTGGTGAGGTCTGGTCGCGGCAACTCCGTTGGGCGAGAGTCCGGCGTGACGGCTTCCCTTGGCTTTTCGCCCTCGAACCCCTCACGGGCATGGTTCTTCCTCTGGCAGTAGTGACCACCTTGGTGCTGGTTGGGGTGGTCAACCCACTTGTGATGCCGCTTTTCGTATGCCTCTGGTATGGGGCTGAGCTGCTCGTCGCTCGCCAAGCCAACTGGCCTGCCGCGGTTGCTGACGTTTTGACATGGATCATTCGTGATTTTCTGATCTTGGCGATATGGATAGACGCATTCGCAGCCAAGGGGTTTGTCTGGCGCGGCAATGCAATGCAACCGCCGCCAGACTGCAGAGTGAACGAGCGATGACTGCTGCGACTGACACCGTGGTGCAGTTGATCCAGGCGGACGGGCTGCTGTTGCTGTTTCCGTTAGCGGTAATCGAAGGCCCGATCGTTACGATTGTTGCGGGATGGCTTGGGCGGCTGGGCTATTTGCCGCTCGGCTGGGCAATGCTGGTCCTTGTCCTGGCTGATCTGGTTGGCGACAGCTTGCTCTACGCGCTCGGTCGCGCCGGAACTGATATCCTGCCGCAAAAGTTGCGGCAGGTGTTCGGCGTGACCGACGCGCGAATCGCGCTGGTGGCAGAGCATTTCAGCAAACATGGTGGGCGTACTCTTATCGCCGCGAAGCTGACGCATACCTTCGGCTTTGCCGCTCTTGTCGCAGCAGGGGTAAGCCGCATGTCGTTTCCCGTGTTCTTGTGCTTCAACCTCGTCGGAACGATCCCGAAAACCCTATTTTTCCTGCTTATCGGCTATGCCATTGGTGAAGCACACGTGGCCATAGGCAACTGGATCGGGCGGGCTTCCCTGGGGATAGCGATCCTCGGCGTCGCCATCTTGAGCATTTGGTACTGGAAAAAGAAAAGAGAACGAAGATGATTCTCACCGCCCCCAATGACCAGCCTGTCCGGCGCATATCCTGCGTTATTCCCGCCTATAACGAGGGGCCGCGGATCAAGGCCGTTTTGGATGTGGTGGCGGCACATCCGTTGATCGACGAGATCATCGTCGTCGATGACGGATCGTCCGATGACACAGCGGCGTTCGCCTCGGGTCGAGAGAAAGTGGTGCTGATTAGCCTTTCGAAAAATGGCGGCAAGACCCGCGCCTTGGCCGCTGGCCTGGCTCGGGCGCGTGGCACTTATCTCTTGCTCGTCGATTCCGATTTGATCGGCCTCGGAGTTGCCGAGCTGACCGCGCTTATTCTGCCGGTGCTTGATGGTCGGGCCGACATGGCCATCAGCCTGCGTCGAAATGCGCCCAGGCTCTGGCACCTTATCGGCATCGACTACATTTCCGGCGAACGGATGCTGCGGCGCGGCCTGATCGCTGACCGGCTAGCCGAACTCGACGCCCTGCCGCGCTTTGGCTTTGAGGTCTGGCTCAATCGAACCTGCATCGATGCCGCCGCTCGCTTGGCCGTAGTGGAATGGGGCCGCGTCGACAGCCCGATGAAGAGCCACAAATATGGCGTTCTCCAAGGGATAGTCGCCGACCTTCGGATGATGTCTGACTTGCTGCGTACCGCCGGGCCATTGCGGCTTGTGCGGCAAATTGTTCGCATGAGAAACCTGCGCGTCCGCCTGGTTTCGAATGAGGTTGACTGAAAAGAATAGGAACGCCCTCTGTAAAAAAATTTTCTACAGGACGCGTCAAATGGAACGGATGCCGGGAGCGGCAGGCGGACTACGTGCTGGCGGCAAAAGACATCCTTTCTATCATTCATACATCTGACGGGCGTTGTTGCATAAATCGGCAACCTGCCGCCATTTTGCCGAAATGGCATGATGTGGTTCGACTTCACGCTCATAAATAGCAGATGCCCTACAAACACAGTGAGAGCCGCCGCCACAAGTTCACCAAGCCAAGATACAAGGTGACCAACTGGCCCGAGTACAACGATGCCTTGCGTCGGCGCGGGCGACTTCACGATCTGGTTTACCCAGGCCGCCATCGACGAATGGCGGCCTGCAAGAACGGGCGCGCGTGGTCGACCACAGGAGTATTCCGCTCACGCCATCGAGACGGCCATTTTGATTCGCCAAGTGTTTCATCTACCGCTGCGCCAAACCGAAGGCTTCATGAATTCGCTGACCCGCCTCATGAACGCTGCCATCTGTATTCCGGACTTCAGCAGCATCTCCCGGCGCAGCATCGAACTGCCACGCCACACCTTAAGCAAAGCACTCCAACCAGGCAGTCTCGTGATCGTGGACTCCACAGGCCTGAAGGTCTACGGCAAGGACGAGTGGCATCAAGAGAAACACGATGTTCCCGCTCGCAGAACCTGGAGAAAACTGCATCTGGCGGTCGACGAGAACCACCAGATCCTGGCGTGCGAACTCACGACTCCTGAGGTGGGTGATCCCACCGCAGTTCCAGATTTGCTCGATCAAATTGACACGCCGTTTGAGACCTTCATGGGAGACGGTGCATTCGATGGGGAAGCGACATCTCAAGCCGTCTTGGCCAAGCAAGCGAACGCAAAAATTGTCGTGCCTCCTCACAAGACGTCCGTATGCTCCAGCGCGGGAGATTCCCAACGCGACCGGCACATTCGAGACATCAAAGAGCACGGCAGAATCGCCTGGCAGAAGAAGAACGACTACGGTCTTCGTGCCCATGTCGAACTGGCTATTCAGCGTTACAAGCGCATCATCGGATGCGCCATGAAAGCGCGTGTGCTGGCGCAACAAAAGACCGAGGCGTGGATCAGTGCGTCCGCGCTGAACGTGATGTCAGACCTTGGCATGCCGGTGTCGGTGAAAGTCTGAGAAGTGCGGGAGATCGGGATCGCCATGACCTCATTTCGATTTATGCAACAACGCCCCTTTAGTGAAGGGCTGCAACCACTGCACAAGAGCCGGCCAGCCAACAAAACGTGCCTGCGCTGGCGAACGACTGCTTCGTCTTCCTCAGCACTGTCGACGAATGACCGGTCTGGCCTGCCGCGGGGATCAGGAATGGGCACAGAGCTGACATACGGATTGATTCGGCGAGGATCCGCTTTCAGTCTTGAGGAGCCAGCGGCGCCAAACGTGAGCATTTTCGCCCTGACGGACGGGTCAAGACTGATTTCAGTCACTCATTGGAATTGCCGGACTGGCTGCAACCAGCGCAGTGCTTATCGTCCGCGCAGCCTATACAGGTGCAGGTGGCTTTCACGCGGTTTCCAACCATGACCGAATCAGTTGATTTTTCTCAAATCATCTGTCATCCGGGAGAGCACATTTAGCCGTCATCTGTACTGCAATGAGAAGGTCTCTGCCACGAAGCCTAGTAGGATGCGATGGCTCAACATTCGTAAGACGTCAATTAGGTATTGCTTCAGTCGTAATGTCACAGTCATCGAGATTCAAATCGGCACCAAATAAAACTGGCCGCAAACCCGCCTGGTTATTGGCTTTGGGTCAAAACTGGATTACGTTGACCGGACACTAGAGATGCCGCATGGACTTTCCCGTCGTTCGTTTCTTCAAGGCTCCGCAGTGTCGAGTATTGGCATGGGCATGACCGCCCAGACATCGACAGCCGACGCAACCGCGTCGCGAGCCGACGGCGCGCCGGTGGTTGGCCCGGCCGCAATGCTGATCACGCTAACGGTCAACGGCGTGGCTCAGACGATTCAAGTCGAGCCGCGAACCACGTTGGCCGAGGTCTTGCGCGGCCCGCTTGATCTGACGGGCACCAAGATCGCCTGCAATCGCGGCGCTTGTTCGGCCTGCACGGTCTGGCTCGACGGCGTGACGGTTTGCTCATGCATGATGCTGGCGATCGAGGTAGGGGCGCGCAAGGTAACGACGATTGAGGGTCTGGCGCAGGGCGACACGCTGCACGCCGTGCAGGCAGCCTTCATCGAGCACGATGCGATGCAATGCGGGTTTTGCACACCGGGCATGGCGATGAGCTGCGCCGCACTGCTGGAGCACACACCGCACCCGAGCGCCGACGAAGTTATGACCGCGATCAGCGGTCATTTCTGCCGCTGCGGCACCTATCCCCATGTGGTCGCTGCAACGCTTGCCGCGGCCGCGCAGTCCAAGGCCTGACACCATGGCCAACGACACTGGCACGCGCGCCGAAACATTTCCTGTTGGCATCGCCAGCGTCGGGCTCGCCGAGGTGACCCGACAGGTGACTGGGGACGAACCGCCCGCGCTGGCACCGAACGCGGCGCTGGCAGTGATCGGCAAGCCCACGCCGCGCCAGGACGGCCGCGCCAAAGTGACTGGCGCGACTCGCTACACGGTAGACATCAAGCTGCCAGGCATGCTGCATGGACGCATCCTGCGCTCGCCGTTGCCGCATGCACGCATTGGCAGCATTGACGTTTCGGCGGCCGCGCGATTGCCTGGTGTGCGTGCGGTCTTGACCATCGTGCGGCCTGACGACCCCGCCTCGGCTGTCGTGCGCTACGTCGGTGCTCCGCTGGCGGCCGTCGCCGCGGTGTCGATCAACGTGGCCGAGCAGGCGCTGCGGCTGATCCGGGTCGATTATGAGGCTCTGCCCTTCGTCACTGATATGGACCAGGCCCGTGCAGCCGCCGCGCCACAGGTATTCGACAGCGCCTCGGCGCCGCAGGGCTACGCATCAGGTTTTCCAGCGGCGCACGGTCTGCCGCTGGTGGGCAACGTGCGCGGGCCAGCCATGCAAGCCCGCGGCGATGCGGTGCAAGGCTTTGCGCAAGCGGCGGTCACGGTCGAGGCGGAGTACCGCACGCAAGTTCAGACCCATTGCTGCTTGGAGCCGCACGCCACCATCGCCGACTGGCGCGAGGATGGCCTCACCGTCTACCAGTCGACCCAGTTCACCGCCGGCGTGCGGAAGGAACTGGCTGCGGCTTTCGGCTTACCGCCCCAGCGCGTGCGTGTGGTCGTCGATGGCATGGGCGGAGGCTTTGGCAGTAAGTCATCGCTGGGCAACTACGGCCGCATCGCGGTCACGCTGTCGCGCCAGGCGGGCGCGCCGGTGCGCATCGTCCTGGATCGCCAGGAAGAACAAATGGACGCGGGCAACCGCCCCGGAACTTGGCAGCGTCTGCGCATCGGTGCGCAGCGCGACGGCGGGTTGACGGCGATCTCGCTGCGCAGCTACGGCACTGCCGGTGTGGCCCTCGGCGCTGGCGTCGGCAACGTGGCGCAGGCGATGTATGAATGTCCGAATTTTGACGGCGCACAGTACGACGTGTTCATCCATAGCGGACCGGGCTGCGCAATGCGCGGCCCGGGCAATACGCCGGGGGCCTTTGGCATGGAACAAGCAATCGACGAACTGGCAGAGAAGTTGGCCATGGACCCGCTGGCGTTGCGCGACCGCATCGATGCGAGCCCGGTACGCAGGGAAGAGCGGCGCCTGGGCGCCGAACGCATAGGCTGGTCGCGGCGCCACGCGTCGGGTGCTCCGGTCACCGATGGCGGGCCAGTGAAGCGCGGCATCGGCATGGCGCAATCGATCTGGGTCGCCAACGTGCAAACCAACTCGGCCTGCGAAGTGCGCATCCATCGCGACGGTACGGTGGAAGTGCTTTCCAGCGTGCAGGACATCGGCACCGGCATCGGGACCGTGATGGCCCAAGTGGTGGCCGAGGTGCTCGGGCTGCGGCCCGAAGACATCACGGTACGCATCGGCGACACCGAGTTTCCGGCCGGTCCGCCGTCCTACGGCAGCCGAACTACAGCGTCCATCACGCCGCCGGCGCGCAGCGCGGCTTGGCGGGCATTGCAATCGCTGTTGCGCGTGGCAGCGCCTGGGCTCGCGGTGTCACCAGAGGACCTGCTCGCGCTTGGCGGGCGCATCGTGGTGCGCGACCAGCCTGCACGCGGGATGCTCTTTCGCGAGGCGACCGCGCTGTTGCGGACCGATCGCATCAGCGAAGTCGCGTCGCGCAGCGACGACTACGGCGGTTTTAGGCAACGCATGGGGACGGATGCGGCGCTGGCACAGCAGGACTTGGGCGGTGTCCAATTTGCTCAAGTGGCCGTGGACACCGAGACCGGCATCGTGCGCGTCGAACGCGTGGTGGCTGTACACGATTGCGGCCGGCCGATGAATCCGCGGCTGATTGAAAGCCAGGTGCAGGGCGGCGTACTGATGGGGCTATCGTACGCGCTGTTCGAGCACCGCATTCTTGACCGGCACACGGGACGCATGGTCAACCCGAACCTGGAGCAGTACAAGCTGGTCGGCGCACGCGAGACGCCGGCGATCGAAGTCATCCTGCTTGAGAACTACCAGGGCCGCAGCGCAACCGATGCCTACGGCGTCGCTGAGCCCGCCAACATCGCCACGGCGCCTGCCATCGCCAACGCCGTCTACAACGCGATCGGCGTTCGCCTGCGCTCGCTGCCGATGACGCCCGCGGCGGTCCTAGCCGCCCTGGGACGGATGACTGCTGGGAGCGCAAGGCCATGAATTCCTTTGCGTGGACCGCCGCCAGAACGACCCACGAAGCCGCGGCTGCGGCCACGATTACGGTCGCCGCTGCCATGTGCACTGCGCCCGACGCTGACGAGGCGGCGCTCGCCGGCGTCGTCAAGGCCGGCGGGATCGACCTGCTGGATCTGCTCAAGGAGCGCCTGCTGGCGCCAGCCATGCTGGTCAGCCTGTCGGCGATTCCAGGGCTTGACGGGATCGAAGAGCAAAGCGACGGCAGCGTGCGCGTGGGTGCCATGGTCTCACTGGCCGATCTGGCTGCACATGCGCTCCTGCGTCGCCGTTGGCCGGCGCTGTGCGATGCGGTCGCCGGATCGGCCAGTCCGCAAGTCCGGCATATCGCGACCCTGGGTGGCAACCTGCTGCAGCGGCCACGGTGCTGGTACTTTCGTGCCGCGGCGTTTCATTGTCTTCGCAAGGGAGGTGGCCACTGCTTCGCGATCCAAGGCGAGAGCCAGTACCACGCGGTTTTCGACAACAGCACTTGCGCCATCGTCCATCCTTCGACGGCCGCGACGGTGCTGGTGGCCTTGGGTGCCGCAGTCGAACTCACGGACGTCCACTCGGTCATTCGCAGGGTCTTGCTTGAGGAATTCTTGGTCTCGCCAAGGCGCGACGTCCAACGTGAAAATGACTTGCAGCCGCACGAGATCCTGACGGCCATCTTGTTGCCGCCGCTGTCGGCAGGTCTGCACATGGCCCACGTGAAGCAAGGCGAGAAGGACTCCTTCGACTGGCCGCTTGCCGATGTCGCTGTTGTCCTGGACATCGGCAGCGACGGCATCTGCCGACGCGCCGCGATCGTCCTGGGCGCTGCAGCGCCCGTGCCTCACCGTGCAACCGCTGCTCAGGCCGCACTGGCGGGCAAGCGCATCGATGACAGCTTGGCCAGGGCGGCAGCGCGTGCAGCTCTGGACGGCGTTACGCCGCTGGCCAAAAACGCCTACAAGTTGCAGTTGTTTGAGACGCTGGTGCGCCGCGCCATCGTGAAAGCCGCAGACCGCGCGTAAGCGACGATCTGCACATCGCGTTTCCAATTCAAGTCAGGAGTGATGATGATGACACGACGCCAAGCCAATGCCGCAATCCTCGCAGGCGCGGCACTCGCCGCCGTTCCAGCAGCGACACTCTCGCAGGCACTGAAGCCCCTGACTTTGCCACCCGCTCGAAGTGAAGGCGGCGTTCCATTGACGCAAGCACTACTGGTTGCGGGTTTTCCAGCTGGGCCGAATCTGTCTTTCCTCCTCTGAGAACGCCCATTTCTGATCTTGCCGGTTGAGGTGCGTACCATCTCAA
>Ga0209913_1001293_pt1 | contig 14485 bp, 12 predicted proteins | sample PersoiDNA2013203_FD_185805 | JGI IMG/M metagenome (GOLD analysis project Ga0209913, IMG submission 185805) | Permafrost soil microbial communities from the Arctic, to analyse light accelerated degradation of dissolved organic matter (DOM) -... | ecosystem: Environmental > Terrestrial > Soil >... | reverse complement strand
GTTTTACGACACCGACGTCAGCCACCATCACCATGGGTAATACGTTGACGAATGCAGCTACGTCGACACTAAGTGGTGGTAGTTATGGTGCAATTACCTACAGCAGCTCCAACACCGCAGTGGCGACCGTATCCGCATCTGGTGTGGTGACATCCGTATCAGCGGGAACGGCAACGATTACTGCGACGCAAGCAGCCGTCAATGGTGTGAATGCACAAGCAACGCAAAGTTATACTCTTACTGTGGGCAAACAAGTCCAGATTGCATTAAAGTTAACTGCTACAAAAACGTCGATCTTCAAAGGTAGTGGTACATCGGTGCTGTCGACCACGGGAGGATCAGGTACTGGTGCGTTAACTTACAGTGTGACAGGTGGTTGCACCATCAATGGTAATACGCTGACTGCGAGTAATATCCCGGGTAATTGCATCGTGACTGCGACTAAGGCGGCAGATGCAAATTTTGCGGTCGTCAGTGCGAATCTTACGATAATTATTCAAAATACCTACGCGTCAACGGTAAGTTTGAATGCCTCAAACCACTTGCCTATGCAGGGGCAAAGTCTCACTTTATCGGTTGCTATCACGCCGACAATCGCCACTGGTAACGTCACCATTGTAGATGGTACAACTACTATCGATAATGCAAGCGTTCAAAATGGGGTGATGACTTACACTACAAGCTCTTTAAGTGTCGGTATCCATAGTTTTGTCGCAAACTATGCTGGTGACGCGCAGACATCACCTGGCAGTAGTGTTGCAGTGATTGTATCGGTTAATAGCCGTCCTGATCCAAGCACGAACACAGTTGTAAAAGCACATATCAATAGTCAAGTTACTAACTCACAACGCTTTACTTTGGCGCAGATAAACAATATCTATAACCACGTTGAACTTCTTCACAATGACTTTACTGTGCATAACTCGTTTGGTATCGGTTTGAATGCACCGAATATGGATGTATTTAATATGGTTACTGGCAAGCTTTACGGCAATTTCAGCTCAGCCCCTGAAAATACAATAAATGATTTAGGTGTAGCGACTGCTAGCAATCAGCTGGGAAGCAAAGCGCATGGTCCTTTTGTTACGGAAAATGTGAATTCTGATGATCAGATCAGCAAAGAAAATGGTGCAGACACAGTAGCTCAGTCACCTGGCCAGAATGGTATGCAACTCGCTGGCAAACCCGTCGCGTTTTGGACTGCAGGTAACATCGACGTAGGACACATGGGCAACGCCGATGGTGGAAATACCAAGTTTTCCAGTACTGGAGTTACCATAGGTGTTGATATGTTATGGTCTCCAAAGTTAATTGTCGGTGCTTCCGCGGGTTATGCAAAAGATAGCTCAACGTTTGACACGATGGGGAGTGACAGTGATTCCAAACAAGTATCGGCATCTCTTTATGGCTCATATAAAGTCAATAAGGAATGGTTCATTGATGGCGTGCTTGGATATGGTCACATGACATTTGATAATCACCGTTGGGATGATATAGACAGTGTATTGTTAAACGGCAATCGTAGTGGCAGCGTTGAGTATGCTGTACTAAGTATTGCTCGCAATATGCTGATTGGTGATATTAATTTTCAACCGTTTGGACGTTTTGATCTGGTACATGCTAACTTGAATGCCTATAGCGAGCAAGGCAGTATGTTGGCAGTCACATATACCGATGCGAGCTTGAACAACACTTCGTTTACAGGCGGTTTGAATGTGTTTAAAAACTATTATAAAGATGCTGGTATCTGGACACCGTCATTAAAATTACAAGTACGTCATCGGACCAGTGGGGAAGTCAGTCAGAACATGTACTATTCTGATCTTGGTTCTGGTAGTACTTTATATAACGTGTCAGTGACGGGATTGCCAGATAATACCGAGTCGCTCGGCTTAGGTATGAGTTATAAAACAAGACGTGGTTTACTCCTTAACTTTAATTGGTTAGGCTCAATGGGATCGAATAACTATCATGCTAATAGTTTTAAAATCGATGCAAGAGCAGGGTTTTAAACTGACATAAAAATTAGGGGGAGTAATTACGGTTCTAATGGAATGGACGCCCTCTTTCAAACGGCATCGATGTGCCAAAATGGGAGTGGTAACACCCCCTAAATGAAAGGAGCGTCCAAAATGAACATTACTACAATTGGAATCGATTTAGCTAAAAATGTATTTCAAATTCATGGCGTTGATGCGCATGGAAATGCCGTACTTCGAAAGAAACTAGATCGGTCTAAGATAGCGGCGTTTTTTATTCAATTACAACCATGTTTAATTGGTATGGAAGCGTGTGGCAGCGCCCATTACTAGGGACGGAAGTTGAGCGCAATGGGACATACGGTGAAACTCATGGCACCTCAGTTTGTGAAACCCTATGTTAAGACACATAAAAATGATGCTGCCGATGCAAAAGCAATCTGCGAAGCCGTCGATCGACCCAATATGCGCTTCGTTCCGATAAAAACGGACGAACAACAAGCTGTTCTCTCATTGCACCGGGTGCGTCAATCTTTTATTAAAGTGAGGACGGCGCAAGCAAACCAGATTCGCGGTTTGCTGTCCGAGTTCGGCATTATTATTGCGCAAGGAATAACGAACATTGCCAAGCGCCTCCCAGAAGTCATGGAAAAATCAAATTTACCGCCAAGCTGTCGAGATCTTCTGCAGCGTTTATATCATCACTTGAAAGACATTGATAAACAGGTCGATGAGATGGATGAAAAAATTCAGCAATGGCACCGCTCTTCAGAGACGAGTAGAAAGCTTGCTGAAATCCCAGGAATAGGTCCCATCACTGCCACGGCATTGGTGGCATCAATTGGCGATGCTAAGAACTTCGAGAACGGGCGTCAGCTACCTGCATGGCTAGGGCTTGTTCCGCGACAGCACTCCAGTGGTGGCAAATCAGTGCTTCTAGGCATCAGCAAACGGGGCGACACTTATTTACGCACACTGCTGATTCATGGAGCAAGAGCAGTGATCCGATTTTGCCGAAGCTAAGCCATCGACTACCTGGCTTAATAAGTTACTTGGTCGACGAAATAAGAATGTCGCTGCGGTCGCTCTGGCGAATAAAAATGCAAGAGTAGTATGGGCGTTATTAACGCGTGATGAGCAAAGATTCCGATCCGATTATGTACCGTCTCCCGCTGGTGCATAATCGAACCGGATGAGAATAAACATATAAAAAGTGAAGTAAATAATAGTACTTATGTAGGAAGACGAAAGGCCTTCCGTCGGTTGTGCAGGCAAGATGAAGTGATGGCAAACAAGGTTAGACCGTGGTCAAGAAAACCTGTAACGCGACATGCGCTTCGAGCGCGTGGTTCGGATTAGGACTTGACCAGCATATTCCATCAGGGACAGAGGAAAAAACCTCAATGAAAGTCCGGATATATGGCTGCAATCTTACCTTTATGTTCATCATCGATTTAATACTTGGCAAACTGAGGGCGTCCATATAGGTCGCGATAAGCCAAACTTGATGAAATGTTTAGATGAAATCATTGCCTAAACAAATTGAAGAGTCTGTATTTCGTCAGGTTTTAAAACGCTTGCATTATCCGTTCGACGTGATGTTGTTATGTCTGCGCTGGTATGCAGCCTATGCGCTGAGTTTGCGCGGTTGTGTCGCAGTAAGGTAGAGCAAGCAAGTAAAGTGACAATGCCTCGCGAAATTAAAATGCCAGGCTGTAAAATTGTTCAGACTTTGGACAAAGTCTGCCCTTTTGAGGCAGGCATCATTTGTCCTTTGTGAATCATATGCATGGTTTCAATACCCGCAATGATAGCCTGTGCACAATGGAAATTCTTCAATCCCATCATGGGACGGGTTATTCGCTTGATGGCTCGGTGGTCTTGCTCGATCATGTTATTCAGATATTTGCTCTGGCGCATCTGAATGTCAGCGCTGGTGTCAGCGATGATACTGAGGACCGCCGCGGTATTGGCGCCACTTTTGTCAATCGTGATCGACGCCGGTAAATCGTGTAGCCCAATGGCCCGCTCAAAGAAGCGTCGTGCTGCAGCCATATCGCGTTTGGCCGTGAGCAGAAAATCGACGGTTTGTCCCTCACGGTCAACGGCGAGATACAAATATTTCCATTGCCCCTTCACCTTGATATACGTCTCATCCATGCGCCAACTCCGACCTACGGAATGCTTACGTGAACGAAATATCTTAGCCAGCACTTTTTGTTCATCAGGCAGATTTTCGGGTCTTGACATGCAGATCTCCAAACTTCACCAATTGCAATCATTTAATTGTGACTAGTTAATCTATTCAATATACATTTATCTGTGCGATTAAGCACATAAAACTGATGTAGTTCGATGTTTTACGAGAAATTTGTAAAAGAATTTGTAGATAAAATGATAATTAAGCTGCAGGTTACCTCAAAAACGGACTGCTTTAGTTCAGTAAGTGGCGACAAAAGTGTTACTGGGGCTCTAATATTTATTGATAAAAATTTAATTTAACATAGACTACATAACTGACGATTCAATAGACTGTTCGAAGACTGTGAAAGAAGATTCTACGGAGGCGACGATGACGATAGATAGAAAAGAGTCGATCAATTTCCATAATGAAGTCAACGAAAGTGACATGATGAAAAATCAGGTCTACGTAATGGAACATTTTCATGCGATTGTTGATGGATCTGATGACGCAATCATCAGTAAAACAATCTGTGGGACGGTTACAAGCTGGAATTCTGGAGCCCAATCAATTTTTGGCTACACTGCACAAGAAATACTTGGTAAATCCATTTTGACCATTGTCCCCCAAGATAGAATTGATGAAGAAAAATATATCATCGACCAAATTATCAAAGGTGTGAAGGTCGATCATTTTGAAACTGTGAGACTTCACAAAAACGGTAATCAAATTCATGTGTCGGTAACGGTTTCTCCTATTCGCGATGCTATGGGGAAAATTATCGGTGCCTCGAAAATCGCAAGAGACATTACCCAACAAGTAAAATTACAAGCGTCTGACAGGATTGCCAACGCGATATTGCAGTCCTCTGACGATGCGATTATTTCAAAATCAATTAATGGAATCATTAACAGCTGGAATCCTGGAGCGACGAAATTATTTGGTTATTCCGCAGACGAAATAATTGGGCGCTCCATTAATCTCTTAATGCCGCCAGAAAGAATAAATGAAGAACAATTTATTTTAGAAAAAATTATACTGGGAGAAAAAATAGATCACTTCGAAAGCGTGCGCATACACAAAAACGGTACTCGCATGCACGTCTCCATAACAATTTCTCCGATTCGCGACAGATGGGGCAATATCATTGGTGCCTCTAAGATTGCACGAGATATTACTTCACAAAAAAATGCAGAGTTCCAGTTAAGACTATCGGCCACGGTGTTCACCTCTGTCGGGGAAGGCATCCTCATTGCTGATCCGAAAGGCCGTATCGTTAAAGTTAATGATGCTTTTATGAAACAAACTGGTTACAGCGAAGAAGAAGTATTAGATCAAGATCCAAAAACTTTCTTTCATTCAAGTCGTCAAAGTTCTCATTTACTTCGCAGAATTAGCTGTTCGCTTGTGCGAGATGGGGAGTGGAGAGGTGAAATCTGGAGCCGACGTAAAAATGGTGAATCGTATTCTATGTTGCTTACAGCGACTCGCGTCTGCGATAACCTAGGGGTTGTAAAAAATTATATAGCTACTTTCTCCGATATCACACTACTCAGGTTACAACAAGAGCAGTTAGAACACGACGCGCATTTTGATACACTAACAGATCTGCCAAACCGTGTCCTCCTATCAGATCGCTTGCAACAATCAATGATCAATTGCAAGCGACACGACCATATGCTCGCCATTCTATATATGGACCTTGATGGATTCAAACACATCAACGATACCTATGGACATAGTGTTGGTGACGAATTATTAGTCTTTGTTTCCCAAAAAATGAAATCTGTTCTACGCGAGGGTGACACGCTTGCGCGCATAGGTGGAGATGAGTTTGTCGCTGTGCTAACAGGTTTGAAAAATATTGAGGATTGTGATGTTCTGACGAAGCGGTTACTTGACGTTTGTTCCCACCCGTTTTTGTACGATGAAGAGAACTTAACTATTACGGTAAGTATTGGAATAACGATCTACCCCAATGACGAAGGTGACATGGATCAGCTAATTCGACATGCAGACTTCGCTATGTATGAAGCAAAGACTTCAGGAAAAAACAAATACGTTTTATTTGATTCAGTCCAAGATGCGGAAGTTAAAAATCGACTTATAGAACTGAAACGTATCCAATATGCGATTGATAACCAAGAATTAGTATTGTACTACCAACCAAAAGTGAACATGCGGACCTCTGAAATCGTAGGCGTAGAGGCACTGGTGAGGTGGCTACACCCAGATAAAGGATTGTTGCCACCAAGCACATTTTTGCCTTTGATTGAAGGTCACCTTATTGCAGAAAACCTCGATATGTGGGTTCTAGAATCTGCCATTCGACAGTTGAACAGCTGGAATTCTATTGAAATTTCTATTCCTATTAGCATCAACATCGGTGCCCGCTTTTTCCAAAGTGGTAGATTTACAAACTTTTTAGAAAACGTAATTAATCAATTTGAACATGTTTCGCGTGATCAAATCGAAATAGAAATTCTAGAAACAAGCGCTTTAAAAAACATCGCGTTGGTTCAAAAGGTGATGAATGAATGTATTGCACTGGGCATACATTTCTCGTTAGATGATTTTGGAACAGGGTATTCGTCACTGACATACTTGTCCAGATTACCCGCTTCAGTTTTAAAAATTGACCAGAGTTTTGTGCGTGAGATGTTGATTAATTCCAATGACTTTTCAATTGTTAAGGGCATTATAGGGCTTGGCGATGCGTTTAACCTTCAAGTTATTGCTGAAGGTGTCGAAACAGAAGAGTTGGGGTCTACTCTTATCTCAATGGGATGTGAATTTGGACAAGGATATGCGATTGCCAGACCAATGCCTGAGCATGAAATTCTGGATTGGATCAAAAAAAGGATCACGTTGATTTAATAGCCTCCCCCGGGTTAGCAAGATTTCAAAGAGTAGAATTTTAAATTATAGCCCTTGTCGTCGCCATGAATTATTCCCTGTCGTAGCAATACCTGATGCAACCAAAGGGGCGTGTTTCAAACGCACCCCTTGTAATCCTCCACAAACTACTTGAAGTTAAATTAGATTTCAGATCTTACTTACCGGGTGTCGCATATTTGGCATCGTAGAAAAAAATTCTTGATCAGATTTCGAATCGGACCAAGATTAGGGAAAATGGTAGCGTGATCTAATCTTCTTAATTGTAATTATTATAATTTATGACTAATGATATAAAATGATGCAAATTAATACTTCCGCTAAATCAAATGGAAAAATTATCTGGATTTGCAAAGAAAGTACGATTTTCAACGGTCATTAGTGGTACTAGTGATTCTGGAGTGTCTACCGGATATGTCGCGTCATTCGAGATTGATGGCCGCCCAATTGAGCTTCTAATGCCGGTCACAATTATGATTGAAGACGGTGATGAAATTATCGTGGCTGGTAAAGTGAAGCGAGGTCTGTTTCATGCTTTGGCCTACAATAATTTGAGTAATGGAGTTTCGGGAAAGGGAAATTCCATTGCAACCATGGTTGCTGGGGTCATTTTCACGTTTATTGGGATTCCTTTCTGCGTAGTTGGAATAGGTGTGATATTCGTTGCATTTGGTATTCACTATTTTGTCAAAGGCAAGAATATGGCTAACGCCTATGAAATAGTCTTAGAAAAATAAATTTCGAATAAAATTTTTGATGGCATTCAAGAAAAAAATAAGTTACTGCATCTCTATCTATTAATGAAGGCTCCAATAAGATCGTGTCGTTGCAATTCTCTGAGGAGTTGGTTGCACTTATCAGCGAATGAGTCTGGCAGATCACTACCAATGCAAGTTGAGTATTGGGCGAGACTAGGCTAGGCTGGAGAAGACAACTCTGATTTGCCGATACAGTTAAGGGAATTTTGATCTCAGAGGCAGAAGCTGGCGCTGGTCAATTGTAAGAATATTCAAAGACAAAATAAAATAAGATAAACGTGCAGAACTGCTTTGGTAGATTATCGGAATTATGTAGCACCTGCGCAAAGCTTTTTCAGAGAATTCATCCCTTCTAGGGTAGGCCTCAAAAACGGTAATTCGTTCAGTTTGATTTTTTTTCGATCAAACGCATGGCAATTCGCTTTGGCATCATTCAATGCGTGATGATCTTCGATGCGATTGTCAATAAAGTACATCTGCAACGCAACTTGATCTAGATATTTATAAATATTCGTGCCACGTATCCATGCCGGAATTTTGTAGTTCATAGCATGGCAAAACAAGTGCCAGTCCTCTTCATAATCAAAACATATGATAGGCGCCTGTTGAGAGAACTGCTCAAGCCATTGCCTTAAGCGGCCTTGCAATTCAACCGCAGTACATTGTGCCGCCGGTACCTTGCCAAGCTGTGGCAAGATATTCGCCAATACAAAATCACTGCACTTGCTTTGATCTACTGGCAGTTCGGCATAAAGTTCATGTTGGCCACACTCCGACACCAAACCGATACTGATCAATTCAGCATTTTCGAAATCGGTAAATTCGGTGTCAATAAAAATTAGCATAGGTTGGGGCAGAGAAGTCAATTTTCTCACTTGATTTCGCGAGCCAAATTCTATCATCATCGCATTCAATATGTCGGCATCGACTCCGGGCGCAATACTCAATCAACATAATTTCGGTCAATGCTGGAATTCAATTTGTTCCAGCTGGAGCACATATGCCTTCACTCCGTATAGGGCTCGGTTACGGAAGCAATTGCATTTGCAAGATTTCAGAGCGTTGAATTTAAATTCTATCTTTTACAACCCTAGTACCTCGCTAGACTGAAGCTTCGTTCTAGAGTTAAAAAGTTAAGTCGTAATCTAAATACTTCGGTGTTGAATGGCGCTTTCATCTTGATGAGATGCCGCCATTCATGCTCAGATCATTTTATACCGCTGGCACAGCTTCAAGTATTTTCACTATCTCCTCAAGCTTTTGCTTCGTAGCACAAGGTTTTCCAATGCGCGTACGCTGTTCGATGAAATCTTTCAATCCATCGGGATTTCGATAAGGAGTAGCCGAAGCATTTTCAGAAATATCCTTTAATTATGCGCGTTTCAAGCAGCGTTACATCCCAATCAAAAAGGAGGAGTACCTGTGAAATACTGCTCAAACAAATATTTCGATAAACTCATTCATCAGATGGTTCGTCAAGGTTGGAACTTAGTTATACTGAGTCTTGAAAGCAACCGGTTCCTGAGCGGCGTTATTTTCAACCGAACCTAATTGCGACACCATCCATTCCCGTTTAATCAACCGTAGTGCGAAATGACCAAGCCAGCATCCGCTGCACCAAAAGAATCCACATACTCAGCGAGGCGTTTTCGCGAGGACGATCAGCGGTAATCGGTATTCCCGCAATGGAGGGATACAGCAGTACGCGCGCGAGGACGATCAAAGGGTAGCATTTCAAATGCGACCCTTGCCCCAACCGCCAACAGGGCTTCAACTCCACCAGACTCAACGGCAGATTGATAACGGTAAAACGTTTCCCTCGAAAAGCCCACTACTTTGCAGACTCGGGACACGTTACCAAATTCAGCAGCAAGGTTCAGTAGCCCAACCTTGTGTTTAATGACGTTTTGAGAAATACTATTCATGAGATTACTTCTATGGCACTTTCGTGCTGGTTTAATAAAGATTCGCACCTCTATCAAACCGGGTAATCTCTCCTTTTGCAAGGACCAACTGTCAGATCAACGCGAAACTAATACAGCTTAACTTTCGTCGAGATTTACGGACAGGCTTGCTCTCTGAGGCATAAAGGATCTGAACAAACTTAATGTTATCGCATGGCGCTACGTATGTGATTGGTACTACGTCTTGCAATCCATACGTCGTGTGCTATTTGCATTCTCATCCATTGCTCGGCAGTGCTTCCAACGTGAATTTCTAACCCGAGAGAAATTTCAGCATTAATACTGACTCTTTCGCTAAGTATCTGGGAAATCATATAGCGACTTAGGTTCAATTTGTCTGCCAGTACCTTTTGGCTCATTTGCAAATGAGGTAGCGCGCACTCTCGTAGAAGGTGCCCGGGATGCACCGGCTTTCGATTTGGGTCTCGCTTGATATTGTTTTTGCTCATATCGTCTACCTCAATTTGGATGGATACGAAAATAGCATAATGACGATGACAAAGAAAATCAAAAGTGATCAAAATTTTGCGCCCTATTGCTTGCGCACCATCTGCGCACCTTGGCTTGCGCACCTTCAATTTAAAACCAATTAATGTTGGTGTTCAGCATGTTAATTGCTAGCATGCCATTAATAGAAATGTATAAATCTTAATTTTAGAACCGTTAATAGCAACTGGTAATCACTAAATTGTTTTAGTGATCACCAGCATTTTTTACAACGCTAATTGGCTTTGAAATGTTCTTGCTTATCAGGCTTCACCTTAGCGATCATTATGCTTGCAAACGTAGGTGCTTTAGGTTTTCTTAACTGGTTACGGTTAGATCGTTGTAACAGCTTATACAGCTTCGCAGCATCCTTTTTAATTGATGAGGTGATTACTTCCTTAATCTCAACATCTTTCAATAATTCAGGATTTTTACAGATTGCATCCATTGCGTATAACGCGATTCTTGAATTTTCATTGTCGTCGACTGTTTCACGTTTTTGTAATTCAATACCATATTTTTTACCCACAATCGCATTACAACTTTCTCGCATCTTATGTATGGCACTGAGATTGCCCATCAACTTGTGTCCTTGAAGTTTACCGTCAATTAAAGGCAATAAAATTACATGTATATGCGGCGTTGACTCGTCCCAATGTGCTACTGCAGAGATAATTGGTGATTGGGGAAAGTACGATTCTACCCACAACACAAAATCCTCAAAACACGCGTTGCCATCCATACTAAATTGCTTTGGTAGCGAAAAAATCAGCTCTACGCCGCGAATGTTATCAATGCGTTTGACCGATACATTCGCCTTTTTCATCAATTGCTCGTTTTCAACTACAACCTCGGCAGCTGTTGATTTTCCGCGTAAAACTTTATTCAGATAGCTCCGTTTCGAATTGATTCGACTGGTAGAGTTAGGATGCAACTCAGCTTTAATTTCTCGCAAATTATGCTTGGCGGCTTTGTAGACTATATCTGGGTCATTTTTTATACGAGATTCCTTGCCGAGTTTTTGCATTTTCAAAAATTGAGTCGCTGTAGAGGTGCAGTTCATTATGCACTCCTTCCCAGCTTCAGAATCCAATCATCGATTTCATGTTCATAAAATCCCATTGATCGCTGCCCCAATCCTACCCTATCTGGGAAGTTTCCATTTTTAATAAGGTTGTAGATGGTACTTCGGGATAGTCCAACTTTTTTTATTACTGCGTCGAGTCTGATGATGCGTAGATCGTCACCTTTTGGCATTGGATGACCGCTTGAATCTAACTTTGATTTCAAGATGGTGAGTAGGGCCGGTGAGATTGCAGCGCCAGCATGAACTGGCATTCCGTTAGATATAGTTTCGCTCATAGCCTCTTCAATTAGGTCGGATAAAGCATGGCGTTGGCGACAATTTTTCCGTTCAACGTGAGTTAAAAAGGAAGGGTAAAAATCTTTGGAATTTTCAAAAGACATATTTTTAAAAATGCTATCAAATTTAATCAACGACGCATATAACTCTTGCAGTTACAAGCTGTGATCGGCGAGCATTCTATAACGAAATTTTTACTACCCGAGTATTTTTTTACGTCTTTTTTGAACTATTTTCATCTTTATAAACAACATGTTTACTTAGAATGAATATTTGTAACCATTTGATTATTAATGATAATTTTTTTGTAATTGAAAAAATATTTACATCAATGAGCAGGTACCATTTGGTGGTTTCGGTATAGCTTTTTTTGGATGAAAGCTAGTGCGATTTTTATCGATATATTTAATTTTATCCGAAGAAAACCCGATACTAACCCGCTTGAAGCCTGATTGAATTCCGGTGGGTTTATATCGCTAGTTCGAGAATATTTTACCGATAAGGGTAGATGCTAATTTTCATTAAAAAATTAATTTAAGTAATGTGCTACATTTTTTGGAAGGGGTGGAGAGCGGCTTGTAAGGCCCAACTAATGGGCTCCGAAGGGGCTTCAAAGGGGCTTCGAAGTTCCTTGTAAGGAGGTATTTTATCTTTCAAATATCTGTAATTTTGAGATATTCGAATTGCGTTTATTCGCTACGTATATTGTTGTTTACTGTATTGGTAAACCGTTTTGAAACCCTTTGCAAACCCTTCATGTAACCGTTTCGATATGGTTTAATGAACCTGGTTTGGATGCGTGTGACAATCGGGGAAGGCTACTTTTCAGCGAGGTTGTAAGCATACTTTTATGTTGTTGGTACCTAGTGAATATAAGGACCAAAAACATTTGGTAGCAGTTTCATGCGCCAAATTTGCGTTCTGTACTTAGAATGTATTAGGTCTTATCGGCAGATAGACTTTTCAATATTGTTTGCCTGTTTTACTTACCGAAAAATGTGGGGAAAGGTAGTCGTCGAATCATAACGGCTTTATGTGATTTTTTGAGACCTTAGAATTTTAGATCGCTTACTTTGTTGCACTGATTGACCAATCGAAGAGCTCCTTGCATGAACCGAGATAAAATCTGCGGGCTTTGAATGTGAAGGCTCTGATCATAAGTAATTGACTAGAGTTGCTGCTCGGGCTACCGGCTTAAAAGTTGAATATGAATGCATTGATTGTTAGAAAGTTAGTCGGTTTTAGAAGCAACATTTGTTTTGATCGGTAACGAAGGAAAAATGGCGACCGCTAACAGAGCATAGCGGTTGCCTTTTTTAAGATGTGGAAATTGGCGTTGAATTAAGTCTAAATAGCTCGATTAAAGGACAAGAACCCAGCATGGTTAATTGCAGTGTAAGTAGGCATTTAGTTAAGCTGTGATTGTGTTGAAATCCGGAAGTTTTACATTTCTTCTCTAAGCACAAAGCTTATCAACATCATTTCTCATATACGTATTTTTTAGACCATATAAATAATTTGACCACATGGTCATCATTGTTCGTCGGTCATTCAGGTACTTGGCCTTTTGGTATTTGCCTTTCACGCCGCCCCGTTTATGGGAGAGCTGTTGCTCAATTTTTTCCTCATCCCAACCTAATTGGTCTGCAAGAGCGGTCGCGGCGGTATGTCGGAAGCCGTGAGGTTGGATGACATCACTGGTGTAACCCATCTGCTTTAGTGCTTTATTCATTGTTCCGTCACTTAATGGCCTTACTCCAGAACAAACACTGAAAATATAAGTTCCATCACCAGTCAACGGCTTCATTGAGCGAATGATTTCAACAGCTTGGTCGGACAATGGAACAATATGATCGCTGTTCGTTTTTGTGACCACGTAGCGCCATTCCTTGGTCTCCAAATTCACATCTACCCATTTAGCTTGTCGTAACTCACCTGGGCGTGAAAATACGAGCGGTAGTAGCTGTAGGGCTGCCCTTGTCGCTAGGTTGCCATCGTAGTTCTCAATATCGCGCATCAATTCCCCAAGGAGCTTGGGGTCGTCAATATGTGAAAAATTTTCACCTACGTGTTTTACTAATGCGCCTTTGAGATCGCTGGCTATATCTCGTTCTGCTTTGCCTGTCTGGATTGCATAGCGCCATAGGCCGGACATGAGCGTTCGGACACGATTGGCTGTTTCCGTAACTTGTTTCCCTTGATTGTTTACCCTCGACTCGATTTTTCGTAGGCAGGCGAGAAGTTCTACCGCTTTAATTTCTGCAAAAGGAAGCCTCCCAAGGACTGGGATTAGGTCGTTTTCAAGGTAAGCTCGAGTACGCTTGCTATGACTAAGGGATGTTGGTTCAATTTTTACTTTAAACCAATCCCATGCAACGGCCTCGAAGGTATTTTCTGCCGATACTAACTTTAACGTCTTTTCTTTTTTCTTTTGAAGACTAGGATCAATGCCAATGAGGAGCTGCTTACGTACTTCAGCTCTTTTTTCGCGAGCTTCCGTAATCGTCACAGTAGGATAGGGGCCAAATGTCAAGCGATTGGTTTTGCCATTTGCCTGCTTAAAGGACATGCGCCAGATTTTGGAACCTGTTGGCGCTATTTCAATGTACATGCCAGCGCCATCAGTGATGGTGTAGGTTTTTTCCTTGGGCTTTGCTTTACGGATCTGTGTGTCTGTGAGGGGAGCGGTTATTTTGGGCATCTTTAATCCATAAAATTATGGATTAAATTATGGATAAAAAAACCTTGGCTTGCAATAAACTTAGTTGGACGTCAAAAAACAAAAAACCCGCATTCTTCATAGAGAAATACGGGTTAAATTGCATGTTACTAGATGTCAAAAAACATCAAATTGGTGC
>Ga0209913_1001292_pt1 | contig 14492 bp, 12 predicted proteins | sample PersoiDNA2013203_FD_185805 | JGI IMG/M metagenome (GOLD analysis project Ga0209913, IMG submission 185805) | Permafrost soil microbial communities from the Arctic, to analyse light accelerated degradation of dissolved organic matter (DOM) -... | ecosystem: Environmental > Terrestrial > Soil >... | reverse complement strand
CCATCTTGCGATGGACCCTTTATATCTGGTGCGGCTGGCAGGAATCGAACCCACGACCCCTTGGTTCGTAGCCAAGTACTCTATCCAGCTGAGCTACAGCCGCGAAAAATGAAATTATAGCACCACATTCTGGAGCATGGGAAGAGCTACGACCAAAAAAACTTCTACCAGTTTTTATTCCACTTAACTTTGTTGCATTTCAATGTGCCAACTTTAAGGGCGCACAGCACGATCTGCTTTATGATGGCCGCATTGATTCTTGATTCCAACGTGCCAACAATTCCATGAGCGACCCTATCGACGCCGAACGCATCCGGGAAGAAGAACGCCGACGCATTGCATGCGATTTGCACGATGAACTGGGCAGCCATCTGACCGCGCTCAAAATGGCGCTGGCGCAATTGCAACAACAATTGCCGACGTCAGCCGCAATTGTTGATGACGCTACCCCTTTGCAGGCACAGGTGAGCTACGCCGATCAACTGGTCGACGGCGCGCTCGAGGCCATGCACAACATCATCGACGACTTGCACCCGGCGGTACTCGCACTGGGCTTGCCAGCGACGCTGGAATGGCTGACCAAGTCATTTGCACGGCAGACCGGCCTGCCGCACGACTTGTTGGTGGCACCGGCAGCGGCCAAGCTGCAACTCGATACCTTCACTACCGCCAGCTTGTACCGGATTGCGCGCGAAGCCTTGCACAATGCAGCGCGCCATGCGCACGCCAGGAAAATGAGCATCGCCCTGCTACTGGAGGGCACGCAATTATTGCTGGAAATCAGCGACGACGGCATCGGTTTGCCGCAACATGCGGCCGCAGATGCGCAAGCCTCCGGCATACGCGGCATGCAGACGCGCGCCGCAGCCATCGGTGCGACCTTGCAGTTGGCCGCAAATGCTGGTGGCGGCACACGATGGCAAGTTAGCAGGCCAATGACTGTCTTATCCGCGCCTAAACTTATAAAATAGACACTTTCCAGTCCGCATTCAGCCCAATCATCCATGCCAACGACGAAAAAAAACAGTGCTGCCATCAAGGTAGTGATCGCCGATGATCACGCCATCGTCCGCGAAGGACTCAAGCAAATCTGCGTCAGCACCAGGGATATCGTGGTCGTCGGCAACGCTGACAATGGACTGGAAGCGATCAAGTTCTGCCGGCTCGGCAATTGTGATGTGCTGCTGCTCGACATTGTGTTACCGGACCGCAGTGGCATCGAGATCCTCAAGCAAATCAAGAAGGAAATGCCGAAAATGCCAATCCTGATGCTGTCCATCCATCGCGAAGATCAGTATGCAATCCGTGCACTCAAGGCAGGCGCGGCAGGATTTCTCAATAAGCAGGCAGCGCCAGCAGAGCTGATCAACGCCATCCGCCAAGCAGCCACGGGCAGAAAATACATCAGTCCATCGTTGGCACAGGAATTGGCCAATCAGATCGGCTTCGACCATGAAACGCCAGCGCACGAAACCTTGTCCGACCGCGAATATCAGACCTTGGTCATGATTGCCTCGGGCAAGACAGTCAGCGATATTGCTGCCGAATTATTACTCTCGGTCAAAACCATCAGCATGTACCGCTCACGTGTGCTGGTCAAAATGAAAATGCGCCACAATGCTGAACTGACGCACTATGCGTTGAAGAACCATTTAGTTGAATAAAGACGACAAAGCGCCGCCTGTGTGCACCAGCTGACGGTAGAATGCGTTAAGTCATATGTCTGCAATCCGATTGAATAAGAAGCCGCACACAAGGCATGTCAAAAAAGCCCGCCCAAAGTCCCGTCGATATCGCGCGTGAAGCGTTCCAGCAGCTGGCGACGCGTCGCGTTGCCCCTACTCCCGAAGCCTATCGGGCTGCCTACGATGAAATCGCTGGCACCCCCAACGAAGTCAAACCCGAAAGCGTGCTGGCGACGTTCGCCGTACAGTTGACACAACAACCGGGCGACATTGGCAAGTTGGGACAACGGCTGTCCAAGATCATGGAAAGCAGCAATTGGAGCGACTACAGCACTGAACTCGATGGCTTCGTTGGTCAATATTTTCCTTCACGCAACATGGTGCCGCATGGCGAACTGGTGCCGATTGATCTGGAGCGTGAATTCATCCGCGACAGCAAGAAAGAAAAAATGCTGCGCGAAGTACTGGCGCGCGTATTGGTCTTCAATCTGGCCTCGTTGCTGGCTGAAGCGCCGGAGTTAGCCAATGAATCGAAGTCGATTGGCGCCGACCTGAAGGAGGCATTTTCAGAACAGGCAATGAACGATGTCACTGGGCGCATCAAGCAGATGAGCTTCCAGATTGAATTGAAGACTGAGGATATCGCTCAGCAGCAAGAATTGCTGATGCGGCTGTTTCAGCTGTTGCTGGAAAATATACACGGCTTGCTGGAAAAAGGATCATGGCTGAGCAGCCAGATCACCACGGTACAGCAACTGATCACCGGACCGATCAGCCGCACTTCGCTGGCCGATGCCACCAAGACGCTCAAGGAAGTCATTTTCAAACAAGGCCTGCTGAAAAATACCCTGAGCGAAGAAAAAGTCACCACCAAGAACCTGATGCTGACGTTTGTCGATCGGCTCAGCGCGATGGTGTCGACTACTGACAACTATCACAAGACGATCACCAGCTTCTCGCAACAGATCAGCCAGGCATCCGACATCAGCGATCTCAATTCGGTGCTCAACGGCATCATGAATGCGACCAAGAATGCGCAAGATGAGGCCTTGCGCTCACGCGATGAAATGATCAATGCCCGCCAGGAAATGCAAAAGGCTGAAGCGCGTATTCTGACGCTGGAGTCGCAACTGGTGCACATGGGCGAACTGGTGCGCGAAGACCAATTGACCGGCAGCCTCAACCGCCGTGGCATGGATGAATCGCTGGAGCGCGAAATCACCAATGCCGATCGGCGTAGCACACCACTATGTGTGGCCCTGCTCGACCTCGATGATTTCAAACGCATCAACGACACCCACGGCCATGCTACCGGCGACGAAGTGCTGGTGCATCTGGTCAGCGTGGTCAAGGATACCTTGCGCAAGCTGGACGTGATTGCCCGTTTTGGCGGCGAGGAATTCCTGGTGCTGTTGCCGGAAACCGAACCTGCCGATGCCATGCTGATCATTACCCGCGTGCAGCGCGAGCTGACTAAGCGCATCTTCATGCACAACAGTCAGCGACTGCTGATCACCTTCAGCGCCGGTGTCGCATTCCGCAGCGCCGGCGAAAATCAAGCCGATTTGATCAAGCGTGCCGACGTGGCCTTGTACCGCGCCAAAAATGCCGGCAAGAACCGCGTGATCATGGCCGACTAAGCACGCCTGTATGCATTGCCTTGCGCCATGCACGCCAACCGGCGATGGCCAGCAAGACGAACAAGCCATACAAGACTGCCGTCAGGTGCAAGTCCTTGTAGAGATATAAACCGACATACAGCACATCGACTACGATCCAGACCAGCCAGTTTTCAATTTTCTTGCGCGACAGCAGAAACTGTCCGACCAGACTGCCAGCGGTCAGGAAGCCATCCATGTGCGGGACATCAGTATCCGTGAAGCGGTGCAGAAACAATGCCAGCAGCAAGAAGCCGAACAGCCAGGCCAAAGCTGACACACCGTAGCCGCGCCGGGTCAATGTCGATGCCGACAATGGCCGTTGCGCCTCACCACCGCGCAACCACTGATACCACCCCCAGATCGATACGATGACAAATACACCTTGCAAGCCAGCATCGCCGTAGAGACGGGAATTGACGAACACCACGCCATACAGCGCTGAAGCCAGGATGGAAAACAGCCAGGCCCAATGATTCTGACGAATATTGAGCGCCACGGTGAGCAGCGACAACAGGAAGGAAATCAGTTCCAGCGGCGTTGTCACCAAGCCGTGAAAACCGAAGATGCCAAACAGCGGCAGACTATCGTTAAGCGACATGCAAATGCCTAGCGCCCAGACGGTGATGTGGTGGGAGGAAGATTGATGGCCGGCACGGCAGGCAGCACCATATTGCCGCTGACCGCTACGGTCGAACCAGTCGGCGTCGGTTCACTACGGACATGGGCTGAATTACCGTCAAGCACCTGAATGAAGACTTCATTCTGCTTGATCATGCCGAGCTCGTAGCGAGCCCGTTCTTCCACTGCGCCGGTGCCCTGCTTCAAATCGTCGACTTCGGAAGCCAGCTTGGCATTGCGCTCTTTGAGCTCGTCATTCTTCTTTTGCGCTTGCTGGACCTGCTTGTCGAGGTCCCATACGCGCAACCATCCACCCTTGCCCAGCCAAAGCGGATATTGAATCAGCACCAGCAGCGCTGACAGACAGAGAATGATCAAGCGCATTGAGCAAAGACCAAGCAAAGGCCCGGCAAACCGAAGTCGCCGGACACCTTGCTTACTTCAAGTTATAGAACGCCGAACGACCAGGATAGCTGGCGATGTCGCCGAGGTCTTCCTCGATGCGCAGCAACTGGTTGTACTTGGCCATGCGATCCGAACGCGACATCGAGCCGGTCTTGATCTGCAAGGCATTGGTACCGACGGCGATATCAGCAATGGTCGAGTCTTCGGTTTCACCGGAGCGATGCGAAATCACAGCGGTATAACCAGCGCGCTTGGCCATTTCAATGGCAGCGAAGGTTTCGGTCAGGGTGCCAATCTGGTTGATCTTGATCAGGATGGAATTGGCGATGTCCTTGTCAATGCCTTCTTTGAGGATCTTGGTATTGGTGACGAACAAATCGTCGCCGACCAATTGCACCTTCTTGCCCAAAGTTTCGGTGAGCAATTTCCAACCATCCCAGTCGTTTTCGGCCATGCCGTCTTCGATGCTGATGATGGGGTACTTGTCGCACCACGATGCCAGCAGGCCGACCTTCTGGCCCGCTGTGAGCACCATGTTCTCGCCTTCGAGGTGGTAATTGCCACCCTTGTAATATTCGCTGGCCGCACAATCGAGACCCAGCGCAATCTGTGTACCTGGCTCGTAGCCGGCTTCTTCGATTGCTTGCAGAATCAATTGGATCGCCGCTTCGTGGCTGGCCACCGACGGCGCAAAGCCGCCTTCGTCGCCGACCGAAGTCGCCAGACCCTTGCTGTGCAAAATCTTCTTCAGCGTGTGGAACACTTCGGCGCCATAACGGATCGCTTCACGGAAGCTCGGTGCGCCGATCGGGATGATCATGAATTCTTGCAGATCGAGATTATTGTCAGCGTGCGCGCCACCGTTGATGACGTTCATCATCGGCACCGGCATTTGCATCGCACCGCTGCCACCGAAATAACGATACAGCGGCAAGCCTGCCTCTTCCGCCGCTGCCTTGGCCACTGCCATCGAGACTGCCAGGGTTGCATTGGCACCCAGACGTGCCTTGTTTTCGGTACCGTCGAGGTCGATCAGGGTACGATCCAGGAATGCTTGTTCGTTGGCATCCAGGCCCATGATCGCTTCAGAAATCTCGGTATTGATATTTTCGCAGGCTTGCAACACGCCCTTGCCGAAATAACGGCTCTTGTCGCCGTCACGCAGTTCAATCGCTTCACGCGAACCGGTCGAGGCACCCGACGGCACAGACGCACGGCCCAGCACGCCGGATTCCAGCAAGACGTCACATTCGACGGTGGGATTGCCGCGCGAGTCGATTATTTCGCGGCCGATAATATCAACGATTGCACTCATTCCATATCTCCAAGCAAAGTTTTAAGCAAATTTTTTATCAGGAAGACCCGGCCTCTCATGCCGCGCCAGAACGACTGGCGGGCAGCATGCAATCTAGTGTGACCAGGGTCTGTGCTGGTGTTTCAGGAAAAGTCACTTTCCAGGAAGCGCATCTTCTTCACTACGCGATCAAGCTCGACCATGGTACTCAACAGCTCCTTCATGCGCGCCAATGGCACGGCATTAGGGCCATCGGATTTGGCTTCGGCCGGATTGGGATGGGTTTCCATAAAGACACCGGCAATCCCTGCTGCGATCGCAGCACGCGCGAGCACAGGAACAAATTCGCGCTGACCGCCAGACGACGTACCCTGGCCGCCCGGCAACTGCACCGAATGCGTCGCATCAAACACCACCGGCGCGCCGGTTTCACGCATGATGGCCAGACTGCGCATGTCGGACACCAGATTGTTGTAGCCGAACGAAACACCGCGTTCGCAGGCCATGAAGATATCTTCCGGCAAGCCGACTTCCTTGGCCGCAGCACGCGCCTTGTCGATCACGTTGACCATGTCATGCGGCGCCAGGAACTGGCCCTTCTTGATATTGACCGGTTTGCCCGACTGCGCACAAGCACGGATGAAATCGGTCTGACGGCACAGGAACGCAGGTGTCTGCAACACATCCACCACCGCTGCTACTGGCTTGATTTCATCAATCTCGTGGATGTCGGTCAGCACCGGCACACCAATCTGCTGCCTGACCTTGGCCAGGATTTCCAGCCCCTTGTCCATGCCGAGGCCACGGAACGAAGTACCGGACGAACGATTCGCCTTGTCGAACGACGACTTGTAAATGAACGGGATACCCAGTTCTGTCGTGATTTCCTTCAACGTGCCCGCAGTATCGAGTGCCATTTGCTCGGACTCGATGACACAGGTGCCGGCGATCAAAAAGAAGGGCTGATCGAGGCCGATATCAAAACCGCACAGTTTCATGCTTGTCCTTTTGCGACTGCGTCATGATGCGCCAGCGCCGCCTTGATGTAGGAGATGAACAATGGATGGCCATCGCGTGGTGTCGATTTGAACTCTGGGTGATATTGCACGCCCAGATACCATGGATGCATATTGGCATCGCCGCTGCGCGGCAGTTCCATGATTTCGCACAAATCTTCGGTCGGAGTACGCGCCGAGACGATCAAACCCGCCTGCTCGATGCGTTCCAGGTAAAAATTATTGGCTTCATAACGATGGCGATGACGCTCGGTGACCTGCGTGCCATAGATTTCGGCCGCCAGGGTTCCTGGCTTGACGTTACAGGTTTGCGCACCGAGGCGCATGGTGCCACCCAGATCGGAATTGGCGTCGCGCCTTTCAACCTTGCCGTCGTGGTTTTGCCACTCGTCGATCAAGGCCACCACCGGTTGCTCCGTTTCCGGATCAAATTCGGTCGAATTGGCTTGCGGCAGACCTGCCTTGTTACGTGCATATTCGAGCAAGGCCACTTGCATGCCCAGGCAGATGCCCAGATACGGGATCTTGTTTTCGCGCGCAAACCGGGCCGCAGCAATCTTGCCTTCCACACCGCGCTTGCCGAAGCCGCCCGGCACCAGGATCGCATCGTACTTGGCGAGGTTTGCCGTACCGGTGGTTTCGATCTCTTCCGAATCGAGGTATTCGATATTGACGCGGCTTCCGGTATGGATACCAGCGTGACGCAGCGCTTCGGTGAGCGATTTGTACGATTCGGTCAGATCGACATATTTGCCGACCATGCCGACGGTGACTTCGTGCGAAGGATTATCCTGCGCATGGATCAGTTTGTCCCACACTGTCAGATCGGCCGGACTAGGCGACAGGCCGAGCTTTTCGCAGATGATGTCGTCGAGCCCTTGGTCATGCAACATTTGCGGAATTTTGTAGATGCTATCGGCATCCCATACCGAAATGACCGCATCGACCTCCACGTTCGAGAACAGCGAAATCTTGTCGCGCTCATCGTCTGGAATGCGACGGTCGGCACGGCACAACAAAGCGTCCGGCGAAATACCGATTTCGCGCAGTTTTTGCACGCTGTGCTGGGTTGGCTTGGTCTTGAGCTCACCGGCCGAAGCCAGGTAAGGCACCAGCGTCAGATGCACAAACGCCGCCGCATTGCGACCGGCGCGCAGACTCAGTTGACGTGCTGCTTCGAGGAACGGCAGCGATTCGATATCGCCGACGGTGCCACCGATTTCCACCAGTGCCACGTCGAAACCTTCGGCGCCGCGATGAATGAAGTCCTGAATCTCGTTGGTGATGTGCGGAATCACCTGCACGGTCTTGCCGAGGTATTCACCACGACGTTCTTTGCGGATCACCGATTCATAAATCTGGCCAGTGGTGAAATTATTCACCTTGCGCATCTTGGCGGAAATGAAGCGCTCATAGTGACCCAGATCCAGATCGGTCTCGGCACCATCGTCGGTGACGAACACTTCACCATGCTGCATAGGGCTCATGGTTCCTGGATCCACATTGATGTAGGGATCGAGCTTCAGGAGGGTGACTTTGAGGCCGCGCGATTCGAGGATCGCAGCGAGAGAGGCGGCGGCAATCCCTTTACCCAGGGAAGACACAACGCCACCAGTGACAAATACAAACTTGGTCATTACAGATGAGTGCCGAACGGCACGTGCGGGAAATTCAAATTATACCCCAATCCGTCCGCTTTTTCATCTCCTGTTTGGCCCGCATGGAGATTTCCGACGCCGCGTTAATTCCCGTGCAGCAAGCTCTGGATCATTTCATGCGTGGCCGTCGCAGCCAGCTCAGGCGACTCCATCGGAAACAGGTGACCACCAGGAATCTGGCGAAAATGCGACCCTACCAAACGCTTGGTGGCTTGCAGCCCGGCCAGTCGGCACTCCACCGAATCGATGCCGCCGACAAAACCGATCGGCACTGGATATTGACGTTTTATCAATGCACCCAGATGGTGAGGAATGGTGCGATAGACGGCGGTCTCGGTTTCGCGCGTGAACCGCAAACGCACGCCGCCGCTCTGGGCCGGCTCGACGCCGTGGGCAATATAGTCGCGCAATACCCGCTCCGGCCACACTGCGAACATCGGTTTAGTGACGTAATGCTGGTATACCGCCTCCTGGTCTGGCCAGGCATTGCGCCGCTTGACCGACGCTTGCGCAGGTGAGCGCTTGCTTTCGTAGCGCAGCAGCTTACTCAGCCGCAAGGCCGATGCGCGCCAGCCTGCCACGATCGGTGAATCAAGCAAGACTACGCAACGCACCAGATCGGGCCGCTTGCGCGCTGCCAGCAGACTGAGAATGCCACCCATCGAATGGCCCACCAGGATGACCGGCTCCTGATAGCGTTGCGCCAGCTCCACACCCAACTCCTTGCCCAGCTTGCGCCAGCCATCATCGACCGGATACTCAGGATTGTGCGCATGCAGCGGCAAGGCGCGCACATCATAATGTGCCTGCAATTGCTCGAAGAACATTCCATAGGTCCCGGCTGGATAACTATTGGCATGGGCAAAATGGAGAATGGGTTTGGTGGCGCGAGAAGTCTGGCTATCCATGCAATGCAATCAATGGTAAGGCGAAAAATAATGGCTTGATTATCCGGGAGTTGGCGCGCAACGTCTGCCCTTGTTGCACAAACATCGCCTTATTGACCATACCAATACCGGACATGACTCTGCCGATACGTTTCGGCGTCGACAGTCTGACGATTGAAATTGATCGTGATGGCACCAGCATCATCGCTGCGCAGAGTACGTATACCCAATTCTTGATAGCGCGTAACGATTTCCGGCTTGGGATGATTGAAACGATTGCGGTAACCCATTTGAAACAGCACCAGTTGCGGCTTGACCGCCTGCAAGAACGGCACCGTCGATGAACTGCCACTGCCGTGATGCGGCGCCACCAACACCGAAGCGTGCAAGTCAGTCACGGCAGCACTATTGACCAACTGGTCTTCCTGCACTGCCTCAATGTCACCGGGGAACAACATCGCCTGCTTGCCCAACGTCACCTTCAACAGGCAACTGCGCGCATTGGACGTCCATTTGTCGCCATCGTAGAGCGGCTGCACCGGATACAACATGCGAAATTCCGCCCCATCCCAGCGCCACTCTTGTCCGGCCAGGCACCGCTGGTGGTTAGGCGAAGCCTGCACCAGCCGGTGATCAAGCGGCATCGAGGAAAACACCTTATCGACCTTGACCCCGGCCAGCACCGACAACAAGCCGCCAGCATGGTCGCTATCGCTGTGCGACACCACCACCACATCCAAATGGTCGATGCCGCGTGCCAGCAGATAAGGCATGATGGCCCGGCTGCCAGCATCGGCGCCAACACTGGGGCCGTAACTGGGACCAGTGTCATACAACAGGCGATGATGGGGGGTTTCCACCAGCAAGGCCATGCCCTGGCCGACATCAAGCGCGGTGACCTGCATCTGTCCGTCCGGCGGCGCAGTCGGCGCATTCAACAACAAGGGCAGCCAGCCGAACCAGCCCAGCCAGCGTACCGGCCAGCCACGTGGTGCCAGCAACAGCAAGGTACCGCCCAACGCCACGGCAAACATCCACGGCGCTGGCAACGGTGCATACCAGACTGCAAACGGCTGACTGCTGAGCCAACCCAACCAGATGCTGAGCCAGGCGATCAAATCATGCGCCAGTTGCAAGCACCACAGCGACAGCGGCGCCGGCAACACGCTGCCGAGTAGCGACAACGGCACCACCAGCAGCGTCATCAATGGAATCGCCACGCCGTTGGCCAGCGGACTGACCAGTGAGTATTGACCAAACAACAACATCGTCAATGGCAACAAACCCAGCGTCACGCTGTATTGGGTATACGCGCCGCTACGCAGCTTGCGCCACAACGTGCGCCAGGCCATGAAGCGACGCTGTCGCTGGGCCTTGCTGGCAACTGGCAATTCCATCAACGCATTATTACCAACCCGCCCTGCCGAGGCGTACAAAATGATGGTCACGGTACCGAATGACAACCAGAATCCCGGCCACAGCAAGGCCCAGGGATCGAACAGCAATACCACCGCCAAGGCCAGTGCCATGATGGTGGAAATCGGCGTCACACGTCCCGCCCAATAGGACAGACCAACCACGGCCAACATATAGAAAGTGCGTTGCGCCGGAATCCCCCAGCCGGCCAACACTGCATAACCGAATGCCGCCGCCAGCCCGGCCAGCACCGCCACCTTGGGCGCGGGCAACAGCAACGGCAATTGTGCACCGGTGAAAAAGGAACGACGCCACAAGAAGCTCACTAGTGCCGCAAACAAACCCGCAACCATGGCAATATGCAAACCAGAAATCGCCACCAGATGACCGACACCGGTGCGCGTGAAAATGGTCCAGTCGTCGCGTTCGATGGCTCGTTGATCGCCGACCACCAGCGCCACAATGACCCCAGCATAGGGCTGCCCTGGCAACGCTGCCACGATGCGCGCACGCAGCCAGTTACGGGCATAGGCGACGGCGCTGGAGGGACTCCAGACAAAGGCGTCCAGACGCTGATTCTTGACTGGCAGTTGCTGATCGGGACGCACGCTGCCGGTGGCACGCAACTGCCGTTCCAGCATCCAGACTTCGTAATCAAAACCATGTGGATTGGCATTGCCATGCGCACGCTTGAGACGCACCGTCAATTGCCAGCGCTCGCCCGGCTGAATCAGCGGCAATGCTGCAGCCGGAGGTGCAGGCACGATAGCTACCGTATCGGGTGCAGCATCGATAGCAGCGTTGCCTGCCGCCGTGCTATACCACGACAAGGCCAGCCGCGAGGGTAACTGCGGCACCTCGCCGCCTTGCGCCAGCGCTTGCTCGACCTTGAAATTGAAACGCACCCCACGCTCAAACTGGCCTGGCAATCCATCGATGGTGCCGATGACCGTCACATCGCGCCCTTCCCAGGCTGGCGCCAAGGCATCATCGAGATAATGCTGAGCCATCAGACCGCCCCAGGCAAAACCCGCACCACCACCGGCAAGCAAGAACAAACTCACGCGCAGGCCTTTGCGTACGCCTGCATTGCGCTTGCCGCGCACCAGACACCATCCAATCAGCAGCAATAGCAAGGCCAGCACCAGCAAGCCGGCATGCAACTCCCAGGATTGCAATTGCCCTTGCATTTGCAACAACGCAACACCACCGGCAAAACCGAGAATGGCGCTACGCATGGTTTAGGACGAGGTCGCAGCAACCAGCGCCGCTAGCCGTGGCAATACATCGAGGGCATTGGCTGCCGTCTGCTCGGCCACCTGCGCTAACGGCACACCGCGTAACTCCGCCAGCACTGCGGCAATGCGCGGAATCTGATCTGGTGAATTGTGCGCCGGGTGCAGCCAGGCCGGTGAGATATCAGGCGCATCGGTCTCCAGCACGATCGTCTGGAATGGCATTTCTGCCGCCAGACGGCGTATCTGTAAAGAACGGGGAAAAGTCATGGCACCGCCAAAGCCCAGCTTGAAGCCAAGTTCAGCAAACGTCTCGGCTTGCTGAAAACTGCCATTGAACGCATGGGCAATACCACCGGGCACGGCAATGCGACGCAAATATTTGAGAATAATGTCTTGCGAACGCCGTACATGCAGCAGCACCGGCAACGCGAACTCGCGCGCCAGCTTGAGCTGTTCGCTATAGAAATGTTCTTGCTTGACTCGCAGCGGCCCTTCTTTCAGTTCCGCCACAAAGAAATCGAGGCCGATTTCACCGATGGCGACGAAGCGCGGATCGGCCAATGCCTGCTCAATTGCTTGCCGCAATTGCAGCAGTGCATCGTCGCCCGCTTGCGCCACATAGAGCGGATGGATACCCAGGGCATAGCAACAATTGTCACGCTGCGCAGCCAGTGCCGCCACTGAGGAAAAATTATCCACCGCCACCGCCGGCAACACGATCATGCCCACGCCCTGCTGGGCTGCTGCATCCGCGACAGCAAGTTGGGCACCGTCAAATTCAGCGGCGTCGAGATGACAGTGTGTATCGATCCACATCATGATCGTCTTCGACTCCCCTGCGGTGGTCGCGCAGCTCAGGCGGCCTGCATTGAATGGCCGAGCTTGCGCAGGAACTCTTCGCAGCGCTGCAATTGTGCAATCGCCACGAATTCATTTGGCTTGTGCGCATGAATGATGTCGCCAGGGCCGCACACGATGGTCGGGATACCAACTTGCTGGAACAAACCGGCCTCGGTCGCATACGCTACCTTGCGCTGCTCGCGGTCGCCGGTCAAGGCACGTACCAGCGCCGTGATGGCATCTTGCTCAGCCGCTTCCAAGGCGGGGCCGCTGGCGATGCTGCCGATATCGATTCTGGCATCGGGATATTCCGCCTGCATTTTCGGCAAGATATGTTCGCGCGCGTATTGCTCGATCTGGCCCTGAATTTTTTCCGGCGACATGCCTGGCAAATTGCGGAATTCATAGGTGAACTCACACAAATCAGGAATCGTATTGATGGCAATGCCACCACGAATCTGGTTGGTTGTCATGGTGCTGAACGGCACATCGTAAAGATTGTCGTAGGGGCCGTTCTGTTTGTAGGTATCAGCAAAATCACGAATCGCACAAATCAGGCGCGCGGCGTGTTCAATTGCATTGCAACCTTGCGGTGTCAGCGACGAATGCGCCGAACGGCCATGCACGCGACAGGTAAAAACATTGATACCCTTGTGCGCCACCACCACTTGCATATTGGTCGGTTCGCCGACGACGCAACCTTCCGGCCGGATACCGCGCTCTTTCAATTCGGCCAGCATCACTGGCGCGCCGGCACAGCCGATTTCTTCATCGTACGACAACGCCAGATGCAACGGTTTACTACGCGGCATGGCCATGAATTCCGGCACCAAGGCCAGCGAAGCGGCAATATACCCCTTCATGTCGCAACTGCCGCGACCGTACAGCAAGCCATCGCGCTCGGTCAGCGTGAATGGATCACTGTCCCATTTTTGGCCATCAACCGGCACCACATCGGTGTGACCCGACAAGACGATACCGCCCTGGGTGTTGCCAGCGTCAGCGCCCTGCGTGGCAGGCAGCGTCGCAAACAGGTTGGCCTTGGTGCGCTCTTTGTTATGCGCAAACCAGGGCGTGATGCCCTGCTGCTGCAAATTGTCGCGCACCATGGTGATTAACTCCAAATTGGAGTTGCGGCTGGTGGTATCGATTGCCACCAGTTGTTCCAGCCATTGACGGGTATTCATGGTTACATCCATTCTTGATTACTTACGTTGATCAGGTTGCCGCATAGGGTCGCAAACCATCGTCCGACAGTCGCAGCACGCGCCCGCAACGGCGCGCCAGTTCGATGTCATGGGTCACGATGACGAACGCCGTGCCCAGCGTTTGCGACAGTTCCATCATCAGTTCAAAAGTCTTGTCAGCGGTCGCACGGTCAAGGTTGCCGGTCGGTTCATCGGCCAGCACGCAGGCCGGATTGGTCACCAGTGCGCGTGCCAGCGCTACGCGTTGACGCTCACCGCCGGACAGCTCACCCGGCACATGACGCACGCGATTTTCCAGGCCCACGCGGGCGAGAATCTCACGTGCCTGCTGCTGCGCCTGATCGCGCTTGACGCGGCGAATCATCAGCGGCATGGCGACATTATCCAAGGCAGAAAATTCCGGCAGCAAATGATGGAACTGGTACACAAAGCCCAAGGCAGCATTGCGCAAATGGCCGCGCGCGGCTTCGCCCAGACTGGCAAAATCCTTGCCCTGCAGGCTAACGCTTCCGGTGGTCGGTGTATCGAGCCCGCCCAACAAATGTAACAAGGTCGATTTGCCGGAA
>Ga0209913_1001291_pt1 | contig 14508 bp, 12 predicted proteins | sample PersoiDNA2013203_FD_185805 | JGI IMG/M metagenome (GOLD analysis project Ga0209913, IMG submission 185805) | Permafrost soil microbial communities from the Arctic, to analyse light accelerated degradation of dissolved organic matter (DOM) -... | ecosystem: Environmental > Terrestrial > Soil >... | reverse complement strand
CCGAAATGTTCGGCCCCGCCTACATCAAGGCCCTGCGCGCACCCTTGCCGCAGATCCCCCTGATGCCCACCGGCGGCGTGACGGTGGACAATCTGCCGGACTGGTTTGCCAACGGCGCGGTGGCGGTAGGCGTCGGCGGCAGCCTGACGGGTCCCGGCGCCAGCGGAGACTACGCCGCCGTCACCGAACGGGCGCGCGCCTTCACGGCCGCCATGGCAGCCATCCGCAGGTGAACGGCGGCCTCGTGCAGTTGCGCCGGGGCGAACTGGTGCTCGACGTCGCGCCCGCGCTGGGCGGCGCCATCGCCAATTTTTATGGCGTGCGGGGCGGCGAGCGTTTCGACTGGCTGCGGCCGACCATCGATGGCGCCACCGCCTGCTTTCCGCTGGTCCCGTTTTGCAACCGCATCCGCGATGGCCGTTTTTCATGGGAAGGCCGCGAGATCGTGCTGCCGCCGAACGATCCGCCATCGCCCCACGCCCTGCATGGCATGGGCTGGCAACAGCCGTGGCAGGTGCTGCGCATCGATCAGCATGCAGTGCGGCTTGAATGGGAACATGCGGCGAGCGCTTGGCCTTGGCGGTTTCGGGCCGTGCAGACGATTTCTCTGCTTGAAGACGGGCTGGACCTGCGCCTCGAGGTGAGCAATCTCGACAGCGAGGCGATGCCGCTGGGACTGGGCTTCCACCCTTTCTTTCCCCACCGCGACAGCGCCACCATCACGCTCTCGACCAGCGCGATGTGGCAGGCGGACGCTGCGCTCTTGCCGACCGTGCTTGAAACGCCGGCTCTGATCGTCGAACTGCAGCAGGGCGCGCCGACCCGCGGCCTGCTGCTCGACAATAATTTCATCGGCTGGGACCACGCCGCCCGCATCGACTTCGCCACCGCCAGCGGCCCACGTTCCCTGTGCATCAGCGCCACCAGCCCCTGCGACTTTGCCGTGATCTATTCTCCGCCCGCCGCCAATTATTTTTGCATCGAGGCAGTGAGCAACTGCACCGACTGGCTTAATTTGCGCCATCTGCCGCACGGCCACATCGGCGGCAGCATCCTCGCGCCCGGCGCCACCCTGGGCGCGGGCATGCGTCTGGCCACCCGCTGGGATCGCTGAAGCCGAACAGGAATTTCCGTCAGGCCCTCGCCATTTCCTGCACGACCGTATATAATATTCGCTCTTTTCCCTGATAGCTCAGTTGGTAGAGCGACGGACTGTTAATCCGCAGGTCCCTGGTTCGAGTCCAGGTCGGGGAGCCAGAATAATCAAGGGGTTACGTGTGAGCGTAGACCTTTGGCATTTCTGACCGTGACGCAAACGTGACAGCCGTATCACGTTGTCCTGCTGTTTGCCTTGCTCGATCCGCGCCGCCGCGACAGCCAGGTTTTCGGTCGCAAACTTCGCATACCGGTCCGCCATGTTCCGCGACTTCCAGCCGCCGAGGTCCTTGAGCTCATCGCAGCTTGTGCCTGCCTGCCTGTGCCAGGACGCCCATGTGTGGCGCAGATCGTGAAAGCGCACATCCGTCAGTCCTGCCTTCTCCATCGCTGTGTGCCAGGCCGTGTTGGTGACATCCCAACGGATCGGCGCGCCGCGATAGATAAAGCAAAATTCAGGATGATTGCCGAGTTGCTCCTTTAGTACCGCTACTGCATCAACATTGAGCGGCACGCCCCGCGACGTGCCATTCTTGGTGCGGTTCAGCCAGGCTGTCTGCCTGTCCAGATCCACACGCTCCCATTCCAGTCCCGTAATCTCGCTGGCGCGGCATCCGGTCGATAGAGCAAACCGGATCAGCGCCGCCAGATGCGGCGGGCAGACGCTGATCAGCCTGTCCGCTTCCTCGCGCGTCAGCCACCGGTCGCGTTCGACCTCACCGGGAAGCAGGCGGATCAGCGGAAAACTATCGATCCACTGCCACTCATCCCGCGCTGTCCGCAACAGGTTGCGGATCAGTGCCAGATAGCGATTGACCGTCGCTGGCTTGTTGCCGCGCTTGAGCTCTTTTTGAACGATCGACCAGATCACGTCGCCCGTGATTTCGTCGAGCGTTCTGACGCTCAAGTAAGGGTTCAGCATGCGGCAGATACGCTGCAGATCGCGATAACTCCTCAGTGATGCCTTGATAGCGAGATAGCGGACGACAGCTTCCTGCCAACTGCGCTTGGGCTTGATCCCGAAATGCGTTTCTCTGTAGGCGTCAAGCTTGAGCTTGGCTAAGAGCGCGTGCGCTTCTTCGAGGTTTTCAGTCCCAGCGCTTTGGCGTATGCGCCTGCCGTCTGGAAGGGTGGTACAGATCCACCAGTGCCGTGGTCGGGACGCCGGTAGACTCCGCTTTGTTGGGCCATAAAGTCTCCTTTCTGGCCCACCCTCGTTTCTTATTTTCGTCCAACCATACGTCAAGGTCAACGCGATCATAAATGCAACGGCGGCCCAGTTTCAGAAAAGGAATATCCAGTTCACTCAGCAATGTGACGCCGATGCCGAGATAGTCGGCGGCCTGTTCTCGCGACAGACCCCCTTTGAAGGGCAGGGGGACAGGGCGCTGAAACTTCGCCTAAAGGTTCAGATGCGAAATGTTGACCGGCGCGCCCACGCATTGGAGCGAGTTGACGACCGCGAATTAGCGGCATTCGAGCGTGACACGAAAAGGAGTGCGCGTACGCGAAGTCGGGCAGAGGATGGATCAATGCCTTCGCTCACCGAGATCGCCAAAACCGAGCATCAAAATAAAAGTGCGCCGCCGGATTTGCTACCCGCGTTCGGAAGGGCGAAAGATGAAAAGCGTCCTGGTCCTCCGGACCTTACGGCCACTTTTGAGCAAGCCGCTAGGGAGCGCGCTAAATCGAAAGCCGGCGATCGTTCCGACGACACTTCGTTTGAGAAGGCCCGGCCGCCTGAGTTCGGTCCTCAAAAACAGCGCGATGGGCGCTCTAGGGACGAAGAGTAAGTTTTACTAGGAAGCGCGGACGAGGGGGCGCCAATGTTTGTCTGCTACAAGAATGGGCAGCAGTCTCTTTCTGGGGTCAGAATTGTAGCTCTTCGCATTGCTCGGGTTACAGCAACGCGCAGCGTCAGCATCGCTTGCGCCGTCTCGCTTTCATTACACCCCGCTCGAAGAATTCGCCCTTGATGGCTACCCTCATAAATCACAACCTCGCTGAACTCCTTCCCTTTGGATTTGTGAATCGTCATGATATGGATGCCGTGTAAAGGCTTAAGCGAGGCGGAAAAATGCTCTTGTAATAGGGCATCACGAACAGAAGCTTCCGCACCTTGATATGTGCCGGTCTTTCGCCATAATTCTCCCAGCCTCGATCGAAGCATCGCACCTTTATGAAGCAGCCTAAGATATTTCGCATCTATCGAAACTTGCTGAAGTGTTTCCATTCCTGACTGGTAAATCATCTCGCGAACGGTAAGCCAGTCCGCAGCAGGGTCGCCAGTGCATTTCAGTTGCATTCTTGCGTCGCCGAGTTGCTCAACCGCATCAACAATTTTTTTCCTTTTTGTCCCGCGAATCAATTCCGTCGATTGATAAGTTTCGAGTGCCTGTACTAATGCCAAGTCAGTTTGATTGGGCTGCTTTGAACCCTTGCGCCCGCGAATGTGCGTGCACAAATTTTGGAGCATCTGGCGCGAAATGCTGTTGGCGTCTTTTCCGCCCTCCAACAAGCCGGCGATTAAGACTGCAGCAAGGGCTGGGGCTTCGCTATCCAGAGCCACCTCATGCTGCAGAGCAGGGAGACCGTCGATGTTATTGTCAAGGTAGTCGGAAACCTGAAACATTAGCTGCTTCGTCGGGACTAGTATCGCCAGAGACCAGTCCTTTACGTCTGCGCTGATCAGCCGTTTCATCGCCTGCAGTACCACGCCCTTGAGTGGGAATAGCTGACTCTTTCCGGCATAAAAACCATAGCCTAGAATATTCACGTCCTTGTATTTTTTTCCTTTGTTCGCACCGCTTAGAAGTTCGTTTCCGAATACGGCAATGTCCGTGCCATTACTGCGGTGGTTTTCGGTGCCAAAGTCGAATGTGTCTGGGGTAAATTGGGTGACGAACTCGCCGATTCGTTTAGGGTCCGCGCCCCGAAATTCATAGATCCGCTGTTCCGCGTCAGCTAGAGCAAGCATTCTGCTTTGGCCGCCGAGGGCTTTAATAAAATTCCATTCGTCGAAATTCGTGTCCTGAAATTCATCCAGAATGATTATTGGATAAGCGCGTCCGATAATGCGACTTAAGGCCTTACTCTTGGTCAGGAGCTCGGTCGCTTTTTCGGCAAATAGATCAAAGTGAAGAAGACCCTCTTCTGCAAAAAGGCGGCGCTTTTCAACGAGCCGCTCCTCATTGCTTGAAATGTTCGACAATCTCGCAGCAGCCTCAGGTGGGGGGAGCAGCTTTACTGGCTGCCCACCACGCAGGAGTTAGGCATGACTGCGTAGCAATGTCCAAATGAAGCCGTGATAAGTGTTGATCTCTAAGAGATCAAACTGCCCGATGGAGAGCAAATTGCTCGCGTGTTGCCCAACGCGCATTACTGTGGCGCGCGCGAAGCTCAAAAATAATATTTTTTGGTTCGCGCTGACGGTGCCCGCCTTGATTTCATGGCCGGCCTTGATCAAGGCGATTGTCGTTTTCCCTGAGCCTGGGCCACCCAATACGATTAGATTTCCCGAAGTTGCTAACAGCAATTCACGCGCATCATTTGACTCAAATTGAGGTTTCATGCTGCAACAGCTGGAGCTGCACCGACACTCTCGTCCGTCGTTGTCCCTGCCACTTCAGCGTCAGGGACGGCCTCCGCTGGAACAACAGCGATCTTCGGAGATACTATCGCCTGAATGGCGGTAAGCGTTTCGACAACAAATTTCGGCATTTCGGCACGCGTGCAGATCGTCAAAAAATCGGCAGCGGACCCATGACCTTTTGCCCACTTAAAGAAAATTCCCATGTTTGTCTTCAAATCCTCGTACGGCGTAGTGGCCAACGGGGAAATATGCGCCAAATGACTTGGCCACTCACCGTTCTGCGCCAACTCTTCGGCAAACCGCCTTACCGCGACCTCAGACGCCCCGTTCAAAATGATTTTTTCGAATCCTTTTTCGGCGGCCTCGAACGGATGCTTTACAGCGAGCTCGATAGCGGCCCTTTGCGCGGTGTCTTGCTTGTCGAACACTGCGAAAACGACTTTCCCGAGAGATTTATAGTGAGCTCCCAATAGAGCTACCTGTGAATCTGTATGAGCGTCAACCACGGCAATTCCTAGTCCTTCCAATGAACTGAACTCTTCGGGGTGAAGTTCATGCAGCCTCCTCGCAGCCGATGGGTACGCGTCGTATTCCGTACGCCCCTCAGTGATGAGAACGCGCCTGGAAAGTAAGGCCTCGCAGAACCTTTGACGCACTTCTGCCTTGTATTGCTTAGGCTTGATCGACGGTGGATAGCTCGCGGCCACTGCTGACAATATCCCATCGTCCCGGGTGAGAACCAGAATCTGCTCCGGCGGAAATTCTTCAAGCACATAGGGAGAGTGGGACGTAAATAATGCCTGAGACGATTTGTTCCTCACGCCGTTGATAATTCTTTTCTGGGTGTGGGGTGGAATGGCAATTTCCGGCTCTTCCATCGCGAAGATCACGTTCTGCTTTAGGTCTGCAATCAACGACAGAAGTGCCAGCACCAGCGTGTTGATCGTTCCAGTGCCTTGGTGCTGGAATGGAGCAGAATACTCTGTTCCTTCCGCTGTTTTGGCACCCGTTGCCATGAAGACCGTCAACGTCTTACGCAACGTGTCGCGTGTGAGATCGGATACGCGGAGGTGCGGCGTCGTTACAGAATCAACGGGCATGAATCCGCGGATTGCGTTCTGCACGCTTGCCAGGATTTCGCTCATGCCCAGCTCCGGCTGCTCTGCCACTAGGAGAACGCGAAGTTGGTCGAGGACTTCCTCCCAAATCTTAAAATTCTTGTCTTCTTGTAGGCGAAGAATAATGTCGAGTAAGGAGCCTTTCTCCAAGCTCAAGGCTCTGCTCCCTGTCCGTAACGTACGGAGGTAGAGGAAACCACACAGTCGCTTGTCGGTCGTCTTAAACGTGTCGTAAGTTCCGTCCTCCTTCACGGGGGAAAGGAAGTGGGTCGAGCCAACGAAATCATCTTCTTCGATGTCGTAGCGACCAGTGAATCCGACGCGCAACGCCGGCTTAACATCCGCCCCATCCGTTCCTTCCGGCGGAGGACCTTCCAACAGTTCTTGCTTCGCTTCGTCCCACCATTCGATATGGTTTCGAAAATGCTGTGCCTGGTCATCGGTGAGATCAGTCACGACGACTGCCACAGTGATCGATACTGGCTCACCCTCATTGTCAATATAGGCACCCGCGTAGAAGTCATGTTCATCGATCACCGGCCTGCGTGAAAGTCGCTCGGGGCCCAGGACGAGATCTATAGCTTCCAGCAGTGAAGATTTACCGATATTGTTGTCTCCCACCAGGACGGCATGAGACGGAATGAGCAATTCGCCTTCACGAATTCCTCTGAAATTCTTAACATTCAGCCGCGCAATTCTCACGTGATCCCCTGTTATCGCTACGAAATAAGTTCGTCGGCCCGTCGACGCCAATTATGGTTTTTTTATTAACAAAGTCTATCGCAGTTGTTTTCGTTCTGCAACGCAAAGTACAGAGACTGCGTTTTTTGCCGCCGGTAGGAAAAATTTCTGAAAAGCAATTGAGCATTCGAGCGAAAGCACGCTGTCGGACTCATCAATCGGTCTCAGCTCGTCCGGAGCGAAGTTCCGCCACAGCTGCCCGGATGTGCTTCTCGTCGGGACCGAGTGCGTCTAGGAACTTTGATACCGCTGCAGGGGGATACCAATAGAACGCATGGCCGAGCGATTGGATGAGGTCTTCAAGCTCCACTTGGGTGCGCGAAGCGGCGAATGCGCGGACACGAATCTCGGTCCGGTCGCGTGCCTGATGGCAGGACCTACAGAGAGCACGAAATGCACTTAGTGGATACTCCCAGGGCTCGAAGCCTTCTCGCAAGTCTGCGTAATAACAGTGATGTGCTTCTAGCGGCGCTTTTGCACCGCAGTCTTGGCATGCGTGATCGGAACGGTCTTTGACCATTTGTGCTTTTCGTCGCCATCGTGGGTCGCGCAATTTCTGGCCATATGTGCCCACTGTTGCGGAAAAATTGTAGCCGTCGAGGGGGTAAAATCCCATGCTCCATGAATGTCCTAAAGCGTAGGAAAATCCAAAGGAATCGATGAGATCATCGAACTCAGATGTGTCGCCACCAAAATTGAGCATGGTGTGCAGAGTGCTTCCATCAATAACCAGGACCAGCAATGAATAGTTAAGGTAGTCTTCGTCTCGCGCCTTCCATTGCTCTATGGTATAGAACTCGGCATCTCCCAGCAATCCATCCTTGATCAGTCATTCGTTCACCGCGTGCTTCATTCGACCTAAATTTGCATGCATCTTGAATCCTTGCTGTGAGAGTAATGATTGTGATGGATAGCCTAGGCGTGCAAGGCGTTTCCGACTCGCTGCACTCGGCTATGCATTCTATGAAAATATGCTTGGTAGAGCGTGAGAATTGAAAGAAGAAGGCCTTCCCCGGCTTCCGAGATAATCGGCAGCTCTTGGCCTAAGTCCCGGAGGGGCTCTGTTGAACCGCAAAGGGCTCCTATTTCAAGAGATTCTCTGCGTTTTAGAGCCACAATGCGTGCAGCTTTGTGGTGGCCTTCAGGACGGGAGGGGATAAGAAATCAATGCGCACGCGGTGCGCGAAAAGATTGCGAATTTCCTTGATAACCCGAAGCATCGCGGCATCGCGTGGCGTAAGAATTCCCAAGAGTAGTCCGAGTTGAATACGCGCCCCAAATGATCCTGCCGGCGCTCTTCCGTCGCCGTTAAGGCCCAAGAAATCCTGAACTTCCTTCTCGTTGTCGGCAAGGCGCAATGCAATTAGCTCGGTAAGGGCAACGTCAAGGACCGAAGCGGTGACGATGGCGAGCTCTCGTGGCGCCAAGGCTCTGTACTCGGCATAGATTTGAGTCTCTCCTGGGAATACTTCCGACAGCCAACGTTCGATCTTCCATGCCATAGCGGGTTCCAAGGTCAAATTGTCAAACGGGTGCGCGGATTTGCTGTAGCGTTCAGTCGAAACTGTTGGATCTCTCTCGGCAGATTTCGAGCATTCTTGTTGCCATCGCCGCAGCCTCATTGTTCAGAATGAGAGGCTTAGGGACCGCAACCTGGTCGATGCCATCCTTCAGCAGTTCGATCATGCTATCGATAATCTGGTCCGCATCCGATGACCGTATGCCCGCAGTAGTCGCTAGAATGCGGAAATCAGCGCGACGTAGATTATCGTCCTTGCCGTTCAGCTTGAGAGCCATCCGGTCTCTTTCCAGTCGCGGAAACACACGAGTTGTAACTGCGTCGTAAAGCGGAGCCATGCGCACTGAACTGAAGCGCGTTTCTCCCGGTTCGGAAATTTTCAGCATCGCCATGTTTTTGAGGTGCATGTCACCATCCGCGATGAGCCATGCAAACAGTGCGCGGCGAAGGACCAGTTGAATGTCTTCATCTGGAGAAGTAGACAACGAGCGAACAGCACGAGCCACGCGCTCTATCGTGCCGTCGTATTTGGCTTCGGTAGGAAGATTGAGAACTGAACAGAGGTCTTCGAGCGCAAACCTGCGGGTGTCACTCTCACCGTTTCGAATGTCGAAGCGCTCTACCAGCAGTGCTGGCGGCATCTTGCTTGGCATGGTGACGAGCGCCACTGACGGAACTTCAAACCCGACCGCCTTACCGAGCATCAATGCCATCCATTCAATGACTGGCAAGGGTTCGAATCCGCTCGTGCCGGCGGGCTTCAAGATATGTGTAAAAGGAGTCCCTATACTTGGCGAGAGAGTTCCACCCTGATCAAGGTACATCGGTGCCTTGATTTGTATTCCGGATAAACGCGGCGTCTCTGAATGTTCGAAAATCTGCGCAAGGTTGCGCTCAAAGCTCTCTTCGATCTCGCTGCGGCCGGGACCAGCATAGTTGCCGGTAAAAAAGCCTTCTGAACTAAATCGGCTGAGCGGGCTCACCAGCACATCTGGTGGCAGCGCCAAGAGGTCGCCTTCGTCCTCAACAATTGTGATGTTGGACATATACCGTTTGCCTGACTTCAACATCGCTCGCTCGTCCCGGTCCTGCAGAACGTGTTCTAGCCATCCTTCGGGCAGAAGAGAAATAATAAATGGCGGAAGCTTGCCGGGCGTAGTCTTTCGTACAACGAAGGGACCCTCGGCGCTGCTAGAAATCCAGCGCCACTCGAAGCCGTCATGGGTCAAATTTCCGATCGGCGTCCCGTGCCAGGCGATCACTAGGTTGAGCGCGGCTTCGTTACGGGAGGGAATCGAAGTTGGACTGCGCAGCAAAAATCGCTCAGCTTGCTCCCCTTCCTTGTACCATTCGTTCTCGCGGGCCAAGGCCCAGACAGCATCCGCTGCCAGTTTTGCGCTTCCGTACTCTTCGATTAATCGCGCCGCGATGGCCTCCCGTGCGTCGTCGTCGATCGAGGCCGCATGTTCGCTTCGCATGCGAAAGGCCTCCAGAAAGCGTTGCCGTATCGCGGAAACGTCGATCCGAAATTCTCCCATCCCGTCATCCACTATGGCAATGCCAAGCGAAGGGGATTTGGGTGCCTCATTCTGGATGATTTCCAAGGCACGAATCCGGGTTCTCTGGCTGCGGCGACCACTGAGGAAAAGCCTGCCATCTCTGGTCGGGCCCATGAGGATAGCGCTCGCGGCCGACAGGTAAGCTTTGGAGTAGAGATAGTGAGCGATGCGTACTGCATGCTTAAGCACGATAGCGTCGATGTCGTCATCCGCGTCTACGTAAATTCCACGCATGAGCTGGACTAACTTGCCCGTCTCTGCCTGATAGTGGCTGCGGGACTTGTCAATATTCTCGCCTACCAAATATAGTGCCATTTCTAACTTTCCCGTGTTTCAACTACGGAAAAGTTAGCATTCTCTGGCATCTATAGCAAGCAAATTTCTAACTTTCGCGTATCTCAACTGCGAAATAGTTGAAATTGCCGGCCGGCCCGCCTCTACAATCCCGCAGTCGAGCTAGGGGTTTGCAAATGGAACGACATAAAATGTCAGAGCGGCCAATCCTCTGGAACTAAAGCCGGGGGCTTCGTCCAAGGTGGTTCCACGAGGGAATCTTGGAACCAATCTTCTCTAAGATTTGCATGCTCAGTGACGATAATCTGGAAGCCAGGCACGTCTTCTATGGTGAACTTCAACAGAAGTTCGAACAGCCGCCGAACTGCAGCAAGGTCCGCATCAGCTTCTGTCTTTTGGACCGAGCCACCGGCCTCTTGATAAACCTTCTCCGAGGGAAAATAGACCTGGGTTGGTTGATCAATGAGCAGAAACTGTGGAATAGGGCGTCCATTTTTTGCTGCAAAATAGTGAAGTGCCAAGATCGCAGCAAGGTGATACGCCAAATGGTTCTCGCCTCCACCTGTTCGTGCCATCGGCACTGGCCGTTCGGGACGATCGAAGACAACGGTGAGGTTCGTTAAATCAAAACGAGATGGAAATTCGCTGAATTCGGCGTCAAACGCTTTGATATATTGCGACATATGGCTGGAAATATTACTTAATATTGAAACCAGTCTTTCGTTGCTATCATCAGCATCTATCTCTTCCATAAGATCGGCCACCTTCAATTTAAGACGCCTGTGCTGTTCTTCGCGGATAGCCAATTCTTTTGCCGGGACGAGCTCCTCTAGAAATAGGCTGATACGGCCTACGACCCGGGCGGCAGCAGTGTTTCTATTGCCCATTTGTGCGATAACTTCATTCGCAGCAATAACCGAAGAGAGCTCGATTTCTTTCTTCTTGATCGCGTCAACCAATAACTGAACTTTATCTTGTTCTTCGATGAGGAACGCCTCAAGATGAGGTCGCTCACCAGCTACGACGCTCATTTCTTGCTCAAGGGAGGCTAACTCACCTAGCAGGACGTTCGCGATGGGAGACGTCATCGCTAAATCCTTTTCGCAAAAGGGCCACTGCCATTCAAGAGAAACGCTGGCCTTCGGAAGGGCGTGAATCGACGAAAGTCTATCTTTCTGCTCATTTACTTCGTGTTCAAAGCTGCCTGCGTTTTTGGAAAATTGACGTGCGGCATCGATTCTGGCCTGAACACCACGACGATCTTTTCGCAGTTGGGCAAGTTCTTCCTCAATTCTCGAAATTCTTTTGCCATCGTCATCAGGAGCGGGTTTAGGCTTCCAATTCAACGTGGAGCGAAGCACTTCAATAATGTCCGTTGCCCCGTCGCCTGGAATGATACCAACTGCCTTCGCTTCAGAATATAAGCCAAGTCCCTTTTGTTGCGACGTATCTATCGCTGTCCGAGCTTGCTCCAGAAGTTTCGCGCTGAGCTTTAATTCCCTATTTGCCGCGCGAAGCTTTGCTTCCAGTTCGAATCGGTCATTAGACGAGACACCAAGTAGAATTGGCAGAGTGTCTCGGATTGCCTGTGGCTGAAACGCTTCGTTCTGCCTGTAAAGCAGCTGGTCCTTGTTCGCAACAATTCCCTGCTTCTGAAAAAGATAGTAAAAGGTATGCTTAATATTCGCGTCGAAACTTTCCCTGCTGCTTTCAATCGGAACCGCAGTCTTGTTCTCAGGTATTTCCAGTAACTTCGAGAGCAGATTGGAAACGCTGTCATCGTCAGTATTGACAACCAGATCTGAGAATGGGGGAGCGGCGAGGTCATTACCCCGCCTTGCCATTGCAGTGCTGCAACTTGCGCCTCCTGAACGCGGTGCAGGCTTCGCGATTAATACCTGATCGAGGGCAAATTGATAGATAACGGCAAACCACGCTACTTTGTCACGAATCACACCCTCTGGAACGTTAAAGGTCGAGCGACCCATGCAATATTCTATGATCTCTGAAAGAGCAGATTTTCCTGTTGATGAACGTCCCGTGATTACGTTCAAGCCATCCTTGAACTTGAGATCTCGCCGCTGGCCATCATGGCTATAGATATGAATAGATTTAATTTTCATGGTCGGACCCCAAAGGTCGTGTAAATCGTTACGCGGTCATTTATTCGTGCGAATTCTTTGCCAATAGTCTTTGCAACACGTTGGCAGGATATAGATTCATCCGTCCCGATAATTCCTGCTTTAACACGTCTTTTCACGGCTTTGAGTCTGCCATCTTGAGTTACCTCAAAGCAGCCATGTTGCAACAATACGCCAAGAGCCTCAAACGTGAACGGCAAAAAATCTTTCGCACGTGTCGGAAATTCGACAAGTAGTTGAGGATTTTCCGCAATAACTCTTAGCAAGTACCGACGAGAATTTTCAGAAAATACTTCACGGGAGTATTTGTGCAGGCAAAGTGGAAGAATTAGTAGCGACAGTGAGAAGGGGATGCCATCCGGGTCAATTTCCTCAAAGCCCTGCATTGCCCGGTGCAACACGAGCCCGCAAAAAGCGGGGTTAAAAAGGTTTCTAACCTCGAATGGCCGTTGGTCCCAGCGTTTCATGCCGCCACTCCTAACAATTCGCCAAGTCGGCTTATGAAGTGCGGATGCCAGTAAACCCGGGGAACCGGCGCTCTATTGGCGAGGATATGAAGGCCACCACGAATCACGTAAGGTTCGGTGACACGTTCCCTAATCCGCAGTGCGCTTATCTTTCCACTTTCAAGGTCGGCCCATTGATAGAGCGCCTTGCCTGCATCAAGGATCGCCTGCTCGGGACTTCCATCTTGTAAGGACTCAAAAATTACATCCTTATATCTTGACCATTCGTCGACAAGCCGGTCTTCATAGTCTTCGATTTCGCCAGCGACAAGGAGGTTCTCGCGTGCCCAGGCTGATCGTTGCTCAAAGGCGCGGTAATAATCCAAGATTGCGTTGCGTATCCTGTTTGAGCTGACTCCGATTTCTCGAAGCTGTACAACGAAAAGCCGAGGGTCGCTATCGGTATCAATTTCCTCGGTTGGCTCTTTGCCACGAAACGTTATAGGGAGGTTGTCAGACTTATATTCTTCAGCAAAGGCAGATAGCTTGTCGGACACCTCGTATCCATACACGGCTTCAGTTCGCGTACCGGACATGAGATTTATTACGGTGTTATCCCACCAGCCCTCAAGACGCTCATAGACGGCAGCGCGAAAATCGCGACGCGTGGTGCGCATGTGCTGATCTTGAATGATTTTTGGGATGTCAGTTATCCGAACCCCCTGATGGAAGATAAGGATGCGAGAGAAGAAGTCTTCTTTCTCTTCCTCACTGAGGACGCGCAGTTCCTCAGCTATTGTGTTGATTTGTTCAGACGCGCTTTTGGCAAGCACAGCTTCGGCAATTTTTGAGATGGTTTCGCCATCTTCGAGGGGGGCGGCATCTGGCAGAAAATGACGCAAGAAGGAGGTCGATGGAACCACGGCAGTTGTAAACAAGAAGAAGCGCAAGTTTGACTGGCTGCGTTGATCACGTACGTAGCGTGAAAGCCATATTCGAAGCGATTTCCAAAAATCGAGAGAGAGGTCAGTCAGGCGATCGCCGGTCGCTTTGTGCTTTAGAGATGCGAGGGTTTTCGTGCCACTTTCATCGACGAAATCGAGATCATCATCCTTCTCGATCAAAAGTGAAGTCTCTTCCGGCAGTTGCATCAATTTCAACAAGGCGAATCTGGCTTGGTAGATATAACCAAGGCCCTGCTCGCTGGCGGAGTATTGGTTTTTAGTCGCTCCGCTCATCGTTACGTTCCCAATGTTGCTCATATAGTATCTGATAGTAACACTTGCGCGCTGGAAAATGTCCATCACATTGTTAAGATTCGCAGCGCCTCCCGGGAGTGATAGCGCATGGAACATCTTCTTCTTCAGCACTAAGTGTCTGAATTTTCTGCTAATTTTTGTAGCCATGCTGAACTTCGTCTGGCCATTTAACCCGGCAGTGCGCCGTGTATTGGATTAGGCGCTACGACTTTTGAGGGTGCCGAACGTGTGTAGAACGAGACCCCTTCGTTGTCAGCGGTAGGCGGGACCAGCTCGACGCAACGTGACAATTCTGGCGGTTCTTGGCGATGCTTGACGGGCGAGGGCGGGCCTAAAACCAGTAAAAATGGGTTAAAAACTTGGCTGTTAATCCGCAGGTCCCTGGTTCGAGTCCAGGTCGGGGAGCCAGAATACGTATGATTGAAAAAGCCACGCCCGCTGCGTGGCTTTTTTCATTTCCGCTCCGTTCGTATCAGCACCAGCGCGCTCAAGCACGCAGCCGCCGCGCAGCCAGCGCCCACCATCGCGGCGAGCCGAAAACCGCCGATGAAGGCGGCGGCCGAATCCTGGCGCGCAAACACGAAGCCGAGCAGGGCGGTCGCCACCAGGCCGGCGATGCGGGCGACGGCGCTGTTGAAACCGGAGGCGGCGCCCACGTGGTCGGTGTCGACCGAAGCCATCACG
>Ga0209913_1001288_pt1 | contig 14540 bp, 8 predicted proteins | sample PersoiDNA2013203_FD_185805 | JGI IMG/M metagenome (GOLD analysis project Ga0209913, IMG submission 185805) | Permafrost soil microbial communities from the Arctic, to analyse light accelerated degradation of dissolved organic matter (DOM) -... | ecosystem: Environmental > Terrestrial > Soil >... | reverse complement strand
ACCGAGGTGGAAGAGATTTTGTACGCGACCCAAATGGTGGGCGAGTGCGTGGCCTTTGGCGTCGATCACCCCAGCTTGGGTCATGCTATACAAGTAATAGCTACTAATGCAGTAGGTACGGGGGCTAGAGGCCTAAATGACCTGATGAGTGAATGCCGTGCCCGCATGCCCGCCTACATGGTTCCGGCAGGCATTGAGATCGTCGCCGGGCCGCTGCCGCGCAATCCCAATGGAAAGATCGACCGCAAATTGCTGGCAACCGAGTGGCTTGAGCGGCATGCCGCTTGAGCGCACCGCTCCGTCCTGAAATTGAAAGCGGAACCCAACTTATGACTCTCACTGAACGCCAACTGCCCGTGCATGCCCCCATGAACCAGTTTTCCGTGCGCGAGGGCGAATTGATAGTGGGTGGCGAGCGTTTGTCATTGCTTGCCGCGCGGGTGGGGCAAACGCCTTTTTATGCCTATGACCGTTCGCTGTTGCGTGCCCGGGTGGCAGCGCTGCGCGGCGTGCTGCCCAGGACGGTCAAGCTGCACTACGCGATGAAGGCCAACCCCATGCCTGCGGTGGTGGGTTTGATGGCCGGTTTGGTGGACGGTATTGACGTGGCTTCTGCGGGCGAGCTGAAGGTGGCATTGGATGCCGGCGCCAACCCGCTGGAAATCAGCTTTGCCGGACCGGGCAAGCGCGATGCCGAGTTGCGCCAGGCGGTGGCGTCGCGCGTGCTGATCAACCTTGAATCGTTTCGCGAAGTGGCGGTGCTGGAGGCCATTTGCGGCGAATTGGGCTTGAGCGCGCGCGTGGCGGTGCGGGTCAACCCCGACTTTGAACTGAAAGGTTCAGGCATGAAAATGGGCGGTGGCCCCAAGCAGTTTGGTGTGGATGTAGAGCAGATCCCTGAGCTGCTGGCTAGCATCGGCCGCGCTGGCTTGGCCTTTGAAGGCTTTCATTTGTTTGCCGGTTCGCAGAATTTGCGTTCCGATTCGATTTGCGAAGCGCAGCAAAAGTCTTACGAACTGGCGCTGCGGCTGGCACAGCATGCGCCGGCGCCGGTGCGCTTTCTGAATCTGGGTGGCGGCTTTGGCATTCCCTACTTTCCGGGTGAACAACGGCTTGATCTGGCCCCTATTGGCGACAACCTGGCCCAACTGGTCCAGCGGGCGCAGACCGAGTTGCCCGCCGCCGCCTTGGTGATCGAACTGGGTCGCTACCTGGTGGGCGAAGCCGGGGTTTACGTGGCCCGCATTGTGGATCGCAAGGTTTCGCGCGGGCAGGTGTATCTGGTGGCGGACGGCGGGCTGCATCACCATCTGTCAGCGTCCGGCAACTTTGGTCAGGTGATACGCAAAAACTACCCTGTGGCGATTGGCAACAAGGCCGATTCAGTGGCAACAGAAACAGCTTCGGTGGTCGGGCCTTTGTGTACGCCGCTGGACCTGCTGGCCGACCGCATGGTTTTGCCGGTGGCACAGGTCGATGATCTGGTGGTGGTGTTCCAGTCGGGCGCTTATGGCGCCAGCGCCAGCCCGCAAGGCTTTTTAGGGCATCCCGCTTGTCTTGAAGTTCTTGTTTAGGGGCCGCCCCTGAAGCATCCCCTCTGGTTGCTTGTCGCCTTGGGCAGCTTGTGTGCCGGGGCGACGCTGGCCTGGCACCACCCTTTGTGGCCGATGGCGGTGTTGGCCGTCTTTTCGATCTGGTGCTTGATCGCGGCTTGGCGGCCGGGTTTATGGCTGTTTGTGGTGCCCGCCTTGCTGCCACTTCTGAATTTTTCAAGCTGGACTGGCTGGCTTGTTTTTGAGGAATTCGACATCTTGCTGCTGGGCGCCCTGGTGGGCGCTTATGGGCGTCTGGCCTGGTCGCTGCCGCAGGGGCGCGAGACAAAAACTCCTTTTTCGTCGTGGCGGTCGACGGCCTTGCTGGGTCTGTTCGGTGTTGCCGGTCTGCTGGCCTTGTTGCGTGGCTTCGCCGACGCCGGCGGCTTTGCCTTTGACTGGTTCGCCGGGTACACCGATGCGCTGAACAGCCTGCGCGTGTTCAAGAGTCTGGGTTTTGCGCTGTTTTTTGTTCCCTTGTTGCAGCGTGAACTCAAATATTCAGGAAAGCTGGCCCGTCAGCGGCTCGCGGGCGGCATGGTTGCGGGGTTGACGGTGGTCACGCTGGCAGTTTTGTGGGAGCGAGCAGCGTTTCCCGGCTTGCTGGATTTTTCCACGCCATATCGCACCGTTGCCCTGTTTTGGGAGATGCATATAGGCGGCGCTGCGATAGACGGTTATCTGGCGTTGGCGACGCCGTTTCTTGTGTGGGCCTTGCTCGCTGCTCGACGCCCCCTGTTTTGGGTCGCTGCTGCTGCGCTCACCTTGCTGACGACTTATGCTTGCCTGACCACATTTTCCCGCGGCGTCTACCTGGCTGTTGCGGGGCCATTGCTGTTGCTGGGCTTGCTGCTGTGGGCGCAGAAGACCAACTTCAATGCGCGGGACTTTTTTGGCCCCGTATGGCGACGTTACCAGCCCGAGGGCTGGCGGGCGAGGGCCAGTCTGGCGCTGATGTTGGCTTTGGTTGCAGAGGTGGCGGTGGTACTGGGGGCAGGTTCATTCATGATGGATCGCCTGGCCAGCGCGGATCGGGACTTCGGTAGCCGTGTTGAACATTGGCGCCGTGGCCTTGATTTGCTGGATGGCCCTGCCGACTGGCTGCTGGGTAAGGGACTTGGGCGTTTGCCAGCAAACTATGCGGCTCATGTTCCTCAAGGTGAGTTCTCGGGCGAGGTGAAGTGGCGAGAGAAGCAAGAGCCGGGCCAGGCAGCCAACGCTTTTGTGACGGTGCGCGGTCCCCCTACTTTGAAAAGACTGGGGGGCCAGTATGCTTTGACGCAGCGTGTGGTCAACGTGTCCAAGGCAGGCCATCGCGTCAGTCTGGATGTTCGGGTTCAGCACACAGCCGACGTTTACCTGGAGTTGTGTGAACGGCATTTGCTCTATGACGGACGTTGCCAGGTGGCATTGATTCGGGTCTTGCCAGGCAAAAACGAATGGCAAAACATGGTGTTTCCACTCCATGGGCCGATGTTGGCGGGCGGGCCTTGGTATGCGCCCCGTTTGTCCATGTTGTCCTTGTCGGTTGTGAATGCGGGTGGGGCTGCCGATTTTGACAATGTGAGCCTGATTGGGGCGTATCCGGCGCAGCCACTTGAAAATGGCGACTTCTCCGGCGGCATGGCCCACTGGTTCCCGGCGGCACAGGCCTACTTTTTGCCCTGGCACATCGACAACCTGTTTCTGGAGCTACTGATCGAGCGCGGGTTTGTGGGTTTGCTGCTTTTTGCTGCGTTGACGGCGTATGCCCTTTGGCATCTGGTCTTCGGTCGCGCCCGGGCCAGCGCGTTGGCTCCCTATCTGGCGGCGTCATTGTGTGGGGCACTGCTGGTGGGCCTGGTCAGCAGCCTGATGGATGTGCCCCGAGTGGCATTCCTGTTTTGCCTTTTTGCGTTTGTCTCAACTCTAGTAGCCCAGGAAGTTGAATAACGGCCAATTCCGACGGCTTGATTTCTCTGCTGCATTGCCGCGGTCCATGTTCTCTCCCGAGCTTGCAGGTGATGCAAATTTGTAAAGACGCAAACTTGATCCAAGTCAGCGCCACGTTTCTTTTGGTCGGTTGCGAAAAATCAAACGCTTCAGGGCTTTGCAGTGCAGACTCAATTCAGAGCAAGGGACTGTGGAGTTTGAACATGATAAAAATATTTGATCACTATTTTCACAAACGTACATTTCTACAAATGTGTTTTGATTTGGGGCTGCTGGTCGTGACCGTGGTGGTGGCGGTTCTGTCTCAGGCGGAGAATCCAGCATCAGTTTCCTCGGTGGTGGTGGCGGTGACTGTCTTGTCGGCCATCGGCATTTTGGTGATCAATATGGGTCTGGGCTTCTATCAGCGGGTGCATAACCGCACTTTGGGGCAGACGCGCGCTCGTGCCATTTTGTCTTTGTGTCTTTCGTTGTCACTGGCCTACATCATCTTCCGGCTGTCACCGCTCACCCCACAAGATGAAAAAACATTTTTGCTGGCGCTGATCGTTGCTGTGGCCCTGATGCTGATACACCGAATCTATATGGCGCACGCCACCCCCCGCGCCATGATGCGTCAGCGCGTGTTGGTCTTTGGTTCTGGGGAAAGGGCCAAGCTGGTGGGCCGCACCCTGAAAAATTCGGATCCCAGTATTGACCTGGTCGGCTATTACGCCAGCCCCAACGAAGCGGTGACTGCGATCTCCGGTTGGGCCTTGCTGTCGCCTCAAAAATCACTCACAGACATTGTGATTGACGAGCGGGTCGATGAGATTGTGGTGGCTTTGAGCGAGCGCCGTGGCGGCAGCATGCCCTTGCGCGAGTTGCTGGACTGCAAGTTGCACGGTGTGCGGGTGGTTGACATTGCCACTCACTTTGAAAAGACTTTTGGCCAGATTCGTCGTGACGCGGTGTCTGCGGGGTGGCTCATTTTTGGTGACGGATTCAAACAAGGGCTGGTGCGCACGGTGATCAAGCGAATTTTTGATTTGCTGTGCGCGACGCTGTTGATCGTGCTGGCTTTGCCTGTGATGTTGCTGACCAGCGCCTTTATTTTGCTGGAGAGTGGCGGGCCCATTTTGTATCGGCAGGAACGCGTCGGCTTGAACGGGCGACTCTTCAATGTGATCAAGTTTCGCAGCATGCGCCTGGATGCCGAGCAGGACGGCAAACCGCGCTGGGCCTTGGCGGCCGACGACCGCGTAACGCGGGTCGGTCGGACTATTAGAAAGCTGCGCATTGATGAACTGCCGCAACTGTTTACCGTGCTCAGCGGCGACATGAGTCTGGTCGGACCGCGCCCGGAGCGACCCTATTTTGTGGACAAGTTGACGCAAGAGCTGCCGTACTACGCGGTGCGCCAGAGTGTCAAGCCGGGAGTCACCGGGTGGGCGCAGGTGCGCTACCACTATGGGGCATCGGTTGAAGACGCGGCTGAAAAGCTGCAGTACGACCTTTACTACGTCAAGAACCATTCCTTGTTTCTTGATCTGGTGGTGCTGTTTGAAACGGTGGGCGTCGTAGTGATGGGCAGGGGTGCGCAGTAATATGGTTTTTACTTCCGCGACGAGGCCGCTGTCATGCGGAATGGGCTGAGCCATGGATAGAGCCAATCTTGCACTGACGGCGTGGAGTTACGGCTTGGTGGGTTTGGTCTATTCGGCTTTTGCCCTTCGGCTGCTTCAGCTCGGCTACGGGCACTCCAAGCGCGAGTGGTCCAAAGTAGCGGTGCTCGCGGCCGTTTCATGGAGCGCTTTGTGGGGGTGGTTTGGGTTGGCGTTGCTATTGACCGGCACACCCTTGTTCCTGCTGTTGAGCACCTTGGCGGACCTGCTGCGCTATGCCTGCTGGTACGCTTTTTTTCTGATTCTGTTGCAACCCAGTCGAGCAACAGGCGCCGCGATTGGCACTGCCTGGATGGTCCCGTTGGCGGCGGCGGTGGTGGGCTTTGGACTGCTGGCACTCGCTTTCGCTGTTATGCGTATCAACGCGCTGGGCGACGCTTCAAAATTGATCCTGTTGAGCTCCATGGTGTCCTCAGTATTGGCCATGATCTTGCTGGAGCAGATTTTTAGAAACGTGGCAGACGAGTCGCGCTGGAACATCAAGCCCTTGTGCCTGGGTTTGTCGGGTGCATTTTTATTCGACTTGTATTTGTTTTCAGAGGCCACTTTGTTCAACCGTCTCGACGGCGATGCGCTCAGCATCCGTGGCGCTGTGCACACGCTGGTGGTGCCGCTACTGTTGCTCTCAACCACGCGGCGAAGCGATTGGATTGCCAACATCCGGCTGTCACCCAAGGCCGCTTTCCATTCGGCAACGTTGCTGATGGCCGGTATCTATTTGCTGTTTATATCCGGTGTCGGCTACTACGTGCGCTACTTTGGTGGCGAGTGGGGGCGGGCGCTCCAGTTGGCATTGGTGTTTACGGCCCTGGTGCTCCTTCTTGTGCTGGTGCTTTCGGGCTCGGTGCGTGCCCGGCTTCGGGTATTTCTGGGCAAACATTTTTTTCGTTACCGTTTTGACTACCGCGAGGAATGGCTCAAATTTACCCGTACCTTGTCGGCCAAAGACTCGCCACAGGAGATGGGGCAGCAGGTGATCCGGGGTTTGGCAGACATGTTGGAGAGTCCAGCCGGTGGTTTGTGGATGAGGGTCAAGGGCGAAGCTGCTTTCAGCCAGACGGCGCGCTGGAATCTGGCGCAGACGCTGGAGAAAGAAGACGTTAACTCGCCCCTTTGTCAGTTTTTGGCGAGCAGTGGCTGGGTGATTAATCTGGAGGAATACCGTTCCTACTCCCGGCGCTACGGTGCACTGAAATTGCCGCGCTGGCTGCAGGAGTTGGCGCAGGCCTGGCTGGTGGTGCCGCTGATGGTCGGACCGGAGTTGATTGGTTTTGTCGTGTTGGCCAGTGCGCGCACGCGGGTCGATGTGAACTGGGAGGTGATTGATCTGCTGAAAACGGCTGGTCAGCAGGCGGCCAGCTTTCTGGCCCAGATGCAAGCGACGGAAGCCCTGCTGGAAGTGCGCAAGTTTGATGCGTTTAATCGCATGTCGGCCTTTGTGGTGCACGATTTGAAAAATATTGTGACGCAGCTTTCTCTGATGCTCAAAAACGCCAAGCGCCTGGGTGATAACCCGGAATTCCAGCAAGACATGCTGTTGACCGTTGAAAACTCGCTTGACCGAATGCGCCAGTTGATGCTGCAGTTGCGCGAAGGCGCGACGCCGCCAGGGACCGCATTCGGGGTCAACCTGGGGGGCATCATCCAGCGCATTGAGGCGCAGGCGGCCGGGCAAGGTAGAACGCTGGAGGTCAATCTGTCAGAGCCGGTCGTGACACGCGGTCATGAGGAGCGCCTGGAGCGGATCATCGGTCATGTGGTGCAGAACGCATTTGATGCCACCGATCCGTCAGGGCGGGTCTGGGTCAATCTGGATCGCGCGCGCGGTCAAGCCAGAATTGTGGTGGGTGACACCGGGCAGGGCATGTCGCAGGACTTTATCCGGGAGCGACTGTTCAAGCCGTTTCAGAGTACCAAACCCGCGGGCATGGGCATTGGTGCCTATGAAAGTTTTCAGTATGTCAAAGAGCTGGGCGGCCAGATTGAGGTCGACAGCTCGCCCAATCAAGGAACGACGGTCAAGATGCTCTTACCCCTGTTTGATACGCAAATGACCTCCGACTTGCACGCGCTGGAGGTTGCATGACGCTGGAGACCGTGCGCTCGTTGTTGATCGTGGAGGACGATCTGGCACTGCAAAAACAAATCAAGTGGTCGCTCGACCGCTTTGAATCGGTGACTGCCCATGATCGCAGCAGCGCCTTGCTGCAATTGCGCAAATGCTTGCCGGCGGTGGTCACGATGGACCTGGGGCTGCCGCCCGATGCCGACTCGGTGTCCGAAGGGCTCAAGTTGCTGGAGCAGGTGATGGCTTTTGATCCCGATATCAAGGTGATTGTCCTGACCGGACAGAACGATCAGGCCAATGCCCTGCGTGCCGTGGCCATGGGCGCCTATGATTTTTTCGCCAAACCGTTCGAGCCGGAACTGCTTAATTTGACGGTGGAGCGCGCCTTCAAGATGTTTGAGCTGCAAAGGGAAAACCGGCGGCTGCAGGCGCTGCATCAACCCGATGCCATGTCGGGCTTGATGACGCGCGACCCCGAAATGCTGCGCATCTGCCGCACGATTGAAAAGGTCGCAAGCAGCAACGCCACCGTCATGTTGCTGGGCGAAAGTGGCACAGGCAAAGAGGTTCTGGCGCGTGGGCTGCACCAGGCGTCGCCCCGGCGGGCAGAAAAATTTGTGGCCATCAACTGTGCCGCCATTCCGGAGAACTTGCTGGAAAGCGAATTGTTTGGCTATGAAAAAGGTGCGTTCACTGGTGCCGCCAAGATGACTCTGGGCAAGATAGAAATGGCCCACGGCGGCACCTTGATGCTCGATGAGATAGGGGATTTGCCGCTGTCATTGCAGGCCAAGCTGCTGCGATTTTTGCAGGAAAGAGTGATCGAACGCGTCGGCGGTCGGCAAGAAATTGCGGTTGATGTGCGCATTGTTTGTGCGACCCATCAGGACCTGGGTGCCTTGAGCAAGGAGGGACGGTTTCGCGAAGACTTGTATTACCGTCTGGCTGAGATTGTGGTCAACATTCCGCCCCTGCGGGAGCGTGTGGGCGACGCAGCCTTGCTGGCACACGCTTTTGTGCGACGCTTTGCGCAAGAGCAGAACCGCTCTGCCATGACGCTGGCTGAAGACGCGGTGCAGGCGGTTGAAAACCATCTTTGGCCCGGCAACATTCGAGAGCTTGAGAATTGCATCAAACGCGCCACCATCATGGCGGATGGCAGTCAGATCAGCTGCGACGACCTGGGTCTGAAAAATCTCCAGAACGATGAAACCGACACCTCCCTGGATTTGCGGGTGATCCGTGACGACGCCGAGAAACGGGCGATTGTGGCGGCGCTGGGTCGCGTCAACGGCAACATGGTCAGGGCAGCTGATTTGCTGGGGGTGAGTCGTCCAACGTTGTATGACTTGATGCATCGACTCGCGTTGAAATGAATTTTTTTCTTCTTCCACTGCCATATCAGGGTAACAAAATGAACGTCAAGAAAATACAGCCTCGGATCGCGTTGTCGGTTCTGCTGATGTCGATGTTGCTGGCAGCTTGCAACGACAAGCCGGAGGTCATGCTCAGCTCGGCCAAAGACTACATGGCCAAGAATGACAGCAAGGCGGCGGTCATTCAGATCAAGAATGCGCTGCAAAGCAACCCCAACTTGCCTGAGGCGCGCTATTTGTTGGGTACCGCACTGCTCGACACGGGGGACCCGGCTGGCGCCGAAACGGAACTGCGCAAGGCGCTCGACATGAAGCACCCGCAAGATGCGGTGGTGCCGCAGCTGGCCCGGGCTTTGCTGGCGCAAGGGCAGGCCCGCAAAGTGACTGAGGAGTTCGCCAAGACCGAGCTCGGCGCAGCGTCGGCCAAGGCCAGTCTTCAGGTGTCGCTCACTTCGGCCTATGCGATGGAGGGAAAGACCGAGCAGGCACAGGCGAGCCTGCAGGCCGCCCTGCTGGCGGACCCGGGTTTTGCGCCGGCTTTGCTGGTGCAAGCCCGACAGAAGGCGGGGCAGCGCGAGTTTGACCAGGCGCTTGCCTTAACCGAGGAGGTGCTTGCGAAGTCGCCTCGTAGCACTGAGGCCTGGGTATTCAAAGGCGACTTGTTGCTGTATGCCAAAAATCAGCCTGACGAGGCCTTGGCAGCTTACCGCAAAGCGCTTGAGATCAAACCCGATTTCATGCCCGGTCAGGTGTCTGTGATCACGCTATTGCTGCAGCAAGGCAAGCTTGTCGAGGCCCAACAACAAATTGAACAGTTGAAAAAAACAGCAGCCCGGCATCCGCAAACCCAATACCTGGAAGCGCAACTGGCCTATCAAAAGAAAGATTTCAAATTGGCCCGGCAACTCCTGCAGCAGGTTTTACAACTGGTTCCCAAGAGTGCTCAGGGCTTGCAGCTGGCGGGCCTGGTCGAACTGCAACTCAATGCCTTGCCGGCGGCGCAGGACTATTTGAGTCGGGCGGTGCAGGGCGCTCCCGAGTCATGGCTGGCGCGCCGGGCGCTGGTCATCAGCTATATGCGCGCCGGGCAAGCGGCCCAGGCCCTGAACGCCTTGTTACCAGGCCTGAGCCGGGAACAGGTTGATCCCGATTTGCTTTCCGTGGCGGGCGAGGTCTATCTGCTCAATGGGGACCTGAAAAAGGCGGAAGAATATTTTGCAAAGGCGACCCAGCAGTCGCCCCAGGACGGCAGAAAACGGACGTCGCTGGCGCTCACCCGTTTGGTGAGTGGCGCGACAGACGGTGCTTTTGATGAGTTGCAGACCATCGCCGCGTCAGACACCGGCACCAGTGCCGACCTGGCCCTGATCAGCGTGCACTTGAAACGACAGGAATTTGACCAGGCCTTGAAAGCGATTGATGGGCTGGAGAAAAAGCAGCCGGATAAGCCGTTTGCGGCGCAGCTGCGGGCCAGAACACTGCTGGCCAAAAATGATGTGAGCGGTGCAAAAAAGAGTTTTGAGCGCGCCTTGGCGATTGACCCCCACTATTTTCCGGCCGTGACCAGTCTCGCCGCGATCGACTTGGCAGAGAAGAAACCTGAGGCGGCAAAAAAGCGTTTTGAGGCGGTGCTGGACAAGGATCCCAAAAATGGCCAGGCTTGGTTGGCGCTGGCCGAACTCGCGTCCCGGGCGGGGGCAGCCAAAGATGAAGTCGCCAAGCTGATTGGCAATGCGGTGGCAGCCAAGCCCACGGATGTGACGTCACGTTTGTTGCTGATCGACTTTGATCTGCGCCAGCAGGATTTCAAGGCGGCTGTGTCGGCGGCCCAGGACGGTGTGGCCGCCTTGCCAGACAGCCCGGAGCTGCTCGATGCATTGGGTCGCACGCAACAGGCGGCAGGCGAGCCCAACCAGGCTGTTGCCAGCTACACCAAGCTGGCTGCCATGCAGCCCCTGTCGGTACTGCCTCATATGCGCCTGGCGGAGGTGCATCTAGCGGGTAAAAACACAGAGGCGGCGCTTGCCAGCCTGCGCCGGGCACTCGAGATCAAGCCCGATCTGCTGGAGGCGCAGCGGGCCTTGATTGTGCTGGCGCTGGATAGCAAGAAGCCTGAGGACGCGTTGACACTGGCGCGCTCGGTGCAGCAGCAACGCCCCGAAGAGGCGGTGGGCTACGCCCTGGAGGGCGATATCCATGCCTCGCAGAAAAGTTGGGACCGCGCTATCACGGCCTATCGTGGCGGGCTCAAACGCGTTAATGCGCCGGAGCTCGCGATCAAGCTGCACGCGGCCTTGGGGGCGGCGGGTCAAGGCGCAGAGGCTGATAGATTTTCCAGCGGCTGGCAGAAAGAGCATCCGAAAGACGCCGCCTTCTTGCTTCATCTGGGTGATGCCGCCCTGGCACGCAAGGACTACGCCAGCGCCGAAAAGAACTATGCGGCAGCGGTCAAGCTGCAGCCCAATAGCGCACTGGCCTACAACAACCTGGCCTGGGTAAGTGGAAAACTCAATAAAGAGGGCGCCATAGGCTTTGCCGAGAAGGCCAATGCACTGGCGCCTAACCAGCCCGCTTTCATGGACACGCTGGCGGTCTTGCTATCAGACAAAGGTGAGTACGCCAAAGCGGTAGCGCTCCAGAACAAGGCGCTGGCGTTGCAGCCGCAGAACGCCTTGTTCAAACTCAATTTGGCCAAAATTCACCTCAAGGGCGGCAGCAAAGAGTTGGCCAGGAAGGAACTCGATGAACTCGCCAAATTGGGTGACAAGTTCGCGGGTCAAACAGAGGTTGCAGGTTTGCTAAAGACCCTATAGGCGGCAAACTCAATGGCGTGATCTGATCGGTCCTGCTACTGTCGAAGAAATTGACAGGTCGTGATTTGAATAATCTATTGGTTTGAGAATTTTCTTATGAATCAATGGTTTGTTATGACGGGCATAAAAATTGCATGAAGTCAAAACTATATGCTGACAGAAACCGTTTGCTTGAGTTTTATCAAGGTTTGTAATCTTGTGCCAGCTTCAAAATGCATCAAGTCGAAAGACGAAAAATTGCGTGATTGAGCTGACGGAGGTGTAACGTGAGGTGCGTTTATGAGTGACATTCAATCTGAATCGCAGCCTGAGCTAAAGGGTTCTGAGCATGGCGGCATTGGCCGTAGGCGTCTGTTGCGTGCAGGGCTGGCTGCGGCGCCGGTTGTTCTCGCTGTGAGTGGGCGTTCCGCCATGGCTGCGAATTGTCCAAGCGGACTGTCCGAGCTGACGCAGCTGTCAGTTTGTCCGAACGGTCAATGGATTGGATCCTCTCATCACACGTTAACCAATGGTGTTCTTGGGTTGTCACCCGGTTACTGGAAACCCAATCCCAAGGGACAGACTTTTCAGGGCCCGTATCCGTGGCCGATTGCTCCGTTTGAAACGATCACGACCCAAGGAAACAGGACCTATTCATTTGAACAAGGACAAGGATTGTTTGAACAAGGGTCAAAAAAAACTGAGGGCAAGTCAGATACAACTGAAAGCACGACCTATAACTGGAATCCGAACGATTATTTGCGGTACCGGGGAATTCCCCAAAACGCCGATGGCTGGGCGACGGGTACGACCTACAACGCCATCTTCTCTGGAGCTCGCGAAACACGCAGTTTCAGCCGCATTTTGCTGGATGACAACGGGTCACTTGCATGGCACTTTTGTGCGGCCTACCTCAATGCCGCAGCGATGCCTGCCGGCACGTATGTCATGACGACTGCAGAAGTGATATTTTTGGAGCGCAATGGAACTACGGTGCCGGGTGGCAAATCACTGACGAACGAGCAGATCAAGGCTTTTCTTTCGCAAACTTGGGCATGAGTCTTGGCGGCATACCTGCAGACTGACTCGGTGCCATCAGTTGATCGTGTTGGCGATGTAGTTGGCGTCCAATTTTCAGATGAAGACGAGCTTGCCGTCTTCATCCCCAGTTCGGGTGATGTGTTGCTGTGCACCGCAAGCCAGTGGCGCAGTTTGAAAGATATGCTTGTTGTCTATCCGACTGGCTCGTTGACCGCGCCATGGCAGAGCGGCAATACTGAAGGTTCGGCCCCCGCCGCCGATTTGAAGTCGACCCTTCTCAGCCTCGGTGCGTGCCTTGCATATCGCTAGGTCAGTCTTGCAGGTTTTGCTTTGGCAATGAGGCCATGAATTCCATTCGGATGGGCGAGCTTTCAGAGCTCGATATTGAACAATGCCTGCGTGGTGATGGACTGGGATTGCATGTGGCCTCATTTCGCTGTCTCATTCGTTCTGACACGGGGTTACTGTCAACCCCGCTACGCCAGCTGTACCAGGACTATCCCGTCGAGCCTGTGCCCTCCGGCTTTTATGATTTCCGCATCCGGCTCTCAAAAACTCGTCCGAATTTCTGGAAAAACTGGGAAGTCGAGTTCGATTGGGAAGGTAGCAGCCCGTTCCCGGCCATGCCGCTGGCGCAGACCCACCCACTTTTTGAATGGGGTCTGAACTGGTGCGTGGCAACGGCCAGTGGTCTGCACACGGTCATCCATTCGGCAGTGGTCGAGCGCGATGGTCAGGCGCTGGTGCTACCGGGCCAACCCGGGTCGGGCAAGAGCACGCTGTGTGCGGCGCTTGCGCTGGGAGGGTGGCGCCTGCTTTCTGATGAATTGACGATTGTTTCCCAGTCCGATGGCATGGTTCAGGCTGTTCCGAGGCCCATCAGCCTCAAAGGAACGTCGATTGGCCTGATAGGGGATCAATTCCCTTTGGTCGACATGACGGTGCCCGTGAAGGACACCCACAAGGGCTCGATTGCCTACGCACGCGCCGCAAGCTCTGCCGTAGCAGCAGGCAACCAGTCTGCTTCCATAGGGTATGTCGTCTTTCCCCGATTTGAATATGGAGCCGAACTGGGTTTTGAGCCGCTATCGCGAGCGGCTGCCCTGACGGAGTTGATGAAAAACACCTTTAATGTGGGCCTGCTGGGCTCTGATGGCTTTGAAGCGCTGGCCCGCGCCATCGCCCACGCCAGATGTTATGCCGTGGAATATGGCGATCTCTCCTCCATCCTGCAATGGGTTGATGCAACGTGTCATCGTCCAGATTGATAGCGCTTTTGCGCTCACCCCAGAGCGCCCCCAGTGTGACTGATGCCCATTGGAATGAGGTCATTGAGCAGGGCCGCAAGACCCAGTTGCTGGGGCAACTGGCGGCATCGCTCCAGGGCGCACAACTGCTGGACAAAGTGCCCACTGCAGTGCAGCGCCATCTGGTGTTGGCCAATCTGACCATCACGCGGCGCAACGAATCAGCCTTGTGGGAGGCTGCCACCATGCGCCGCGCCATCGATCCGACAATTTCCCTGGTGTTGCTCAAGGGTTGTGCCTACGTGGCTTGTGCCGACGACAATGCGGCCGGTCGTTTATTCTCGGACATTGATGTACTTGTCCGCCGTCAGGACCTGCCGGCCGTGGAGGCCGATCTTGTGTCTGTCGGTTGGAAGCCCAGCCGGGTGAATGACTACGACCTTGCGTATTACCGCAACTGGATGCATGAAGTGCCGCCAATGGAACACGTACGGCGCCATACCGTGGTTGATTTGCACCACGCCATCAACCCCCCGGTTTCGCGCTTTTACGTTAACCCCGACCAACTGTTTGCACGCATGGTGGAGATTCGCCCTGGTATCTTCGTCCTTTCGGCGACAGACCGTGTCATTCACTGCGCTTTGCATTTGCTGCAAGAGGGAGAGCCGAAGAAGCTGATGCGGGATTTATACGACCTCCATTTGCTGCTGCGCCAACACCATGGGTCAGCTGCGGGCATGGAACAACTCCGCAACCGTGCCTGTGAGCTCAATGTTGATGCGTTGACCGGAGCTGCTATCGGCGCCGCTCGTGCCCTGTTTGCAGAAA
>Ga0209913_1001286_pt1 | contig 14578 bp, 13 predicted proteins | sample PersoiDNA2013203_FD_185805 | JGI IMG/M metagenome (GOLD analysis project Ga0209913, IMG submission 185805) | Permafrost soil microbial communities from the Arctic, to analyse light accelerated degradation of dissolved organic matter (DOM) -... | ecosystem: Environmental > Terrestrial > Soil >... | reverse complement strand
GTCTTGGGTAAGATGTGTGTATGTCATTTCGGGCAACTTTGACTTGGAGGTCTGGAAGGCCGGATGCTACTGCATCTTCCCACCTTTAACCATTTATCTTCAGTTGCACTTCATAGTTGAACTCGCGAACTTAAATAACGCCTGTCTTTTTTAAATACGTACGTAAGACATTGCGGCTTATACCAAGTTGTTTTGCGGAGCGAACCTGATTTTGTTGATTCCGCGTCCATGCCTTGTGAACTAAAGTCTGTTGAATTTCCTCAAACTGAACAGGCATAGGTTGATCAAGGAGCTTTTCCCAAGCTTGATAAAAGTGATCCAGTTCAGGAAATGCGCTGCATTCTTCGTTGAGTGAATCATTTTCTGCGTTTGCTTGGTGTTGATCGAGATTGATGACGTTGGAAAATGTGATCGTATCAAGCTTGTTTGTCATCGTATGCCAGCCAGGCAAATTCAGATCAATCGCATTCAATGTGACATCATTTGACACAAGGAGTGCCCGATGAATCACATTTTCTAATTCACGAATATTCCCTGGCCAAGGGTAGCTAAGAAGGGCATTCTTAGCATCCGCACTCAAATCGATCGGAGGAAGATGTAAGCGCTTGATGTATGTCTTTAGAAAATGCTGCGCGAGCGGGAGAATATCGCCAGACCGCTCTCTTAAAGGGAGTAAAGGAAGTGAAATGACCTGAAGTCGATAAAACAGATCCTCTCTGAAATGTCCCGCACGGACAGCTTCCTTCAAATCAACATTGGTGGCGGCAATGAGTCTCACATCAATCGGTATTGCCTTTCTCGATCCGAGCCGGACAACCTCTCGCTCTTGCAATACACGCAGTAATTTCACCTGCATCGCCATCGGCAAATCACCGATTTCATCTAAAAATAAAGTGCCGCCATTCGCCGATTCAAACCACCCTGCTTTATTGTTGATTGCCCCAGTAAAAGATCCTTTATCGTGTCCAAAGAGTTCGCTTTCAATGAGGGTTTCAGAAAAAGCTCCGCAATTCACTGCTAAAAAATTCTCTTTTTCTCGATGGCTCAATGCATGGACGTGACGAGCAACGAGTTCTTTACCCGTTCCCGTTTCACCGGTAATGAGTACGGTCGCCTCACTCGGCGCAATACGCTCGATCAACTGATGTAATTCTCTTGATCGTGGATCAGAAAAAACGAAAGCGGTGGCACGAATCAACAGACTCATCTTTTGCGCTTCATCGAAGGCAATTAACGGATCTGCTGTGTTCGAGCCACCCTTCGCTATCCGGGTATTTCGTTCAAAGTCTGATAGAAAATTGTGTGAGTTCATATTTTAACTATAAGTGAACATCACTTTGCCTTGAAACGAATTTAGTCGAAATTGAATATATCCTTTCCGTATATACGCCGTTTCAAGGTATGACGAGAGCCGCAAATTTTCAGTCAAACTGACCTTCGATTTCCTTCAATCCTGCTATGGCGCAAGCCTCATCTTTCTCGCTACCACGCGCACCACCGACGCCGATCGCACCGATGATATCGCCGCGCACCTGAATCAAAATGCCACCTGCACGAGTGTTGTAATTTGGGTTCGCTGCAATCTCTTTTGCTAAAACGAGGTCCGTTTTTATCTGCTCACCGATTTCGCTGCTGGCTTTTTTGAACGCAAGCGCCGTCAACGCTTTATTTGTCCCTGACTGCACAGCGCGAGCAGCCGCACCGTCGCTGGCCAGCAGAACGCGAACAATCCCACCACTATCTACGACGCTGACAGCGACTTTTTGATCAAGATTCTGACAACGACTGATCGCCTTTTCTGCAGCCTTGATAGCAAGACTAAGCGCAGGTCCGCGAGCCGGCGGTGATGGCGGTGATGGCGGTATAGCAGTTGCCGTAGCGCTACCTCCTTGGGGCGCGACTTGCCCACCTGAATCGACAGCGACATTTTCAGCCGACCAACAGAGACTGCATACACTAAGCATTGAGAGACACAATATGGTTTTCATGGGGAAACTTTCAATTCAAAAGAAAAAGTCATGCTAGGGGCATTGGTGCTCATTTTATTTTTGCAGTGGTGGCTTATCATTGGGATACCAAAATTGAACGTGGCATTGTTCACACACCTGGTCAATGCGACCACCCGCTTGTACGAGCCGTTGAGTATCTTTATGATCAATCGCATCAATGGCTTCTTGCGTTGCCGCTTGCAAGTCATGGGCATGCTTCACAAAGTCAGCGCGATGACTTTGTATGCCTTTTTCAATCTCACCCGGACTGAGTTCCACAGCATGAGATGACGTTGAGGCGCCCTTTGCTGCAATCTGCCTGCCATCTATCAGCAATAAATTACTCGCCTCAGCAACGACCAGCGCGTGCTGCCTCACTTCGCGCCATTCATCATCGGACTTGGGAGCACGTTCTTCGACACCTGCTTTCGTACTAATCGTTGCAACGGAGTTCCATACCGCATCAATATTCGGATCAATGATTGATTGCATGATTTCTTGAACAGTCGCTGTTGGACGAAAGCTAGAGGGCGTGGGTTTAGTTACTTCAGGTGCTTTATTGCAGGCGCTAAGTAACGACGTCGCTAGAAGGACACCCATCAGCGTGGTGGCATATCGATTTTTGGTTGACGTAGGCATATCAATAAAATCCAATAAAGCGAGCGGCATACGCAATGCCAAACCAAGTCGTCAATAAGAGCGCAGCAGTACCTCGGGCAATAAGCGGCTTGACAGATTCCTGTCGGGTCACGCGGCGATACCATGTCAGGTGCAAAACGATCGCAAACGCCAACAGTCCAAATTTAAGCCAGAAAACAGGGTTAGGATAATAATGATCAGCAGCGGGCAAAAAAATGACGACGCCTGAAATCGCCAACAATGCGAGTCCTAGCCAAATAAATTTACCGGTGGCCTTCACCAGTCTGGGAAGTGGCACTTGGACGAGACCCAGCCCCAACAGCCGTAAACTCACGATCAATATAGATGACAACACCAAAATCAAACCGCTAATATGCAGTAATTGAGCTCCGGCACCAAAGAGATGGTCTTGTCTGCTAATAGCAGTCGAAATATCACTATTTTGCAGTTGATCGAAAACAGAAAAAACACTCATAATAAATTACCTGAAAAGTGGATCAATAAAGTAAGTAAACGCGGTTTATAAACCAGCGCCCAAATACGGGATCAGGCGACCACAACTTAAAACACCAAACCATAAAAGTAGTGACGCCCATCCAGCAAAACGAACACCGGTCGGCAATACAGTCAATTGGTGCCAATTGCCCACACGTCGCCCCCATTTCAATTCAAACCATAACGCGTTGATTCCTGCGAAAAAAATTAGCGATACTTTTAACCAAAAAACCGGTAAAAAAATGAGCTTGGTCGCTTCTGCTAAAAATAAAACGACACCTGTACTGAGCGTGAGCGCAAAGCCAAGCAAAAGCCATCGACGCAAGGCATGTAAAATACTGGCCACAGGAACTTCACGTAAAAAGTAGCCGGTCAGACGCAAATCAACGAACAAAATCAGTCCCAACGATAACGCCAACCCAATTAAATGAGCGCCCTCAATAATCGGGAAGGCATAAACGGATTCACGAACAGTGACGCCGATCTCGGTATCATTAAGCCACTGACCAATTTCTAATAAGGTCATAGATTGTTTCCTTCACAGAGATAGAGATAAAAATTAAAGAAGAAGTTTTACGACAGATATCAAAGGAATTCGCAACAACTGTGCCATGGGAAAACCCACAATAACCGATCGAAAATGGCGTGAAATAAGAAACAATGCGTGAAGGGCGACAAGTTATCTGTTTGTTTTTCAGCAGATCCTTGCCGACCCTGTTGAATTTTCAACACTGAGGCGACTTACTTTGTTGGCGATGCGGCACCTAATCCAAAGCCACCATTATTTTCAGTACAAATACGTTCGTAGTGTTCGTAATTGCCTTGAGGACTATTCGCTTTCTCAACTTCGAAATGCCATCCGTTTGGCTTATCGTTCGCTGTCCATTTGCGTGCGGGAATCGTCACGGTAAAAGGACGTGTGTAGACATCTTTATCCGTGATGGTGGCGACGTAGTTGTAGCGTTGTCCATCTGGAGAGAAAATATAGCGCTCTTCAATTCGCGCATTCTCACTCAAGAATTCACCGGAGCGACCAAGCAAGGCTTTACCATTTTGATTGGTAACGTCGACCACTAATGTATTTCCTTCCCAATGGCCACGTGAATCACCGTTCCATAACTTAATCGAAGAAGGTAAGTGCGGCTTGCCGTCAAGATGAATGATCCTTGTTCCTGAATTGAAGAAAAAGACGACATAGTGAGGATATTGAGCAATTTCATATCCATGCCAATAGAACGACTTAGGAATACCGGCTGGTGCACAACGCGCTAATGGTTCAACATGTTCCTGTTTCACAGGATTATGGAAGCCAATCTGAAATTCTTTGACTTTCGCCAGCGCCCAGTCTTGTAGTGGCAATTGACCATCTACGGGATCACTCACACGACTTGGTGCCCGTTCCGCTCGTGGTCCTAACTCTTTGCGTTTCACACCCGGACGATCTGGCTCCCCCGGAATTCTTCCTTGTGGATCGGTGAAATTATTATGGTTGGCGATGGTGTTTGACCAGTCCCCTGAAATATCAGGCTGGCCATCAGGAAGACGCTTTCCCGTCCACTTTCCCGACACGATGACAGGTACCGTCTTTTCTTGCGCAATGCCGCCACCTGCGGGAGGTGTCGGTTTCGCTTTGGTATCGTCTGCGGCAAATCCAATGGCTGGTAGCAACGATGCTGCCAGAACTATACCGCCGGTCAAACTTGTATAGTGTTGTCTATTTCTGTTTTTCATAAATCCCTCTGATGGTTCGTGACGCTGCATTCCTGCAGGTTGCACGACTATTTAGTCTCTGGCTTCGGCGGATAAAATTGGTCGTAATCGAGTGTGAAACGATAATCTTCAATTAATTGGAAGTTTTTCTCACGATGCCGATACAAAATCACTTCAATGTTCCAAGGACGACTAAACACATTTTTATCTTCAATCGTTGCTTGATAATCGATCGTGTTTTTATCTAAAAACTTCCAGCGTTCGACGATATGCAATGCATCACTATGAAAATTACCGGCACTATCGAGCCAGGTTTTGTCGTTAAAATCCGCGACATCTACCACCAGCGTGTCACCTTCCCAATGTCCACGCGAATCACCTAGCCACCAATCATTGGGATCGGTCGGATGACCGCTACCGTTCGTATGAATCGTTCGGACTGAATGCCCGAACTGCGGTACGAGGTTGAGATCAGCTTGACGTTGAAAGATCTGAAATGGCGCGGGATAATACACGGCACGAGGGACGCCTAACGTCCACCCTTTTCTCGCCGGATCAAGTGTTTCTCTGTTCTCGAAATTTCTCTTTTTTTGTTCCAGCGCTTCAGGCAAATAAGGAATCGTCCCTCCTTCGATGATACCTGCACTTGGTGGCGCATCTTTACGATTTGAATGCGGTTCAAGATCATCATTTGCGGCGCTCGTCGTTTGCCAGATGCCTGAAAAATCCGGCTTACCATTCGCTAACCGAGGAATTTTTTCAGAGGCCAAAGTCGGCTGCGATAACGTCATTAACATTGCCACCACCAAGTAAAGTGGTGACCAATGCCTATTCAATGTTGAATTCAAGAAAGTTCTCCTTATAGATATGCAATAGACAAAGGCTAATCAGCTACCAACAGCAGTCGGTGCATCTTGCGCGCCACCGGTTTTGACTACACGGCCGTCGGGCAAGGTTGTCGAGACGGCGTAGCCAAAGTCTTTTCCGCTTTTGGCGCGAAAGCCATTAATTGTCACTTTGGTGCCTGGCGCCAACGTTGCTTTAGTGACGCCCTTCTCTTTCAAGCTAAATGGTGCGCCAAATTCAAAACCCCAATGCGTGACTTTTCCTTCTGCGTCTTTCACGTCCAAGTACAACCAGCTGTGCGGATTAATCAATTCCAGCTTGGTGACAACTCCTGTGACCTCGACGGGCTTTTCACCGTCGAACTCTGCTGAGAATGCATGGTGTGCGTAGGCAGAAATGGATGCTAATAAAAAAACTGGCAACGTAATAGCTAACTTCAAATGACGAAATAAATTCATGGCTTGGTCCTTAAAAATGCTGAATAAAATACATACAAAATGTCATTGATCGACGCCGTCAACCACGATTACGGATTGGTCACGGCGCTCGCTTGTTTAGGAAGAGGTGGGATGATCTTTTGAATGACACCTCCCTCAGCTTCATACCCTTCCACGCCCGCAGCGCCAGCGACATTGAATCCTTTATCGGTTAATAGATCCGCTGCTTTTCCCGCCCGACCGGCGTGGTTAGAAACGACGACAATCGTTCGATCACGCGGAATAAACGCGAGATTTTTTTCCAGATCTTTGGACTGAATACTCAGATACACCGGAAAGCCTCCGATAGAAGTCACTTCGTCTGGACGACGCACATCGATAAAGACGACTTTGTCGGGTGTTGCTAATAAGGTGTCGATTTCGGAACGATTCAGAATATGCGCCTTCGATGCAGGTGCTTTGCTTGTTGCTACAGGAGCTGCCGTATCTGCGGCATAACTCAGTGGCGCCGATAAGGCGATTGCAAGCGAAGCGAGTTTTAATGCGTTATGGAATTTCATTTTTATTTCCCTATAAGTCATGACATGAAAAAAATACCAGTGCTTGGTTATTAGCGATGGTTGAAGGAGGATCGCCGCGTGACGAACCGTTCTGACAACCATCTCGTGACATCGCCTACGTAGTCCCTGTGTAGTCCCCGTGTAGTAGGCGATCTCGTCATCGTTCAATCCGTTGATGAGTGATGTATTGGTCCTTAAAAACGTGTTTTAAATGAGATGCCGACATAGCGTGGATCGCCATAAAACTCCGACACGCCTGCCGCATTGGAATACTGTCCGAGATTAATCGCATAGCGCTTATCGAAAAGATTTCTCGCCACGATATCGAGCTCGCTCTTACCGTCCGCCAAAATAATCCCAAACCCACCATTCACAACGTTGTATGCTCCCTGCCATGTGTATGCTGATAGGGTCGTTGATAGGTTTGCACGCGAACGGAAGACATCGCTTAAGAACACATGAGCGGTCGATCCATTTGCTAATGCATGTTTGTAGTCAACACCAAGATTGGCTGTAATGCGCGGAGCATTGGCAACTTGTTTTCCAGTGAAGTCGCATGGTGTGGAGACGTTTAACTCGACCGGGCAAGTCGCATTTGTGTAGCTGGAGTAGTTGGCCTGGTTATACGCCGCACCAAGATTGACGCGGAATGTATGATTGGGATTCCACGCTCCGTCAATCTCTATTCCACGTATTTTTACGCCACCGACATTCGTCAATAAGCTGGTGTATCCAGTGGAGCTCGTGCTGCTGACAACGGTGGCCGTTGACTGATAATCGGTAATAGTGGTTTGGAACGCATTCACGTTAATGAATAAGCTCCGATCCAGCCAACTGCTTTTGAAGCCGACCTCGATGTCCTGGGAATTTTCTGGACTAACGTTGGCGCTTTTTCCATTGCTATCCAACTGTACGGCCCCTGATTTTGTGCCATGGCTGGCAGAGCCATAGATCAACACATCTGGCGTCAATTGAAAGCTTGGATTGATGAGCCAAGATGCTGAGGTATCCGTCACATCGGCTGGATTGACATAACCATACGTCACACCCTGCTGCGCTTGCCGTATCGCTAATGCACCACCAGTGACAGCAACCCCACCCGTACTGATCTTATTGAAACTGGCACCAACGGTTTCGCGGGTATCACGAAGGCCAACGGTCAATGTTGCCTTATCGTTGATATGCCAGTTTGCCTGACCAAATCCAGCGATGCTTTTTGATGAGGGATCAATTTCCGTCGTGTTATAGACGCCATTCAGTGAAGCTTGTAATTGGGCAGCCGTCAGTGCCGCATATTGTGCATTGCTCGCATAAAAGGCACCCGCATCCTGTCCATATAATGTGCGGCTGAGCGTATAGGAATCGGCTGTATGGGCAAATATCCCCAATTGGTAATCAACTGCTTTTCCGATCGGAGACGTCAATCGGAATTCTTGCGTCAACTGATGCGTATTACCGACGGTTCCTGATAATTGGCTAATATTGAAATGGGTATAGTCAAAGTCATTCTGAAAATCAAAGTCATTATGCTTATAAGCCGTGATCGATGTCAGATCAAAAGTAGAGAAATGCTGATTGAGTTCCAATGAGATACCACTTTGGTGAACAGGTAAAGATTTCGCAGAATTCAGATCGACATTGTCACTTGAGATGGCACCGATTAATGGCGTGTATACACCAAAATAACTTCGAGCTAAGCGACTCGTGTAAGTGATAGTTCTTGGTGCTCCATTGGCGAATGTTGTTGGGTCCGAAATATACGGAGATAAATTTCCTTTCTCGTTGCTGGCGTCATAATTAAAAATGAGCCGTGCGCTGAAATCCGGATGAGGAGTTAGCAAAAACTGGATGCGGCTGCCCCAGCGATTGCGTCCCTCCCAGGTTCCACCTAGTGGGGTATAAATATTCTTGATCGGACCGTCGCCTTGCGTGTCATAGAACGACGCACGATAAGCCAGAACATCCTCAGCGATCGGTCCTGTCGCAGATCCCTTGAGGTCGAATGTACTCCTGGATCCATACGATCCTTGAAACGTGTATTCCGGTTTAAAACTCGGCAACTTTGTGGTGATCACAATTGCGCCTAAGGTCGTATTTTTTCCTTGCAAGGTGCCTTGTGGACCACGCAATACCTCAACCTGATCGAGATCAACATAATCAGACCATGACATCCCCGCTTGCGTTAACACCACACCATCAACGATTAAACCAACACTACTTTGAATGGCTTCGTTAGCGCTATTTTTCCCCAGACCGCGCAAAGCAACACTGGTCTGGCGCGAGTTCGTGGCACTCACTGCAAGGTTGGGCGCTTTCTCGGCGAAATCACCCAACGTAACAGCACCATCACGTGCAAGATCTTTTCCACCTAAGACAGTCACTGGAACCGGTACCGACTGAATAAATTCTTCTCGCTTTCGCGCTGTGACTGTCACGCTTGCTAAATTGCCCGTATCGGTATTTGCAGCGGCAGCCGTTGGTAACGCTGATGCTTCTGCGTTAGGGCCATTTGGCAAGTCGTTGGCAGCTAGCTGTAGCGCCTTCATACTTGATTCATAATATGATCGGTGTTGATCTGGTTCAGCTTGTTGTCCCAATGCACCTGAAGCCACAATCGATGTCACGCAAAAAGCCATTGCACGAAGTTGGAATTGGCTTGAAGTCGTCAAGCGACGCGTTCGTTGGAAGTTTTTTTCGAGCGATGTCAACATAGATCTCCGCGAGTTTGAATGAGCTATTTGTTAGCGATACTCATGGTTTCGCAATTGGCATGCCACCAATAACGGGATCGAGAATGATCTAAAGCATTTTTAAAAAGGTCATGACAAATTTCACCGTAAATCACTGATTTAATTCATGTTTTTTTATTCGTCAGATGAAGTAATTGGAAATAAATTCTAGAAATAAAATTTTTCGTCTGCTAAATAATCAGCAATATTGCGATTGCCATGTTGATTTTGAAGCAGTACCACTGGTGATTTAGAGACAGCTATTTTTCAACATCACGCACTCACGTTGCTGCTGCGTACCCAACAGAAGCTCTGCTGGTAAATCAACAGATCGATTATCGAAGAGTTGATTTTTCATCAGAAAATAAACCTTATTCACGTAGATCATTCCTGACTTCCCTCCTAGATAGACGTTTTAATCCTCGCACAGGGATAATTTTTTTCAATGGCATAGAGATTGCTGAATTGAGTTTGATTCAACCAATGTTTATAACCAAAAAATCTGACGAGCAATCGCAGAGAAATCAACAAAGAAACTATGTCTACACCTATTTACGATCAGAAAAAATTTCGCTCTCAAGCCCCGTTTCATTTACCTCTAACGATCAGCCGCCCACGAAAAATAAGCCTGTGTGTCGCCTCCGTTATGGCGATGCTGACGATGTTGGCTTCGCCTGATGGTCATACCGAGACCTATACGCCGCAACCGGGAATCAATAGCGACGACATCGTGATTAATTCCGTTATCATGCTCGGGACAAACCGGAAAGACACCACGGTCCTTACCAGCACTTCACCGATTGAAGTCATTAGCGATCGGCAACTAGCAGAAACGAGCGCAACAACACTCAATCAGGCCCTGTCCATCCTCGATCCTTCATTTAATTTTCCTCAGGGACAAAATGCGGTGAAAGGCATGGGCGTTCGTTCAGCATCCCTTCGCGGTGTCGGTCCGGGCTATACGCTGGTACTGGTCAATGGAAAACGTCGGAACGTCTCTTCCATGCTTGCTGGAACGGATCCCTGGACGACCGCACAAGTCGTCGACATCAACGTCATTCCGATTACTGCGATCGACCACGTCGAAATACTGCGTGATGGTGCTGCTGCACAATACGGTTCCGATGCCATCGCTGGCGTGATCAATATTATTTTGAAGTCTGACGCCAATGGAGGTGAACTCAATGTGCACGGTGGTGGCTATTCGGATGGTGGTGGTGCCACCAAATCCCTCTCCGCCTCGAAAGGCTTCGAGATTGGAAAAGATGGCTTTTTAAACGCAAGTATCGACTTACTTAAAAGTGCGCAAGTAAGTCGTACGATCCCTGATTGGCGTCAGCTTTATCCAAATGGTGATCCTCGCAATGCAACTGCAGGAGGCGAATTTGGGGGGCAGTGGGGGCAAGCCGAACGAAAGGATTGGAAATTTTTAATCAATAGTGAAGTCGCAGTTGGCGCCGATGCACGCGCATATGGCTACATCAACTATGCGGATCAAACGTCCTCTAATTTTGTCAACTTTGATCGCGTCGTCTTACCAGTGACGGCACCGATCAAAGGATCACCAGATGCTGTGACAGATCCCTACAACTACAATACGAGTTTTAACCCGTGGTTGTATCCCAATGGAAATCAACCTCAAGCCGTCTACGGAACAACGGATTTAGCTGTCGTCAGTGGCATCAAATTCGGTGATGAACAAAAAAATGGAAAGTGGGATTTTTCTGTCGCCTATGGAAACAACACCACAAAACGTTGGGTCCACCAAACCGATAATCCTAGTTGGGGCGCAGCGAGTGCAACAAGCTACTATCTTGGTTCTTGGGTTGATCACTCAACGAGTTTCACTGCGGATTATGTCAAAGACATTTCGTTACCCTTCTTGACGGAACCAGCAGTGATTAATGCGGGGATTCTGCATCGGCTTGAAAATTGGCATACCGGTGACAATGGTGATTCCCAGTCATATACGCCGGGTCCACTTGCTGGCACACATTTATCAACTTTATATAAAAATTATCCATCGCTATACCCTTACGCGAACCCATCCGCCAATGCACAAGCTACTGCAGATAGCCTGAAGAATTTAAGTACAACTGCTGATTTAGTGGGTATCCGTCCGCAAGATGACTATGCTGTCGATCGACACGTGAACGGCGCGTATCTTGGCGGTGATTTTCATGTGAGTCATCAGCTACAACTGGGCGTTACTGGTCGATACGAAGACTACTCAGATTTTGGATCCACATCGAACTATAAGGTGACTGGACGCTTTGAACTCAATCCAACAGTCTCTTTCCGAGGTACTGTCAGCAGTGGATTTCACGCGCCATCGCTAGCACTGTTAGGACAACAAACAACAAGCTCACCATCCAACTGGTCAAATAATGGGAGTGGAGGCTCTTCCGGCTATATTTTAGCAATGCGATCAAGCGATCCTCGTGAAGCGGCGTTCGGCGGCAAGCCTCTCGATCCAGAAAAATCGAAAACCCTATCGTTTGGCACAGTGCTGAGACTGAGTGATACGGCGTCCGTCACGATTGATGCCTATCGGTTAGCGATTGATGGCGTCATCACAACTTCACAAAGTCTCAGTGGTGTTGATGTTACCAATGCAATTGCAACGAGTGGACTGGGGTCGCAATATTCAACGGTAAGTTATGCACTCAATGCGTGGGACTCGACAAGTAATGGTCTGGATATTGTCGCGAACAAACATATTACGCTTGAGCATGCAGGCCTCGATCTCAGTGCCGCAATCAACGTGAATAAGACAACGGTTTCGAATGTCAACAAATACGTCAAGATCGGCAATAATCAATACATGGCGATCAGCGACTATCAAATCCGTGACGCGGAGCGCGGAACGCCTCGAAATAAAGTCGTGCTAACCGCACGCTATAAAACGGGACCGTGGATTGTTAATGGTGAATTCATTCACTATGGAACATACTGGTATGATGCGGGCAATGTCGCTGGCGTCGCCTCGCCAAATGGTAACGTCGACCAAGAATTTTCACCAGAGGGTTATGTCAATACATCGATCACCTATAAAGTGACGAATAGCCTGCATGTTGATTTTTCTGTTCAAAATATTTTCAATCACTATCCACAAAAGTATGTCTCGGGGAATAGTGCCAGCGGCATCAACCCTTACTCTTTCATTGCACCAAATGGTGCGGCAGGACGTTATATCTATACTGGCGTCTCGCTCGTATTCTAAACACACGCCTTTGATAAAATGCGATCCATTAACATCATTCGCTATGATCAAAATGGGTCGCATGGTTGTTGATGATACGAATCGCATTCATATGTAGTAGCAACATATATGGTAGCAACAAAAGAAAAGCGCCGATCAATCGGCGCCTTTCTTTTTGCACTTTTAACTGCGTGTAACAGCACTACTCTCAAATTCTACGCACGTTGCATGCGCAGATAGATAACGATCATGAATGGAGCAAATGCCATCCTCACTCCGAATGGAGGCATACGCTGAGCTCATACTCGATAATCCCGGTACGGCTTTTTCCAGAAATCGTGGGTCATTACAGAAATGCTTACAATGACGACAAACAGATGCTGTCTGCGGAGGTTTCATGATGATCTATCAGTGCGTTAAATTCGTCCAATGCTGCGCGAATACATAAACAGACAACACAAAGCCAAGCACCACATTGACGACGACCCCAGCACTAAACGCGAAGAATGGCTTTTTACCCGCATGTGCTAATTCTTTGAAACGTGTGGTCAAGCCAATACTTAAGAAGCAGAAAATAAATGCCCAGACGCGTAAGCCTTTGATCGGATCAGAGAGGCCAGGAACAACGACTTTGCCGTAGTCCGCCATGCTATAACCACTGGCTACCCAGGTAATCACCAACGAGGCAATCACAAAACCAATCACAAATTTCGGAAACCGCCACCATATTTCAGCTGCATTCGGCTTCCTACCTACTTCTGTTTTTTCCCATCGGGTGGTGGCGACAATCGCTAAGATAAAGGCCCAGATACCAATCCATGCATCACGTCCAACCACTTTCATCAAGGTAAATGCCCACACCGCCTGATCAGCGGTCCCCTCGATGCCCGGCACCTGACCTGCATAGCCGCCATAGGTCTGAGCGGCAGCAATACCGGCTGCATCAGCAAATTCCGATGTGCCGATCCATGCACCGGCCACCCCCGTTGGTAGTTGCAAATAGCGCGAAACTAAAGGAAGTGCAAAAATCATCGCGATTGCCCACAAGATGACGATCGTAATCGAGACAGAGGTATGCTCTTTCTTTGCACCAACGGCACCCGCGATCGCAATGGATGCAGATACGCCGCATACTGCACCACCAGCGGCCAAGGTCGCCGCCTGACGACGATCCAAGCCAAGGCGAATAGCAACAAAAAAGATGACTAAAAAAGTCGCGATAGAAACGATCGATGCCTGGAAAATGGCAATCGGACCAGCCCAAACGAGCAAGGTGAACGGTAAGGTTGCGCCCAATAAAATGATACCGATTTTGACGTAAAATTCGACGCGAAAGCCACCTTTAAGCCAATCAGGCAGGGCGACCGTATTTGAAATAAGCATCCCAAGCACTAAAGCAACCAGTGGTGGTTCTAGATTATATTTACTTGCTTGCGCCCATTGACCTAAGGTAAAGATCACCAGTGAGAATACGTACAATAAAGAAAATGCGGGGATAAATTCCGACAACTTACTCCCTAGCGTTTTCAATGCGACTGAAAAAACTGAGATCCATAAAACATACTGCGCCACATAACGTAACCAATTAGCGGTGAAGTGCGACGTGAGCTCAGCAAGTGTTGACCATTTTGCTGGGGTTACTGCGATCCATTTAAGGCTACTACCGGAGGCAAAGAGCGCATACGCAACGAGCACTAGCCCTATGCCAACCCAAATTGCCCACCAATCCTCTTTTAAAAAAATTTCACGCCAACCAATTGGTTGTGTTGATGTGCTGCGCGCTCCTTCTACTGCGGGAGCGTCTATATGTATCGAATTTGTCATGATATCTGCAAATAAAAGTAAGGCGGATTCAATTTCGAAGTGCAACCACATGTTGATGCGATTGTAACTGCTTCATAAATACTTGGTGCGGCGTTTTGAAGCCGAGACATTTTCTGGGACGATGATTTAAGCTGCTCATCGCCCATAA
>Ga0209913_1001285_pt1 | contig 14599 bp, 13 predicted proteins | sample PersoiDNA2013203_FD_185805 | JGI IMG/M metagenome (GOLD analysis project Ga0209913, IMG submission 185805) | Permafrost soil microbial communities from the Arctic, to analyse light accelerated degradation of dissolved organic matter (DOM) -... | ecosystem: Environmental > Terrestrial > Soil >... | reverse complement strand
GCCACCCTTGATGGCAATGTTCGAGGCAGTTTCGGCCAGTTGGTTAGCTTCGATGGCATTGTCAGCATTTTGCTTGACGGTGGCAGTCAGTTGTTCCATCGCCGAAGCAGTTTCTTGCAACGAACCGGCCTGTTGTTCGGTACGGGTCGACAGATCCAGATTACCGCTGGCAATTTCACTCGAGGCAGTCGCGATGGTATCGGTGCCTTGACGAACGTCGCTGACGATCTGCAACAAATTGTCGTTCATGGTCTTCAGTGCTTGCATCAGTTGACCGAGTTCGTCACGGCTCTTGACTTCGATCTTGCTGGTCAGATCACCAGCGCTGACGTTTTGGGCAATGATCACGGCTTCTTGCAGAGGACGAGAAATCGAGCGGGTCAACCACCAGGCAATCAAACAACCGAGCACCAGGGAAAATGCGCTGATGGCAATCATGGTGATCTTGGATGCCTGATAGGCCGATTCAGCTTCCAGCACATTGGCCTTGGCGTTACCACGCAGCAAGGTATTGAAGTCGGCAATAGTGGCGATGACTTGTTTAAGCAATGGCATGCACTCATTGACCAGAGCAGTCTTGGCAGCATCCACCTGTTGGGTGGTCGCCAACCCAGCAATTTTATTGGCAATTGGCAAGTACAGCGCTTCCAGAGCGGTCAGCTTTTCCAGCACGCTGCGCTCTTCAGCACTGGCATTGCCAGGAACTTTCATCAGTGTATTGAGTTCGGCCAGGCCAGCATCGATATCTTTTTGCGCGCTGGTGACCAGTTCGATGTCCCCCTTCTGTTTGGCAGGATCAGACACCAACACCAGATTACGTGCAGCAATGGCGCGCAGGCCAACGGCGAACTGCACCTTGCCAAGAGACAATAATTTACCTTCATCAACCGACGTGATGGCTTCAACGCGATCATTCAATTTGGACACCTGGCGCAAGCCGAAGGTCGCGCCAGCAACCAATAAAATCAACAGAGCAGCGAAACCAAGACCAAGGCGAATGCCGATTTTCAAGTTTTTCATGTTGTTCTCCCGGTAGGGTTGAGTGATGGTTACAGCAGTGGGTGAACACATTCTCTGCCTTCTCGAAAAAATGACATATCGGGATTTTCCTGAGTAGTTGTATTAACATGATTGCGCCACGGAAAGCCCACGACGATCCCGCTGCAAGCCGTTACCGGCGCGCAATACGGGACCCATGAAAAGCAATGAAAGTGAGGCTTTAGAGCGACAGATAGGCGCGTTGAATGGCAGCGTCGGCTGCCAGATTCTGCATCGCAGCTTGATAGCGTACGTGACCGTTTTCCAGCACGTAAGCACGGTCGCTGACCAGCCCGGCAAACTGCAGATTCTGCTCCGACAGCAGGATCGCCATGCCGGCCCGTTTGAGTTGCACAATCATGTCCACCATCTGCTCGACGATCACCGGCGCGACACCTTCGGAAGGCTCATCCAGCAATAACAGATAGGGATTACCCATGAGCGTGCGCGCCACCGTCAGCATCTGCTGTTCACCGCCGCTCATCTGCCCACCGGGACGCGCAGGCATGCCGCCCAGATTGGGAAACAGGGCAAACAGTTTTTCTGGCGTCCAGCACAGCGCATCTGCGCGTGCCGGCTGGCGTCCCACGTCGAGATTTTCCAGCACCGTCAGATCAGTGAAGATGCGCCGGTCTTCCGGCACATAGCCCATGCCCAGGCGAGCAATCTGGTGCGGCTGGGCGTGACTGATATCGTTGCCGCGCAGGCTGACCTTGCCATGTGTGCGCGCAAGCAAGCCCATCAAGGCCTTCATGGTGGTCGACTTACCGGCGCCATTGCGCCCCATCAAGGCCACCACTTCACCGCGCCGCACTTCCAGATTCACGTCGAACAGCACCTGGGCGCGGCCATAGTAGGCATTGAGTGCCTCAACCCGCAAGACCACATCGGAAGACAGCGCATTCATGGCATCGACTCCTGCTGGCGCCCGGCGGCAAAGGTCTTGCCGGAACCAAAATAGACTTGCTGCACCAGCCGATCCTGGCGGATCGTCTCACCGTCACCGGCGGCAATCACACGACCGCGGGCCAGCACGATCATCCGATCAGCGAAGGCAAACACCACATCCATGCTGTGCTCGGTAAACAACACCGCCAACTGCTGCGTATCGACCAGTTGCCGGATCAAGGCCATCAGCGCATGTCGTTCCGCAGTCGCCATGCCAGCGGTCGGTTCATCCATCAACAGCAAGCGTGGCCGGTGCGCCAGCGCCATAGCCAGCTCGACCCGTTTGACATCGCCATAGGCCAGCACCGCGCAGGCCCGTTCGGCCTGCTGCTGCATGCCGACCTGAGCCAGCAAGGCCAGCGCTTCATCACGATAGAACGATGCTGCCGGCCGCCACAACTGGAACCATTTACGCGCATGCGACAGCAAGGCCATCTGCACGTTTTCCAGTGCCGTCATGGAACCAAAGGTCGCCGCCACCTGAAACGTGCGACCGACCCCAAGGCGCCAGATGTCGCGCGGTGGCAGACCGATGATATCGCGGCCATCCAGACGCACCGAACCGCTATCGGCACGACCCTGGCCATTGACGATATTGAAGCAGGTCGACTTGCCCGCGCCGTTCGGCCCCAACAAGGCGAGCAATTGCCCGGCCGGCAAATCGAAAGAGACATCATCGAGCGCCTGCACGCCACCGAAACGTTTGCACAGATGGCGCACCTGCAACAGGCTGTGGTCATCACTCATGCCGGCTCCCATTTGCCGTCGCGCCGTAACGCCGCCACAGGCCTTCAACAAAGCCGGCAATGCCAGCCGGAAACAACAACACCAACGCCAACATGATGGCCCCCAGCAGCGCACGCCAATAATCGGTTTCGCGCGCAATCAAGTCTTGCAGCCAGGTAAATACGGCGGCACCCACCAGCGGCCCCAGCAGCGTTTGCACACCGCCGAGCATGACCATCACCAGGCCGTCAACGGAACGGCCGATGCTGATTGCCTCGGGTGAAATACTGCCCTTGGAAAACGCAAACAAAGCGCCCGCCAAGCCGCAAAACAAACCCGCCAGTCCAAACGCCAGCCATTGCGTGCGCACCACGTTGATACCAATCGCTTCAGCGCGCAAGGTCGAATCGCGTGCGGCCCGCAAGGCATAGCCAAACGGCGCATGCAGCACGCGCCGCATCAGCAGCACACCGGCCACACTGCACGCCAGTGCCAGATAGTAATAGACGGTCGGCGACGTCGCCCAGGCCGACGGCCAGATACCGACCAAGCCATTACTACCGCCAGTGACCTCATCCCATTGGAACACGATGGCCCAGACGATCTGCGCGAACGCCAGCGTCAGCATGGCCAGATACACCCCCGACAGACGCACGCAAAACCAGCCAAACAACAACGCGCCCAGCGCCGCCACCACAGGCCCGATCAGCAAGGCCAGTTCCATCGGCAAGTGCAATCGCAACACCACCAGCGCCGCGCCATAGGCGCCGAGACCGAAATAAGCGGCATGACCAAACGAATGCAGACCACCCGGTCCCATGATGAAATGCAGACTGGCGGCGAACAGCACGGCAATCAGGATTTCCACCAGCAACACGGTCAAATAGGGAAAACTGGCCGACAGCAACGGTGCCGCCGCCAGCAGCACCAGCAACAGCCAACCCAAGCGACGCTGCCAGGGCCCGGCAGCCAGCAACGGCAGCTCCACCGTGGCACCCGCGCGCGCCTGCGCCTGCGCCTTGCCCAGCAGGCCCCAGGGACGCCAGACCAAAATCGCCGCCATCACCAGAAACTCCACCACCAGCGTCAATTTAGACATCGACACCGTGAGGCCGCCGAACGACACCACCCCCAGCGCCACGCACAAAGACTTGAGCTCGGCAATCAGCAACGCCGCCAGAAACGCCCCGCCAATCGACCCCATGCCGCCGACCACCACCACCACAAAAGCATTGCCGATGGTGTCCAGATCCAGGCCCAAATTGGCTGGCATACGTGGCGCCTGCAAGGCACCACCCAGCCCGGCCAGAAAACAGCCAAGCGCAAACACCGCCGTAAACAGCCAGGCTTGATTGACACCAAGTGCCGCCACCATCTCGCGGTCTTGCGTGGCCGCGCGAATCAGTGTGCCCCAGCGCGTGCGGTTGAGCAGCAGCCACAGCAAGCCCAGCACCAACGGCCCGATCACGATCAGCACCAGATCGTATTGCGGCACGCGCCGCCCCAGCACGCTCACCGCACCGGCCAGACCCGGCGCGCGCGGTCCGAACAAATCTTCCGGCCCCCACAGGTACAAGGCAGCATCCTTAAGTATCAGCACCAGCGCGAACGTGGCCAGCAACTGAAACAACTCAGGCGCGCGATAAATACGGCGCAAGATCACCATCTCCACCAGCGCACCGAACAAGGCCACCAGCAACGCCGAGAGCAACACCGCGCTCCAGAAACCAACGCCACTGGCACCGATCAAACCGACCAGGGTATAAGCGACGAAAATGCCCAGCATGTAAAACGAGCCATGGGCGAAGTTGACAATGCGCGTCACACCAAAAATCAGCGACAAGCCGGCCGCCACCAAAAATAAGGTGGATGCTTCGGCCAGGCCGTTGATGAGTTGGACGATCAAGCTTGCGAGCGACATAGGGGCGTCATATAAAATGGCAATTTCCGGCAGGCTGCGCCAAGCTGGCCAGCCGCACTGTTGACCCGGAGTATACCGGGACCGCCCTCATTTGATTACCCTGCCTGCATTGGAGTACCCATGTTTCTTGATTTTTCCCAAGTCGATCCGCGCCAGGCCTATAGCTGGCTGGCCTCCACCGTGATCCCGCGTCCGGTGGCCTGGGTCTCGACCGTATCGGCTGACGGCGTGCACAACCTGGCGCCGTTCAGCTTCTTCCAGATGATTACCGGCAAACCGCCGACCATCATGATCTCGCCGCTGGTGCAACGCGACGGCAGTCTCAAGGACACCGTACGCAATGCGCAGCACAACGGTCAAATGGTCGTCAATCTGGTCAGCGTCGAGATGGCCGACGCCATGAACGAAACGTCCTTCTCTTACGACGCCGACATCAGCGAATTCGAGCGCGTCAACATCGCCACTGCGCCATCGACACTGATCCAGCCCTTGCGGGTGGCGCAGGCCCCGGTCAGCCTCGAATGCGAGGTGGTCAGTTGCACCCCCTATCCGGCCGACGCGCCATCGTGCCACATGATCCTGGGACGCGTGCTGGCAGCGCATTTCGACGAGCGTGTCCTCAACGAGCAGCAACTGCCCGACCCGGCCAAACTCAATCTATTGTCGCGCATGGGTGGCGACTGGTATGGCCGCACCCGCAGCGATGCCAATTTCACCCTGGCGCGGCCGCTGGGCTGGGCCAAGTAGCCGCGCATCCGCTACAACAAGCCATCCCACAAAGCGCGTTCGGCACCGGCCGGATCATCTGCCAGCACACAGCCGCTGTCGTTGAGCAGCATGGTCGCGCGCCGGCCGAGCGCATACCGCGGCCAGGCCGGCAAGTGGCTGCTGGCCGGGGTACCGGTGCGGATGAACTGCACCCAACTGGCATGCACGGTAGCGGCAAAGGGCGGAGCAATCTGCGATTTTCCGTACAGCATTTCCAGAAACGGTTCCGTGAAGTTATGCCAGGTAAACGGCTGTTCGCTGGCATGCACTGCATAACCGGCAAACGGTCCCTGCTTGGCGCTGACATCAAAACGGTACATGAAGGTGCTACCACCAGCCGCTGCATGCGCCTGCGCCAGCCTGAGCGTCGGAATCCAGTACTCTTCGGCAGTCAGCAGACGCACGCGCCGTTCAAACGCATTCTGCTGCGGCAACAACTGGCGATAGCGCTGCTCGGCCACGGCCATTGTCGGCAGATCCAGTTGTGCCAGTTCACGTAATGCCAATGGCGCGCTGCTACTCGGATCGCGGCGGCCTGCCGCCAGCACCGCCGGGGCAAAAAACAACAAAGCTTCGTCGCGATTGCTGCCGATCAGCAAAGCCACTTCGCGTGATGCCCCAGCGGCCACCATCTGTTGCGGCGACTGCGGCAGGTAATTGCCATCGACCACTGAGCGAAACGCAAAGTTGCGCGGAAAGCGCGCCACGGTGTCGTTCTGAGCCCGCAATAATTGCTCTGCGCTGGCATTGATCAGACTGTCACGGGCAGTGCCGGGGCGCGCTTTTTGCAAAGCCGACAAAAACAATCCGGCGACCTCGCCGGCAGCAGCCTTGCTATGCGTGGTCAAGCCGCCACCGCTCTGCACGATGGCTTGCTGGAACAAGCCCCGCGCGGCCGGTGCCGCCAGCAAGGCCGAGACATTCTTGGCGCCAGCCGACTCGCCGCCCAGCGTGACGCGCTTAGGATCGCCACCGAAGGCCGCAATGTTTTGCTGTACCCACTGCAAACCCATGACCTGATCACGCAAGGCATTGTTGCCACTGCCCTCGTAATCCTTGCCGAGCAGCTCACCCAACTCCAGAAAACCGAAGGCACCGAGGCGATAGCCGATCGTCACGCAGACCACACCGTTGCGCGCAAAACTGCTGCCGTCGTAGAGTGGCTGGCTGGTGGCGCCGTAGATATTGCTGCCGCCATAAATCCAGACAAATACCGGATGCGGCCCCGGCGACTCCGGTGCCCACACATTCAAATACAAACAATCCTCGGCCGCCGTCACATCGCCGATAAAATGGCGGCCGGTCCCGGCCTGCACCCGATCCGGTTGCATTGGTGCCGCGCCAAATGCGAACGCATTGAGCGCCTGCGTGGCCGGCGGCAGTGCCTGCGGTGCGCGAAAGCGCAATGCGCCAACCGGTGGCTGAGCATAGGGAATTCCCTTGAAACTGCGCACACCCGCCTTAGCCGCACCACGCACCGGTCCGCAGGGTGCATCGATGGTGACCGCGCGCAAGGACTGCAACCAGGTCGCCTGCGCCGCACCAGGAACGCAGGCGGCGCAGGTCAGCGCGGCACCGGTATGGGCGACGATATTGAGAAATCCTCTGCGATCCTGCGGCATGCAACACTCCTGATTCTGTGGTTTTCAAAAAAAGGGGCACGCGAACGTGCCCCTGTAAAAGGTCTAAACTCTTGCTCCCCGTCCAGACCCGCCAAATGATCGTTACCTGATTATTCTGCCCTGCAAGGCGTTATCCCGCTCAGTCGTCACTGCTGCCACCCAGATAAGCCGCTTGCACCCGTGCATCCTGCGCCAACTCACTGGAATTTCCTGCCAGGGCGACTTCACCGATTTCCAGGACATAGCCATAGTCAGAGCTTTGCAAGGCCGCCAGGGCGTTTTGCTCCACCAGCACAATCGACACACCGCTCTCGCGCAGACTGCGCACGATCGCCAGAATCTCGGCCACAATCAAGGGCGCCAGACCCAGGCTGGGCTCATCGAGCAACAACACGCGCGGCTGCGCCATCAAGGCACGGCCCAAGGCCAGCATCTGCCGCTCGCCGCCGGACAAGGTATGGGCACGCTGCGCGCGGCGCTCGGCCAGGCGAGGAAACAGCGAATACACCCGGTCGAGATTCTGCTTGAACTGCGCCGCCGAATAGCGCCGGCTGTAGGCGCCCAAGGTCAAATTGTCGAGCACCGGCATGTCGCCGAACAACTCGCGCTTTTCTGGCACCAGACAAAGCCCGCGTTCGACCCGCTCCTCCACACCGATACCGGCCAGCGACATACCGTCGAGGCGCAAGCCGCCAGTCGATGGCAACAAGCCCATTGCCGCCGACAGCAAAGACGTCTTGCCAGCACCGTTGGGACCAATCACCGAAATGATCTGGCCCGGCATCAGGCTTAGCGAAATGCCGCGTACCGCTTCCACGTGACCGTAATTGACGAACAGATTATCGATCTCAAAGATCGGTTGCTGCGCGCTGGAGGCGCTGGGCATACTCATCGGGCCACTCATGCCGTGCCTCCCAGATACGCCGCCTGCACCTGAGGATCGCGCCGCACCGCAGCCGGATTGCCCTCCATCAGTTTGCTGCCAAAATTCATCACCACCAGACGGTCCACCAGTTTCATCACAAAATCCATGTCATGTTCGACAATCAGGATGGTCACACCCTGCCTGCGCAATTGCCGCAACAGCTCACCCAAGGCCTGTTTCTCGGCATGGCGCAAACCGGCGGCCGGTTCGTCCAGCACCAGCAAGACCGGATCGGCCACCAGCGCACGGGCAATTTCCAGCATGCGCTGTGTGCCCAACGGCAACGCCCCCGCCAGTTCATGCTCGCGGCCTTGCAAACCGATGCGTGCCAGTTGCACGCGTGCCTCATGGAAGATGCGCGCCTCTTCGGCCCGATCCAGACGCAAACCAGCGGCCAGCAGACCGGCGCGCGTGCGCAGATGCGCGCCCAGGGCGACGTTATCGAGCAAAGTCATCTGCGGGCGCAGCTTGACGTGCTGGAAGGTGCGCGCCATGCCCAGCCGCGCTACTGCACGCTGCGACAGTTTGGTCACATCGGTGCCGAGGAAATGCACACTGCCGTGCGTCAACGAAGCTGCACCGGTGACCAGATTGAACATGGTCGATTTACCGGCACCATTGGGGCCGATCAGGCCGACGATTTCTCCGGCACTGACATCGAAGCTGACCTGATTGACCGCCACCAGCCCGCCAAACCGCTTGACCGCCCCTTGCACCGACAGAATCTTGCTGCCGGCCAGTGGTTGCTGGCGCATCGCCAGCGGCTGCGCCACCGCAATCTGTGGCGGTAGGATCGGTTTCAAGCGCGATCCCATGTGACGCAGCACGAAGCCGCAAAACCCGGCACGCGCCCGATGCAGCAGCAACAGAAACAACAGACTGAAGACAATCACCTCAAGCTGGCCGCCGCGTTCCGAAATCAGCGGCAGCACATCCTGCAAACTGTTCTTGAGCAGGATCACGATACCGGCACCAATGAGCGCCCCCGGCAGTTGGCCGAGTCCGCCCATCACCGCCATGAGCAAGAACTCGATACTGGCGTGCACATCGAAGGGCGACGGACTGACGTAGCGGTTGTTATGCGCATACAACCAACCCGCCAGCGCCGACAGCAAGGCCGCGAACACGAACAGTTGCAAGCGCAAACGATACGCATCGGCACCGACGCTGGACAACAAGGCACTGCCACCGCGCAGGCTGCGCAAGGCACGGCCCTGCCGCGACTGCAACAGGTTGCGGCAGAACCAGCAAGCCAGACCAACGCAGGCCCAGATCAGGTAATACATCGCCCCGCCATCCTGCAAGGACCAGCCAGCGATACGCACCGGCGCAATATTGGTGATGCCGGTATGCAATCCCAGCGCTTCGATATTGCTCAACACCAGCGGCACCGACAAACCCCAGGCAATCGTGCTGATCGGTAGAAAGTGGCTACCCAGACGCAGCGTCAACATGCCGATCAACAGCGCTGCCAGCGCCGTCAACACCAGCGCAAACGGCAAACCGAGCCAGGCTGAAACATGCCAAGTGGTGGTCAGCCACGCCGTCGAATAGGCGGCGATGCCGACAAAGGCCGCTTGCCCGAAGGAGGTCACGCCGCCGATGCCGGTCAACATCACCAGTCCCAGCGCCACCAGCGCGCCGATACCAATATCGTTCATCAAGCCGATACCAAAGCCGCCCAGCAGCAACGGTGCCAGCGCCAGCAACACAGCAGCGACTACGCCCAGTTTACGGAAAATACTTGCGTTCATTGATCGATCTCCTCTTCATCCTCATCGCTGTGCGTGGCGTAATACGAACGCAGCAACAACACCGGGATCAACAGGCTAAACACGATCACGTCTTTCAGAGCACCGCTCCAGAACGAGCCGAAGCTTTCAACAATACCGACTGCCAAGGCGCCCACCGCAGTCAGCGGATAACTCACCAGACCGCCGATGATGGCCGCGACAAAGGCTTTCAGACCCAGCGTGAAGCCGGAGTCGTAATACAGCGTTGTAATTGGTGCAATCAAGACGCCGATCAAACCGGCCAGCAACGAGGCACAAATGTAGGCCAACATCGCCGAACGAGCCGGGCGGATGCCGACCAGACGCGCGCCGACGCGATTGACGGCAGTCGCACGCAAGGCCTTGCCGCTGACCGTACGTTCGAAGAACAGGAAGAACAGTACACTCAACACCAGCGCTGCACTGACCATCAGCAAGGTCTGCATCGACACGCTGAAGTCCGGCGTCAGATTGATCATGCCATCGACCAGCAACTGTGTGCGGAAGCCTTCCGGTCCCATAAACATCAGACCCAGACCGGCCAGGAAGAAATGCATCACCAGCGAGGCCATCAACAACACCAGCGACGAGGCGTCCGCAATCGGCTGCAACAAGATGCGTGCCGCCAAGGGCGCCACCGGCACCACCAGCAAAATGGCTGCCACAATCTGCACCAGTTGCGGCGCCTGCGTCGCTGCCACCACCGCCGCCAATGCACAAGGCACGGCGGGCAACACACCATACTGCAACACGGCGCGAGCAATCTTTTGCGGTTCCCGGCGGCGCAACAACACACCAATTTCACACAAGCTTGCCACCGCCGCCAGTGTCAACACCAGCCAGATGGTCCCCGGCAACTTGCCGCCTTCAAACGCTGCCAGGCTCAGCGCGGAAAATACCGCGACATCACCGAACGGCACAAACACGACCCGCGTGACGGAAAAAATCAGCACCATACCCAAACCGGCCAGCAAATAAATCGCGCCGTTGGCGATACCATCCGACAGCAGGATCAAAATGACATCCCACCCCATTGCATCCACCTTCTACTAAGTAGCGCAGCCAGTGCTGCGCCTTTACTCGATGCGGCCCCGCCTGCGCAGCGCCGCACTGCTTTTAAGCTGCCACCAGTCTTACTGGCCCAAATACTTCCACTGGCCCTTTTCCAGCTTGACCATGACCACGGCACGCTGATCGGAACCGAACGGCTGGCCTGGCTTGTAGTTGTAGACGCCCTGGGTGCCGACCACTTCCTTACTGCTGACGATGGCATCGCGCAGCGCCGTGCGGTATTCCGGCGTGCCCGGTTGCGCCTTGTTGCCGACGCGTTTGGCCGCATCGGCAAACAACAGCCAGGCATCAAACGAATAAGGACCAAAGGCATCGGTCGGCACAGTCTTAAAGGTCTTTTCATAGATTGCGCGGAAGTCCAGACCGATCTTGCGGGTCGGGTTGGATGCCGCCAATTGATCGACCACCACCACCGGACCGGTCGGCGCCACCAGACCTTCGACAGCAGCACCGCCGACGCGAATGAAATCAGGATTGATGATGGCATGCGTGCCATACAACTTGCCGCGATAACCACGACTGGCCAACGCCAGATAAGGCAGCGCGCCGGGAGTGCCGGAAGTGCCGGTCAAGACCGCATCCGGATGGGTGGCGACGATCTTCAAGACCTGACCGGTGACAGCGGTATCGGTACGGGCGTAGCGCTCGTTGGCCACGACCTTGATACCGGCAGCCGGTGCCGCCTTGCTCAGTGCGTCATAGACGATGTCACCCCAGGCATCGGCAAAACCGATGTAAGCCACGGTCTTGACACCGGCCAACTTCATCTGATCGATAACGCCTTGAATCATCAGCGGCGTCGGTTGCGGCACGGTCACCATCCATGCGCCCTCTTCACCTTCCAGCTTGGCGTTGGCGATACAGATGAACGGCGTCTTCAATTCCCGCGCGACACCGGCAATGGCCAAGGCCGAAGGCGTACCCGGTGTACCGATCAAGACATCGACCTTGTCTTCGACGATCAGCTTGCGCGCATTGCGCGCCGCCGTGGTCGGGTCCGAGGCATCATCCAATTGCACCACGTCGACCTTCTTTCCAGCCACTTCCGGCATATAGGCTACGGCTGCCTGAAAGCCTTTGCCGTAAGGAATGCCGAGCGAGGAGGAAGAACCCGACAGCGAAGTGATAAAACCAACCTTGAGGTCAGCCGCAAACGAAGCCAGCGGCGCCGCCATGGTGACGGTACCGGCGATGAATACCGAGGTCAATGCGCGAAAAAATTTCATGTTGATGCTCTCCGGAAGAGGATGAAAGAATGAAATACGAAGAAAATTGCAGCGGATGACGCATGTCCTGCGCGCTGCTTGATGTGCATCAAAAATGCCATCGTGCACGCCGCGTAGAATGAAAAAATACGCTGACACCTACGCATTGGCATTGCACAAACCATGCCATGCCATTGCTTGCAAAGCGGCTGTGCGCAAGGATTCCACCGGCTTCGACAAGGGCGAAATCGGGGATGAATTGACAAACAGGATGACGTGCAACGACCGTGAACAAACTTCAGTTCACATCGCATTACACACTTTCCATTACAGGGATTTGAAGCAGTACAACGACCTCATCCGGTGCAGCGCCGCGTCACCAATTTGGGACACGGCCGACCGTGATGGCCGCTGCCTTGCCTCAGCTATTGACTGGCTGCCGGCCTACGCCGCGCCCCAGTGATTTTGCTGTCTTGCCGGCGATGCCGTATTCGGTATTGGGAATATCGTTGAGGATCACGCGCACGTCATTGCGATCAACACCGATGGTGTCGACGGCGGCGGCGGTCAGCGCGCTGATCAAGCGTTCTTTCTGAGCGTCGGTGCGACCGGCGATAAAAAAAACCTGAATGATGGACATGCTGCTCTCCTGGATGGGACCTGTCGTTGCGGTGACACCCGAAGGTCACGACACAACAAGGCGATGGCCTGTCTTGGCGATCAAGGCAAGCCGTCAATGACAACTTGCCGATGGCGTATTACTGCTCGACTGCAGGCTGTTGCGCAGCCAATGCCGCCAGCGACTGACCGGCGACACCGAAGTGTTTGGCCGGCACTTCCGATAACCACACTCGGATCGAATCAATCGGTGCATCGATGGCCTGCACTGTGGCAGCGGTCAGGGCATCGATCAGCTTTTCTTTTTGCTGGTCGCTCAATCCTTCAGCGACGATCATTTGTATATTAGGCATGGCGACTCCGCGTGTTTGCTCAGCTCTGTGAATCCATGGCAAGGCTTGCCAGGTGTGCATGCCGACGTTGACATACAATCAACGGGCGATCATTCAATGGTAGGCGGGGAAACTTGATAAATCAAATTCATGCTGTACATGAATGCAATAAGCCGAGCGGATTTTCGCTCGGCTCAGGGTCCGACAAAGAACAGTAATAAAGCAGCAGCAAAACAGCCGTCAGCAGTAACTGACGCGCTCAGATCAGCTTTTGCGCCTTGAGCATCTTACGCACGATCGCCTCGAAGAATAGCTCGGCAAAGCCGTCGTTACGGATCAGTTGCTGGGTCAGATCGGCGCATTTCTGCCTGACGTCATGGCTCAGTTGCACATCTTCGCCCCCCATGGCGCGCCCGGCCGCCTGAATCTCGGCAGCGCGCTGCACCGTCCACAGCAGGAAGAATGTGCGCTCAATATCCTGCTCGCACACCGCCACGCCGTGATTGCGCAAGACCAGAATATGCTTGCTACCGAGGCTGGCCAACATGCGTTCTTTCTCTTCAGCAAACAAGGTGATGCCCTCGAATTCGTGATAGCCGACGCGGCCATACAATTGCGCGCCATAAAAATCGTTGTGCTCAAAGCCTGCCTTCTTCATCGTCACCGCCGAAATCGGCGTGGTGTGAGTATGAATCACGCAATGCAGGTCATCGCGCGCGCCATGAATGGCGCTATGCAGCGCAAAGCCGGCCGGGTTGGCCTTGTACTCGGAGGGCTCCGCCAATTGCCCGTCGAGGCCGACCTTGAGCAGATTGGTCGGCGTGACTTCGTTGTAGTTCAGTGCAAAAGGATTGACCAGATAGTGATGACCGGGTCCCGGCAGGCGGGCCGAAATGTGATTGAAGATCATCTCGGTCCAGCCCAGATAATCGACCAGACGATAGCAATGCGTGAGCCGGATGCGTAGCGCCCATTCGGCGTCGCTGCAATGGGATGGCTGGCTTTCGCCATAGCTGAAAGTACTTGCGTTCATCGGGCATGTTCCTTGCAAAAAAGCAAATTGAAAAACAATGACTCAGGCAATTGCCAGTTGACCGCGAAAGCGCGCCAGCGAAATCACTGCACGGGTAATCGGCATCGGCACATCAAACCGTTGCGCCAGCTCCAGCACCGCATCGCCAATGGCGGCCAACTCCAATGGCCGGCCACGGTCGAGGTCTTGCAGCATGGAGGTACGGAACGGCCCCATCGCCGCGCCCAGTTGCACAAAGGTCAGCGGATCGATATCCACGCGCGCGCCATAGGAAGACGCCACCAACAGAACCTCGCGCATGATCTGCATGACCACGTCGCGCAATTCCGGCTGGCCATATAACTGCTCCAGCGTGCCCTGGGTAATCACCGACAAGGGGTTGGAACTGATATTGGCAATAATTTTGGTCCACAGCTTGTCGCGGATGCGATCAGTGGCACGCGCTTCGATACCCGCCGCTTCCACCGCCACCCGCACGCGTTGCAGACGCTCACTCATGACGCCCGACGGTTCACCCAGCACCATCAGATGCGGGTTGCTCGACTTGATCACGCCCGGAGCCGTGACCTCGGAGGTAATGAACAGCACGCTGCCAATCAGATGCGCATACGGCACCGCCT
>Ga0209913_1001283_pt1 | contig 14614 bp, 12 predicted proteins | sample PersoiDNA2013203_FD_185805 | JGI IMG/M metagenome (GOLD analysis project Ga0209913, IMG submission 185805) | Permafrost soil microbial communities from the Arctic, to analyse light accelerated degradation of dissolved organic matter (DOM) -... | ecosystem: Environmental > Terrestrial > Soil >... | reverse complement strand
GCCGCCAAGCCAGCAACTGACGCTGCACCTGCCAAGGCTAAGTAAGACTAGATAAGCCCGAGTAGACGTCATCACGGCGTGCATGCCGTGAAATAAAAGCTCAGGGAGCAAAAACAAAACGGCTTGCCACTCAACATGGCAAGCCGTTTTGTTATCTGCAGCGAGTTGTTTGCGCGTGCCTACCTGTGCGCATCCGGTGTAACGATGTCAGCTCAGGTCCGCCTGCCATCGCAAAGCGATGCGCGTATCCTGAGCCTCACCATCCCCAGCTATCGTTTCGCGCTGTGCATGGCAATCCATGCCGATTCCAGCCGCATACAAAATCTGCTCACTGGCAAACACCATCGGCAAATACGGTCGTTCCCATGCGGGAATGTCCATCGCCTGATAGTGATACTTGACGCTCTTGGTCGGGCGATTCCACGCCAGCTTGACGCGTTCTCCACCACTGCGCAAACGCACCGACAGTTGCTGTCCGCGCAGCCACGCGGCGTTGAATCCCTCATCGGCAGCATCGAAAAACAAGCTCCCGGCAAATTGCGGGAAATGCAGTTTAGGCTCACCGCGCCAGACGAATTCCATTGGCTCGGTATGCTCGTCGAAAGCCGGACGCCTTGGCGTTAAGAAGACGCGGTCGCGATAACGACGGATATGGCAATCAGGATGGGTGACGCACAGTTGTGCGTCGGATTTTGCTTCCAGCAATTGCGTGCGGAGTTCCAGCAACCATGCCGACGACGGCATACGCAAATTACGTAACGCAAACCAATGCCGCAACAGGTTATCGATGCGGTCGATGTCCAGCGCGCGCAGCGCCGGCACGCTCAGATATTCGCCATCCAGACAGGCCGCCAGATCTTGCCGTGCAAGCGTCACCAGCAAACGCTGGGCCGACTGGGCGTGACTGGCAGAGCGCGTAAAACGCTCCTGAAAACCGGGGAACAGTTCCGCCAACGCCGGCATGATCCGGTGCCGCAATGCGTTACGGACATAACGCGTATCGTTGTTGGATTCATCATCGACAAATGACAGCTCGTGTGCCGCAGCATATTGCTCCAGCGTCGCACGCGATGCGCTGAGCAGCGGCCGCGCCAGCAGCAATCGATCATTGCCGAGCAAGTTGGCAGCGGCATTGGCCTGATCCATGCCGGACATCCCTGCTACGCCGGAACCGCGCACAAGCTGCAGCAAGATCGTTTCCGCCTGATCGTCCTGATGATGCGCCGTCAGCAGCAAGGTGATGCCATGCACGCGGCACAGCTCGCCAAGCGCGTGATAGCGGCCGATGCGCGCAGCCTCTTCAACGCCGCTTTTATCGAGATCCTTGAGCGCGATGTTGCGCGTGTCGAAAACAGCGCCGAGGCGCTCACTCTCCTGCCGGCAATGCGTTTGCCAGCTATCGGCGTTGTCACTGATCCCGTGATGAATATGAAAAGCAAACAAGCGTGTGCCATGCTCATGCGCAAATGTGGCCGCGAGATGCAGGAGCACGGACGAATCCAGTCCGCCGCTATACGCGATGGCGATGGCAGGAAATGCAGTGGAGAACGCCTCCTCACCGCCGTGTCCGGACGCCAACGCCTGCAATGCCTGCGTCAATTCTTGCTGAAGGGTGAGTTGGGCGCCGGAGGTGGCAGACATGGTGGACTTCCCTGCAAACTGAACTCGACACTGCATACGGCATGGTCATATACCGTCAACAGATTCGAGTACCTGCTTAAAAACTGCAATGGCGGCACAAACCAGAGTTTGTGCCGCCATGCGGATTGTTACTGTGCCGACTGTGCTCTGTGCAGCTCTTATCGAGCGAAACAATGTCGTCTCAACTTACGGCCTTATTCTTGCGGATTCAATTCCTTGAACTTGCCGTAGCTCATGAGTTTTTCATGACGGGCCGCCATCAGCTCCTTGGTCTTGACGCCTTGGAACTGGCGCAATGTATCGGCCAGCGCGCGCTTGAGCAACGACGCCATTTGCTTCGGATCGCGATGGGCACCGCCCAATGGTTCGTTGACGATCTTGTCGATCAGGCCCATGGCCTTCAGGCGATGCGCAGTCAGACCCAGCGCTTCGGCAGCGTCGGAAGCACGGTCAGCCGTCTTCCACAGAATCGATGCGCAGCCTTCCGGCGAGATCACCGAGTACGTCGCATATTGCAGCATCAGGACCGAGTCGCCGACGGCAATCGCCAGCGCACCGCCGGAACCGCCTTCACCGATGATGGTGGCGATCAGAGGAACCTTCAGCTCGGCCATCACGTAGAGGTTGTGGCCGATCGCTTCGGATTGGCCGCGCTCTTCCGCGTCGATGCCAGGGAATGCACCCGGCGTATCAACGAAGGTAAAGATCGGCAGATTGAATTTTTCGGCGACTTTCATCAGGCGCATGGCCTTGCGATAGCCTTCCGGTTTCGGCATGCCGAAATTGCGCATGGCGCGTTCTTTGGTATCGCGTCCCTTTTGGTGACCGATCACCATGCAAGCCTGGCCGTTGAAACGTGCCAGACCACCAACGATCGACAAGTCGTCGGCATAAGTACGATCGCCGTGCAACTCGTGGAAGTCGGTAAAGATTTCATTCACATAGTCCATGGTGTAAGGACGTTGCGGATGACGCGCAATTTGCGACACTTGCCACGGGGTCAGCTTGGCGTAGATATCTTTGGTCAGTTGCTGGCTCTTCTTGACCAGGCGCTCGATCTCTTCCGAGATATCGACTGCCGAGTCGTCTTGTACAAAGCGCAACTCCTCGATTTTGGCGTCCAGCTCGGCGATTGCCTGCTCGAAACCCAGAAATGTCGTTGTCGACTTGCTCATCGTATTCCTTTACGCATTTTCATGAACAGGCGGGAGTATAACAGCCCTCGCCGCCTTACTCGCGTTGCCGTTCCGTCAACAGTCCGGTCACGGCACCCGCTTCGTTAACTATTTCTTCAGGAGGCGGCCGAATCCAGGCTGCGCCATAGATACCAGGTGGCAACAGTGCGCCACGGCTCCCAATTGGCGGCGACTTCGCGCGCATCACTGCGCGATACCGGTTCGCCGGAAAAATAACTGTTGCTGATGCCTTTGAGCAACCCCGGGTCATCCAAAGGCAGGACATTCGGTCGCAACAGATTAAATATCAAAAACATCTCGGCTGTCCAGCGCCCCAGGCCACGGATCTGCAGCATCTCGGCAATGACGTCTTCGTCTTCCATCTCCGCCCATTTATCGGGATGGACAGTCTTGGCCTTGAAGTGATTGGCGAGGTCGAGAATGTACTCTGCCTTGCGCTTGGACAGGCCACAGGCGACAAGATTCTCAGGTCCGGCTTTCAAGACCTGCAATGGCGTACATTTGGGACATTCTTCCAGAAAACGCTGCCACACCACTTGCGCGGTCTTGGTGGAAATCTGTTGACCGATGATGGAGCGCGCCAGCGTGGTAAACGCATCGCCGCGACCCGTCAGCTGCAAATCCCCGAACTGCGGAATCAGCTTGCGCATGATGCGGTCGCGCTTCATCAGCTCGGCCTTGGCGTCCTCCCAGTACGCCGGTACGCTGATCGCCTGATCAGCCGGATTGTTTTTTATCATTCTTATCAGCCTCGTCGCCACTCGGTCAAACCGCCTGGTTTGTCTTCCAGAATAACGCCTGCTGCTGCAAGTTCGGCACGGATGCCATCCGCTTCGGCGAAATTCTTAGCTTTTTTGGCGGCGACACGCGCCGCGATCTTTTCTTCAATATCCGCTTCTGAAAGTCCGTCTGCATCGCTGCCGATACGGGCCTTCAGAAAATCGTCCGCCGGACGCTGCAACAGTCCGATGACGCCAGCCAATGCTTTCAGTTGCCGTGCATGCGCGGGCGATTTGGTTTTGTTGACTTCATTGGCGAGATCGAACAATACCGCAATCGCGACCGGCGTATTGAAATCGTCATTCATTGCTTCGGCAAAACGCAGTGCGTGCGCTTCAGTGTGATCCACCGTCACTGCACCGTCCACCGGCACATCTTTCAATGCCGTGTAAAACCTGGTTAAGGCCACGCGCGCGTCATCCAGATGCGCATCCGAATAGTTCAACGGGCTGCGGTAGTGCGCGCGCAGGATGAAAAACCGAATGACTTCAGGATCATACTTTTTCAGTACATCACGGATGGTAAAGAAATTGCCGAGCGATTTCGACATTTTTTCATTGTCGACGCGCACAAATCCATTGTGCATCCAGTAATTGACGAAGCCATGCTGGTGCGCGCCTTCCGACTGGGCGATTTCGTTCTCATGATGCGGGAATTGCAGATCCTGACCACCGCCATGGATGTCAAAATGATCACCCAGCAAGTCGTTGGCCATGGCCGAGCATTCAATATGCCAACCGGGACGGCCTTTACCCCACGGCGAATCCCATTTCACTTCAGCTGGCTCGCTTTCCTTGGAGGCTTTCCACAATACGAAGTCGAGCGGATCGCGCTTGCCTGTGTTGACATCAACGCGCTCGCCGGCGCGCAAGTCGTCCAGCGATTTGCCGGACAACTTTCCGTAACCGGGGAAATCACGCACGGAATAATTGACGTCGCCGTCACTGCCCTGATAGGCCAGGCCGTTTTTTTGCAGCTTCTGGATCAGGTCGAGCATCTGCGGCACATAGGCAGTAGCACGCGGCTCGTGATCCGGCCTTTGTACGCCGAGCGCGGCGGAGTCTTCATCCATGGCGTCGATGAAACGCTGGGTCAACTGGCCGATGGTTTCGCGGTTCTCGATGGCGCGATGAATGATCTTGTCATCAATGTCGGTGATATTGCGCACATAAGTGACGTCAAAGCCGCTCGCACGCAACCAGCGCTGCACCATGTCGAACACCACCATCACGCGTGCATGCCCCAGATGGCAGTAGTCGTAGACCGTCATGCCGCACACATAAAGGCGAACTTTACCTGGTTCGATAGGGGAAAAGACCTGCTTATCACGCGCCAGCGTGTTGTAGATTTTCAGATTGCTCATGGATGGGAAGTATCGGTTCCGGCAGTTATTCGTAGTGTGTTTTGTCGCGCTGATGAAATGGCGTCGATCGCCATCCGCCAGCACGGTTCAGTGCGCCCGCGCTTGTTCTTTTATAGCGGTGTCAACATGAATACAACACGATTGCCAAAACCCTTTTTGTAGTGCTTCTTTGATAAAATGCGTCTTTTCGTTTGAGTATAGCATTGATGAAAACCATGCTTCTTGCATCTCCGCACCCATATCGCAATGCATTGCGTGGCATTTTGAGCAAGACCGTTATTCTATCCGGCTTGATCGCCGCAATCTACTCGGCACAAGCTAGCGAAGTCTCGGACATCAGCAAACTCATGCGCACCGGGCAGTATCCTGAAGCCCTGGCAAAAACCGACGCCGTTCTGGCAAAGCATCCGCGCGACGCGCAAATGCGCTTTGTGAAAGGCCTGATCTTAGCAGAACAGAACAAGTCAGCAGAAGCAATTGCGATCTTCAGCAAGCTGACCGAAGACTTCCCCGACCTGCCTGAGCCGTATAACAATCTGGCAGTGCTGTATGCCGCCAATGGTCAATATGACAAGGCGCGCGCGACACTGGACATGGCAATTCATACCAATCCTACGTACGCAACCGCGCTGGAAAACCTGGGCGACGTCTACGCCAAGCTGGCGAGCCAGGCCTACGACAAAGCTTTGCAGATCGATCCGGGCAGCAATGTGCCGCAACCGAAACTGACGCTGGTGCGTACGCTGACCGGCAACATCACCGGCGGCACCATTCCAAAGCTGGCGAGCGCCAACACCAATGGCAGCAAGTCGCCGGTTGTGACTGCGCCTGCTACCCCTACTACACCGGTCATTCCTGCGCCGACACCAACCCCGGTGCCGGCTCCCGAAGTGAAGAAACCTGAGCCAAAGCCTGAACCTGTGACACCGATAAAGCCGGTACCGGCTCCTGAAAAGCCCAAGCCAGTTGAAAAACCCGTAGAAAAGCCGCTCGAAAAGCCAGCCGAGAAACCTGCGGAAAAACCGACCGACAAGACTGAGAAGCCAAGCAAAGCAGACAAGGCCGCTGAAAAGGCTGCAGAGAAAGCGGAAAAAGCCGCTGAAGCTGCGCGTGCCGACAAGGACAAGACAGTCGTCCTCAATGCCGTCAACAACTGGGCAAAAGCCTGGAGCGATATGGACGTGAAGTCCTACCTGGCTGCGTACGCCGGCGATTTCCAGACGCCAAAGGGCGAATCGCGCAAGGACTGGGCTGACGAACGCCGCGCCCGTATCGAGGAAAAAGGCCATATCAATGTCAAGGTCGATGTTCCTCAGGTCACGATCAAAAACGACACCGCCACCGTCCGCTTCCGTCAGATATATAATTCCAACCGTCTGACAGTTAATAGCCGCAAGACATTGATCCTGGTTAAACAGGGCAACAAGTGGCTGATCAAACAGGAGCGCTCGGGAGGGTAATGGTTCGTTTCGCTGCACATCAAGGCAAAGGTTCTCCTTTGCCATCAGCCTTTGTACGGCTGATTCTGGCTTGCCTGGCGTTGACGCCGGTTGCAGGCAGCGTTGCTTCCTCGTCAGCAATCCCGCCTCAGGCCTTGCAGTCGGAGATGCGCAAGCCCGATCCCGAAGCCTTGCTGATCGAAGTTTACAAGGACCTCGGCAACAATCGTTTGCAAGAAGCGCAGGCCAAAGCCGATGCGCTGGTCGCGGCCTATCCGCACTTCCGCCTTGGCCACCTGGTACGCGGCGACTTGCTGATGATGCACGTGCGCCCGGTCAAGAGCTTTGGCGCCATTGCCGATGCGCCTGCCGACAAACTCAAGGACTTGCGCGCCGAAGCCATGGTGCGCATCAAGTCGCTGCAGGAGCGCCCTAACCCAAACTTGATTCCAAAACCGGTCTTGCAGGTCGGCGACGACCAGAAGAACGTGCTGGTGGTGGACACCTCGCGCTCGCGCATGTATGTCTACGAAAATCAGGGCGGTCAGCTCAAGTTCATGACTGACTATTACATTTCACAAGGCCGCTACGGCGTCAACAAGTCGCGTGAAGGCGATCAGCGCACACCGATCGGCGTGTACTACGTCAATGCGCGCATCCCCGGCCCAAAGCTGCCTGACTTCTACGGAACCGGCGCCCTGCCGCTCAATTACCCGAACGAGTGGGATAAGCGCAACGGACGCAGCGGCTCAGGCATCTGGCTGCACGGCACGCCATCCGACAATTTCAGCCGTCCGCCGCTGTCGTCCGACGGCTGCGTCGTGCTGGCCAACCCGGATCTGCAGAGTCTCTACGCAACAGCGGAAGTCGGCAAGACAGTGGTTGTCATCAGCGATGGCGTGCAATTTGTCGACAAGAAAGAATGGGACAAGGAACGCGGCTTTGCCAGCAAATTCATGGATCAATGGCAGCAGGACATGGAAGCCACCGATGCCGATAAGGTATTGGCCAATTATTCTCCGACTTTCCGCTCCAACCTCGGCGAAAGCCTGAGCACCTGGTTCGGCCGCCAGCAAAAAAGCCTGAACGGCGCGCGTCCTTCCAGTGTCAAAGTGCGTGACCTGAGCTTGTACCGTTATCCTGGCAAGGACGAAATGATCGTCAGCACGTTCGTACAGGAAACCTCTGTCGGCAAAAACAAGAACGCGGTCCGCAAGCGCCAGTACTGGCAAAAAGAGGGATTGCAATGGAAGATTGTCTACGAAGGCGCTGCCTGATCTGCCCCATCCGAATGCCTTCGTTATCACGAGTCGCCGCTGAACCAGAGCGATCCGCGCATTGTCGGCAAGCCGATTCTCACTACCTCACCTAGCAAGGAAGTAACATGATTCAAGCCCTCTCCCGTCGCAAGTTGCTGCAATGCATCGCTGCCCTGTCATTGTCCGGTGCAGCCTTGATGGCATACGCCGCTGACGCGCCACGCGTGCAGCTCAAAACCAGCATGGGCGACATCGTGCTCGAACTGGATGCAGACAAGGCGCCAATCACGACTGCCAACTTCCTCAAGTACGTCAAGAGCGGTCAGTACAATGGCACGATCTTCCATCGCGTGATCGGCAACTTCATGATCCAGGGCGGCGGCTTCGATCAGAACATGCGCGAAAAACCGACGCAGGCACCGATCAAGAACGAGGCCAAGAACGGTTTGAAAAACGCGGCGTATACTATCGCCATGGCGCGTACGTCCGACCCGCAATCCGCTGCGGCACAATTTTTCATCAACGTCGCCAACAATAGCCCACTCGACTATCCGAGCCGTGATGGCTGGGGCTACGCAGTATTCGGCAAGGTAGTGCAAGGCACCGACGTGGTCGACAAGATCAAACAGGTTCGTACCGGCAGCAGCGGCATGTTTGACGATGTGCCTTTGACGCCTGTCGTGATCCAGTCGGCGACTTTACTCAAGTAAGCCTGACTAAGCTCTGGCAAGTTCAGGTAAGCTCGCGCAAGTTCACGTAATGTCTACAAGCGCCAGCATTCACACCGGTTTTTAGTATTTCATTTTTATTATTTACACAAAAGGGATTCTCATGGCTGTTCTCTTCACCACCAACCACGGTAGCTTCAAGGTCGAACTCGAAACAGAAAAAGCACCAAAGACGGTTGAAAACTTCCTCGCCTACGTTAATTCGGGCCACTACGCCGGCACCATTTTCCATCGCGTAATCGATGGTTTCATGGTGCAAGGCGGCGGCTTCGAGCCAGGCATGAAGCAAAAGCCAACCAACGATCCGGTTGAGAACGAAGCCAAGAACGGCCTCAAGAACGAGCCATACACACTGGCAATGGCCCGCACTTCAGCACCGCATTCGGCATCGGCTCAGTTCTTCATCAACGTCAAGAACAACAGCTTCCTTGACTTCCCAGGCCAGGACGGTTGGGGCTACTGTGTATTCGGCAAGGTCGTCGAAGGCATGGATGTGGTCGACAAGATCAAGGCTGTCAAAACCACCCGCTCCGGCATGTTTGCCGACGTGCCGGTTGAAGACGTCGTGATCGAAAAAGCTGAAGTCGTCTAAGTCGTCGTCTTTCACTTTCTCCGATGACGAACACTTCATCTGTACAAGAAGCGCAACCCACAGCGGTTGCGCTTTTTATTTCCGACCTGCATTTGCAGGCCAGTCTGCCACGCACGACGCAGGCGTTCTACGACTTTCTGAACCAGCATGCGAGCCGGGCCGAACAGCTATATCTGCTCGGTGACATCTTCGAATACTGGGCCGGTGACGACGATATCGAAACGCCTTACAACCGTGACATCGTCAACGCACTGCGTCGCGTCAGCGACTGCGGCGTGGCTATCTACTGGATTGCAGGCAATCGTGATTTTTTGGTCGGCGCCGCTTTTGCGGAAGCTGCCGGACTGACGATCCTCGACGATCCGCACGTCATCCATCTCGCCGGTCGCGATATCACGCTGGCGCATGGTGATGCGCAATGCACTGATGACACAGCCTACATGGCTTTCCGTGCGCAGGTACGTCAACCGGCATGGCAGCAGCAGTTTCTTGGCATGCCACTGACTCAGCGCAAGGCCATCATTGAAGGCGTACGTCAGAACAGCAAGGATGCCAACAAAGAGAAATCCTACGACATCATGGACGTCAATGCCGAGGCCATACGCACGCTCTACGACCAGACCGGCACACAGACCCTGATTCACGGGCATACGCACCGTCCCACCCTCCATATCGACGAATCAGGCACAGCAACACGTCTTCGCTACGTTTTGCCCGATTGGGAATACGACGTTGAGCCTGCACGCGGCGGCTGGATGAGCCTGACTGCAGACGGCGTCCTGCATCGCTTCGATGCAGCCGGTACTGAGCTAAAATAGATATCGCTGAGCAAGTCCACCTGGTCATTACGGACAAAAAAAAGAGGAGCAAATCTGCTCCTCTTTTTTTATTCCTGCTATTCCTGCGTTCGATTTCAGACTCGTTTCAACGCTGACTACTCCACCAGTTTATTCAACTGTGCAGCATCGAACTTTTCCAATTCCTTCAGCTTCTCGCAGCCAATTCCCGCAGACTTGATCGCCGCAAGAATCACCTCGATCTGATGCTCTTGCGCAGCAGCCTGATCAATCAAACCGTGCAACGCCTTCGACAAGGGATCGTCACCATTCGGGGTCACACCATATGCCGCGAACATGCGTGCAGCAGCTTGCTCGCGAGGATCCTGTGGCACCTTTTGCACGACGCGCGCGGGGTTACCAATGGCTGTGGCGCCCGGAGGCACCTCTTTGACAACCACGGCGTTCGAGCCGACCTTGGCGCCGTCGCCGACGGTGAAACCGCCCAGCACTTGCGCACCGGCGCCGATGATCACGCCGCGGCCCAGCGTAGGATGACGTTTGGCGCCCTTATTAAGCGAAGTACCGCCCAGCGTCACACCCTGATAAATCGTACAGTCGTCGCCGATTTCCGCGGTCTCACCGATCACCACGCCGAATCCATGGTCGATGAACACACGTCGGCCGATGGTCGCACCCGGATGAATTTCGATACCCGTGAACCATCGCGCCAGCTGGGAGATAAAGCGCCCCAGCCACTTCAAGCCGCTATTCCAGCAGCTGTGCGCGATGCGGTGCAGAACGACCGCGTGCAAGCCCGGATAACAGGTCAAGACTTCCCAGGCGTTGCGCGCTGCAGGATCGCGTTCAATGATGCTGGAAATATCTTCTCGAAGTTGAGTAAACATAATGTGGCTGTCAATGCGGAATGTGCAATCTTAATCGTTTACCGTCAGGTTTGCCGAAGATGGGCCGGCTTTCCTGACGTCAAAAATGGGATCACACGAGGGGATATTGCCCGCCGAGGATCCCGGCGGGCTGCCCAATATTACTTGGGCAGACGCTGCCGGCGCGCTTCGTACAGACAGACGCCGGACGCGACGGAGACGTTCAGACTCTCGACCGAGCCGAACATGGGGATGCTGACCAGAATATCGCAGGTTTCACGCGTCAGGCGGCGCATGCCTTCACCTTCCGAACCCATGACCAATGCGGTCGGGCCGGAGAAGTCGCCGGCGTACAGATCCTTATCTGCATCATCAGCCATGCCGATCAGCCAGACGCCGCGATCCTTGAGGTCGCGCATGGTGCGCGCCAGATTGGTCACGGTGATGTAAGGAACGGTTTCTGCCGCGCCGCTGGCGACTTTGGCCGCGGTCGCGTTCAGGCCGACCGCGCGATCCTTCGGCGCGATCACGGCGTGTGCACCAGCGCCATCGGCAACCCGCAGGCAAGCGCCCAGATTGTGCGGATCGGTGATGCCGTCGAGGATCAACAGCAATGGCGGGCCTTCGACAACGTCGAGCAACTCGTCCAGATTGCGCGCCAGCGACAGCTCGCCGGCCTTGGCGACGACGCCCTGATGACGGCGGGTGCCGACAATATTCGACAGGCGCTGATCGTCAGCCTGGATGATGCGTACGCCGGCAGCCTTGGCTGCGTGGAGCAGATCGCGCATGCGAGCGTCGTTACGCTCGGAGTCGACATACAATTCCTCAACCGACGATGCCTCGTGACGGATACGCGAGGTGACGGCGTGGAAGCCAAAAATCATTTTACTTTTCATGTGCCCTGCTTCTTCACTAAATACTGCTTCACTAAATAATTCACTAAATAAATCTGCGCTGAAAAGACCAAACCTTACGGCTCAGCCTCCTTCAGCGCATGGTTAACGCTACTGCCGTGACGCCGCGTTAAGAAAACACGGCGCCGCCGGCTTTAGCGATTTTTCTTGCTTGGGCGGGAAAAACCCTTGGCTGGACGCTTGCGGTCCGACTCAATCCCACCCTTCACTCGCGGCAAAGCGTTGCCGGATTTGCTTGCTGCCTTCGGTGTGTTCGCACCCTTGCTCGCGCCCTTGGCACTTTTTGCAGCAGCTGGTGCTGGCGCCACCTTGGCAGCGCCACCGGATCGGGCCGCCGGCGCGCCTTTGCCAGCGCCTGTCTTGCTGCGCGCCTGTTGCGCATTCTCAGCGCGACGCGCCTCATTCTTCAAAATCGTACGAATACCCGGCTCGGTCACCAGACGCAGATCAATCTTGCGCGCATCCAGATCGACACGGCTGACCTGTACCGTTACACGGTCGGTCAACTGATAGCGGATACCGGTGCGCTCGCCACGCAACTCATGACGCGCTTCGTCGTACTGGAAGTAATCCGCACCCAGTTCGGTGACGTGAACCATGCCTTCGATGTACAAGGCATCGAGCTGAACGAAGATACCGAATGTGGCCACACCCGAGATGGTGCCTGTGAACTCTTCACCCAGCTTGTCGCGGATAAAGTAGCACTTGAGCCATGCTTCAACGTCGCGCGATGCTTCATCGGCACGGCGCTCATTGGCGGAACAGTGGACGCCCAGCGCTTCCCAGATGGCGACGCTGCTTTCCGGCTTCTTCTTGCCGTTGGCGCGATCCAATGCCTGCGCCTTGCGTGCCGCGGGCGACAGCATGGTGTTCAGGACGCTGGTATCGATACCCTTCGGCTCGTAACGCTTGCCCAACAGGATCGCCTTGATGGCACGATGCGTCAGCAAATCAGGATAGCGACGAATCGGGCTGGTGAAGTGAGCATACGATTCATACGACAAACCGAAGTGACCGATGTTTTCCGGGCTGTATACCGCTTGCTGCATCGAACGCAAAAGCATGGTCTGAATCAGCAAGGCATCCGGACGTACCTTGATCTTCGGCATCAGCTCGGCGTAGTCAGACGCGCTTGGGCTATCGCCACCGCCAAGACTCAGGCCGATTTGCTTGAGGAAAGTACGCAACTGGTTGAGACGTTCTTTGGTCGGCCCGGCGTGGACACGATACAGACCCGGATGCTCGTGACGCTTCAACAGATCGGCAGCGCAAACGTTGGCTGCCAGCATGCACTCTTCAATCACGCGATGCGCGTCATTGCGGGTACGCGGAAGGATTTTTTCAATCTTGCCGACGGCATTGCAAACGATGTAGGTCTCGGTTGTCTCGAAGTCGATTGCTCCGCGTGCCTGACGTGCCTGCAACAGCGCCTGGAAGACTTCATACAAATTCAGCAGATGCGGCACCAAGCCGGCGCGCTTGGCAGCTTCCGGGCCTTTTGTATTGGCGAGAACTGCTGCAACTTCGGTATACGTCAGGCGTGCTGCGGAATGAATCACCGCCGGATAAAATTGGTAGGCTTTGATCTCGCCCTTGGCGGTAATCACGGCATCGCACACCAGCGTCAAACGATCGACGTCAGGATTGAGCGAGCACAAGCCGTTCGACAACTTCTCCGGCAGCATTGGAATCACCCGGCGCGGAAAATACACCGACGTGCTGCGCTCCAGCGCATCCACGTCGAGCGCGTCGTTCGGCTTCACATAGTGACTGACGTCGGCAATCGCAACGATCAGACGATAACCCTTGGCACGGCCGATCTTGATCGGTTCGCAATAGACCGCATCGTCGAAGTCGCGTGCATCTTCGCCATCAATGGTCACCAGTGGCACGTCGCGCAAATCAACGCGGTCGTTCAGATCGGCCGGTTTGACTTCGCCCGGCAGCTTTGCGGCCAACTTCTTGGCTGCTTCGGAAAATTCATGTGGCACGCCGTACTTGCGCACGGCGATTTCGATTTCCATACCCGGATCGTCGATGTCGCCGAGGATTTCTGCAATCTTGCCGACAGGCTGTGTGTAACGCGAAGGCTGTTCGGTCAACTCAACACTGACCACCTGCCCTGCCTTGGCCTTGCCCGGCGAACCGGCGAGGATCACGTCCTGGCCGATACGCTTGTCTTCAGGCGCCACTACCCAGACGCCATTCTCATTAAGCAAGCGGCCGATGACGTGGGTATTGGCGCGCGAGACCACTTCAACAATCGTGCCTTCCGGACGTCCGCGGCGATCAGTACCGATGATGCGAGCCTTGACGCGGTCACCATGCAAGACCTTCTGCATTTCTTTCTCAGGCAGAAAAATGTCGGCGCTGCCGTCTTCCGGCAAGAGGAAACCAAAACCGTCGCGGTGGCTGCTGACGCGGCCTTCAATAAAATCGGGAGAATGCGTCAGTTTGTAGTTGCCGGCACGGTCGGGCTTGATCTGACCGTCGCGTTCCATCGCATTCAGGCGTCGCGTCAGGCCATCCATCTCTTCCGGCTTGACGCTGAGGGCAGAAGCCAGTGTCATCGCGTTTTGCGCGCCCGAAGAGGTGCGCAGGATGCCGAGAATTTCCTCGCGGCTGGGAATGGTATAGGGAAATTGGCTCAAAAGTGTAATCAGGTAAATTGTTATTCATCAGTTTCGCCACAGCGGAACCGCCTGGCGAGCTGCTGGAATACGACTACAGGGCCTTGGCCCAGGGTGCAACATGCCCTAGTGTAACGGAGGTTTCCGGTATTTACCTAACATGCAGCCCCGATAGCGCCGTCGACGCCCGCCGCCTGAAAATAAATGGCCGGCAACGCCCCAAGTGATTGACAAGATCTGAAAATGGGCTATAATCTCGTTCTTTCGCGGTATTGCCCACGTGGCGGAATTGGTAGACGCGCATGGTTCAGGTCCATGTGCCGCAAGGTGTGGGGGTTCGAGTCCCTCCGTGGGCACCAAAACATAAAAGGTCGATTGATGAAAATCAATCGGCCTTTTGCGTTTT
>Ga0209913_1001282_pt1 | contig 14619 bp, 14 predicted proteins | sample PersoiDNA2013203_FD_185805 | JGI IMG/M metagenome (GOLD analysis project Ga0209913, IMG submission 185805) | Permafrost soil microbial communities from the Arctic, to analyse light accelerated degradation of dissolved organic matter (DOM) -... | ecosystem: Environmental > Terrestrial > Soil >... | reverse complement strand
GACATACGCTGACGCGGACGTGGCACGCGGGCAGTACAAAGACGATGGCGAGGCGCTGATCGGGCTGGCGCGACAGCTGGCGGACGCCTTCGCAGAGGCGCAGACGCCCGCGGACCAGGAGTACGCTGCCGACGCGATCGACGACTTCCTCAGCGAGCACGACCACTACGCGCCGGACGAGGCCCTGATCGCTCTGCTGGACCTGCCCCTGACGAAACTGACGTGGCCTCTGGTCGACAGCGCGGAGACCACGCTCGCGGAACGTCGCATGTCGGCCGTCTGGCCTCTGCTCGAGGCCATCGACGGGCGCGTCTACGACCACGGTGGTCAGACCCCGGCGCGGGCGCTCGAGACGCTGGGCGCGATGCGCGAAGCGGACGTCATCCGGGGCCTCGTCAATGTGATGGCCGGCGCTGCCGACGACGATCTCAAAGCCGCCGCCGTGAAGGAGGTGGTCAGGTCCGGCGAGCCGGCCGTACCGGCTCTGGAGGACGCGCTCCAGGACCCCGCGGCGCGGCGCTGGGCCGAAGACGCTCTGGGCGACATCCGTGCGGCGCGCACGGAGGCCGCGGATGTCGCGCAAGGCGGCGGGGACACAACACGGGGGAGGGGAGACCATGCTGGCTGAGCTGGCGGAGCTAGTCCAGAGCCGCGGGGTGTCGGCGATCGAGATGGTGCGCCGGGCTTACGAGCGGGTCGGGAGCCTCAACGGGGACTTGAACGCCGTCGTCGCCCTGCGCGACGAGGAGGAGGCGGTCGCGGAAGCGCGCGGGCTTGACGAGCGCGTCCGCCGAGGCGAGCGCCTCGGCCCACTGGCGGGCGCGCCGTTCCTGGTCAAGGACGCCCAGGATCTCGCCGGCATGCGCACAACGCAAGGCTCGCTGCTGCTGGCGGAGGCTCCGCCGGCCACGCGCGACGCACTCAGCGTCGCGCGCCTGCGGGCGGCCGGCGCGATCCCCATCGGCAAGACTAACGTGCCGGAATACTGCTTCGAGGGCTTCACCGACAATCTGCTGTTCGGCGCGACGCGCAACCCGTGGGCGCCCGAGTGGTCGCCCGGCGGCTCCAGCGGCGGCTCCGCCGCCGCGCTGGCCTCCGGCATGGTCCCCATCGCCACGGCCACGGACGGCGGCGGCTCCGTGCGCATCCCGGCGGCGTTCTGCGGGCTCTTCGGATTGAAGCCCACCAACGGGCTCGTGGGTCGCGACCCCATCCCGCCGTGGCTCGATTTCAGCACGGATGGGCCGCTGGCCCTCTCGATGGCCGACCTGCGCCTCCTGCTGGCGGTCCAATCGGGTCCCGCTTACGGCGACCCCACTGCCCTGCCGGCCGAGCTGGCCGCGCGGCTCGTCGGGCCGGATGCGGCGGCGGGCGCCTCCGGCGCGCCGCCGCGGCGCCCGTCCCTGGTGCTGGCGGCGCCGCGGTTCGTCGACTGGGGGCCGCTGCCCAACGCCGTGGCCGACCAGTTCGCCGCCGCTCTCACCAGTCTCGAGAAGGATCTGGGCCTCTCGGTCGAGCCCATCGCCCCCGCCCAGATCCTGGATGGCGGCGACGAGGCCGGAAACGCCGCTGAGGACTGGCTCCTCACGTGCGCCTGCGAGCAGGCCAATACGATGGGCCGCGAGGCCATCGAGGCGGGCGCGGAGCGTTTTCACCCGGTGTTCCTGGCCGCCATGCGCGCCGGCCTGGCCGTGAGCATCGAGGACTACGTGGCCGCGCGCCGGCGCCGCTTCGCGTACGCGCGCGCCCTCGACGAGCTCCTCGGCGCCGACCGGTTGCTCGTCACTCCCACGACGGCTCAGGAGGGCTTCTACGCCGACGGGCGGGAGGTCGGCGCGAAGAGGCCGGGCACCGGCGTCTCGTCCTACAACACGCAGGTCCAGAACATGACCGGCCATCCGGCGCTCTCGGTGCCGGCCGGCCGTTCGCCCAACGGGGTGCCGTTCGGCCTGCAGATCACGGGTCCGCGCTTCGCCGACGCCTTGGTCCTGGACATCGGCGAAGCGTGGGAGAGGGCGCACCCGGGCGAGCGCGTGGCGCCGGGCTTCGAGAGCTTCCTGACCGCTGGCTGACGAGCGCGTCGGCCGGCGATCGGCAAAATCTTCCTCAACGCCGACGCAACACGTACTTCATATTCGAGTTGGAGAATGTCATCAAGCCATACGACGGCAATGACGGCTGCCCCCCCAGCCGTCGGGACCCGACTGAAGTACGGTGCGCCCCCACCGAGTCGGAGTCCCACCAGCCCGGGTGCTATGCCTCCTGCGCCCGGGAGCCGCTGGCCCCACATGGGCCGCGACGACTGATCCACAGTCGTCGCGGCCCATCCCCCTTTCTGGGCCCGGTCGGGGCGCTCGCGGGTGGGAGCGCACGGCCCCGACGCGCGACCTGATGCGGCGTCGCGTCGCACGAAGCTCACCATCATCCTCTGCCGACCGCGAGCCGAACGGGTGGCACTTCGCCACATCGGGCGCTCCGCGCCCGGGCAGTCCGCAAAGTGGGCTACCATGGCCCCATGCGCAGCGACGACGACAAGCGCTTCCGCGACGCCCTCGTCGTCGGCAGCCTTCTGGCGCCCGAGGGGGCGGCGGCGTACGCCACGGCGATGCGCTGGTGGGGCTGGGCGGCGCGGGCTGACGCTGCCGGGAAGACCGCGCCCGCCGTCGGCAAGAGCGGACCGGGCGGCGGCCTCGGCCCGGTGACGTTCATCACGCCGAAACGCAAACAGGCCATGCGGCCCGAGCTTCTGAGCGTGCGCTTCGAGCTCGTGCTCATCAAGCCGGAGCGCATGTTCGGGGCGGTGCTACTCGGCGAGCCGGGGCTGCGCATCCGCGTCACCGAGCGCGAGCGCACCGTGATCGACATGTTCGACCGCAGCGATCTGTGTGGCGGCATTCTCGCGGCCGCCGCGGCGTTGCGCGATGCCTGGCCGAACCTGGACCGTGAACGGCTGACCGATCACCTCGAGCGATTCGCCGGTGGCACTGTGCCCAGGCGGCTCGGCCACCATGTGGTCGAGCGCCTGGGCCTGCTGCCGCCAGACGATCCCCTGCTCGAGCGCGGCGGGCCGGCGAGCGGGCCGTTCGTACGCCGCTGGGGGCTGCGCGTCAACGTGCCCGAGCTCGCCGGCGCACCGGCCGAGTGAGCGGGCGGCGGGGCCCTTCGGCTCCGCCCGCCGGCGCCGCCGGGCGCGGAGATCGGCGCCGCGACGCGCGCACTGCGCAGATGCCTTCTGATCCTGGTGCGGTGCGTGATCATGACTCCCATGTGATTCCCGCAGCGTGGTAGCGTTGCGCGAACGGGCGTTGAAGGCGCGGTCACGTTGGCGAGCACAGTGAGAAGGAGAGGCGCATGGGCTGCTGTCTGATCTTCGGGATCCTGGCGGCCTCGCCGCGGCTCATCCTCTTCGGGCTGTGGCTGTTCACCGACTATCTCGCCCAGGCCAGCATCGCGTTCGTGTGGGGCTTTATCGGCTTCCTGTTCGCGCCGTGCACGACCATGGCCTACGCCATCGCCCAGAACTCCTTCGGGGGCCTGACCGGCGGGGGCACGGTGGTGTTCGTCGTGGGCATCATCCTCGACATCTTCATCTACTACGGCGGCGGCCGTTCGCGCTCGCAGACCGCGCACGACTGAGCGTGCAGGCGGCGGGGGCGGGGCGCTCGCACGGTGCCCCGCCCCCTTCGTGCCTGCGTGCCGCCGCAGAAGCGTCAGTCGCGCGGCGGCGCGGCGGGCGGCGGCGAAGCTCCGGCGGCCGGGGCGGCCACGAGAGCGGTCGCCGGCCGCAGCCGCCAGACGTCCTTCACGAAGAGCACCCACACCGAAGCCACAAGACCGAGGCCGGCCGACGCCCAGCAGAGGGCGGTCACCCCGAAGGCTTGCGCCAAGGGGCCGGCGACGGCAAGCCCGGCCGGCCAGAGCGCCAGCGACGACATCCAGTCCCAGGCGGTCACGCGGCCCAGGGCCTCGCCCTGGATCTTGGTCTGGAGGGTCGTGTTCCACACCGCCACCAGGAGGCCCACGCCGATGCCGCGCAGGCCGTAGACGATCCCGAGAGAGAGGGCCCCGCCGCCCAGGGCGAGCGTGAGCGGCGCCGCCACCGCGGTGGTGCCCGTGAGGCACACCACCACCATCGGGCGGCGCGGCTTGTAGCGCAGCGCGATCGCCGCCCCTCCCAGCATGCCGGCGCTGAACACCGCCTGGATCCAGCCCCAGGCCGCCGCGGTGTGGCCCTGCGCGAGCAGGCCCAGGGGCCCGAGCACCTGGAACGGCGCGATGACGATGCAGAGGACGAGGCAGGCGCGCAGCAGCATCACCCAGAGCCAGGTGCGCGACTTCACTTCGTGCCAGCCGTCGCGCAGCTCGACGACGAAGCTCTTGGCGGCCGCACTTCGTGCAATGGCCGGCACCCGTAGGGCGGCCAGGAAGGCGGCGCTGACGAGGAAGGTCGCACCGTCCACGGCGATGGCGCCGCCGGCGCCGATCACCGCGACCAGCGTACCGGCGACCGCCGGCCCGACCATCCAGCCGAAGTTGTCGCTCAGGCCCATGAGGGCGTTGGCCTGCTGAAGTCTCTCCGCCGGCACGATCTGCGGCATGATGGCGCCGGCGGCGGGCCTGAAGAACGCCTCCGCGGCGCCGTGGACCGCCGCCAGGATGGCCAGCTGCCATACCTGCGCCACGCCGGCGAGCAGAAGGGTCGCGCCGGCGATCTGCACCGCCGCGCGGACGAGGTCGCTTGCGACCATCAGCGCGGCCCGCGGCAAGCGGTCGGCCCACACGCCGCCCACCAGAGCGAGCGCCGCCAGCGGGAGGCTCTGTGCGGCGAGCACCAGGCCGAGATCCGTGGCCGAGCCGGTGAGGCCGAGCACGGCGAACGTGAGTGCCACCGGCGTGATGCCGTCCCCGAACACGGAGATGCTCTGCGCCAGAAAGACGTTGCGGAAGTCGCGGATCCTGAGAAGGCCGAGGCGCCCGGCAGGAGCGGAGGATGTGCCGGGCGCCGGTCTCATGCCTTGAGTCTACACGGCGGGCCTACGACGTCATTTTGGTCGCCCCGCGCGTCGCCCAGAGCGCCATGACGCCGGTGAGCGGGGCGAAGCCGAGGGTCACGGCGAACCCGACGACCAGCGAGGTCGCGTCCCAGCCGGTGTTCAGCAGCGAGCGCATCGAGTCGAACACGTAAGTCGTCGGGTTGATGGTGGCCACCACCTTGAGCCAGCCGTCATCAGCGGGTCGAGGCCGACGTCCTGCAGCGCCGCGCCGATCGCCTCACGCACCTTGCCGCCCTGCTTCTGGACGTCGTAGCCGGCCACCGTGGCGCGGCCGGCCGTGGGGTTCAGGATCGTCGTCCGGATCTTCACCAGCGTCGACTTGCCGGCGCCGTTGGGGCCGAGAAAACCGCAGATGCGCCCGCCCGGGATCCCGAGATCGACGCCGTCCACCGCGTGGAGCGCGCCGAAATCGCGGCGCATGCCTTCCGCGGTGATGCTGCGGTCCTCGCAGTTGTGAGCGCTCATCTCGGAGCCTCCTCCGTTTGCCTGCGCAACGAGTCCTGAAGCGTGATACCCGTGCCGCCGCCGGGTAGAACCCTTGCATCGACTGATGGAGGGAACCCATGCCGGTCTTCGAGTGGCGCAGCATCATGCGCGTGCCTGTCGACGAGCTGTTCGCCTATCATGCCCGCCCGGGAGCATTCGAGCGCCTGGCGCCGCCGTGGCAGAGACTCCGCATCCTGGAGCAGGAGGGAGGTATGAGGGACGGCGGCCGCGTGGTCTTCAAGGTCTACGTGGGCCCTGTCGGCAAGCGCTGGGTAGCCGAGATGGGCGGCTATGTGGAGGGTCGGCAGTTCGTCGACCGTCAGGTAGAGGGGCCCTTCGCCTCGTGGGAGCACACGCATCGCTTCTTGCCCGGCGTCGACGACGGCGCCAGCGAACTCCTGGACCACATCGAGTACAGCCTGCCGGCCGGGCGCTTCACCGATTCCATCGGTGCAGGACCGGCCCGCAAGCAGCTCGAGCGCCTCTGCCGCTTCCGCCACGCGCGCACGCGCGCCGACCTCGAGCGTCACGCCGTGTGGGCGGACCGTCCGCGGCTCAGGGTGGCGATCAGCGGCGCCAGCGGGCTGATCGGCTCCAGTCTGGCCGTGTACCTGACGACGGCCGGGCACGAGGTCGTCAAGCTGGTCCGGCGCGAAGCCGCCGGTCCGGGCGAAGTGAGCTGGGACCCGGCTGCCGGGCGTCTCGACCCGGCCGACCTCGCCGGCGTGGACGCCGTCGTGAACCTCGCCGGCGTGAGCATCTCGTCGCTGTGGACCGCTGGCCGGCGGGAGGCCATCTTGAGCAGCCGCGTGCAGGCGACCGGCACGCTCGTCGGCGCCCTTCAGAAGATGAAGACGCCGCCGCAGGTGCTCGTCTCCGCGTCGGCGGTCGGCGCCTACGGCTCGCGTGGCGGCGAGGCGCTCACCGAGTTCGCCGAGCTCGGCGACGGTTACCTCGCCGACGTCTGCCGCGCCTGGGAAGCGGCGGCCGCGCCCGCGGCCGACGCCGGGGTGCGCGTCGTGACGCCGCGCTTCGGCATCGTGCTCAGCGGCGCGGGCGGGGCGCTCGCCAAGATGCTCCCCGCCTTCAAGTGGGGGCTGGGCACGCGCTTCGGCGACGGCAACCAGTGGTGGAGCTGGGTCGACCTCGACGACCTCCTTGCGGCCGTCGAGTGGGCCCTCCACGACGACGAACTGAGCGGCGTGGTCAACGTCACCGCCCCCGAACCCGTCACCAACCTGGAGTTCACCAAGACGCTCGGCCACGTCCTGCGCCGCCCGGCTGCGCTGGCGGCGCCCCGCTTCGCGGTCGCCAAAGGCCTCGGCGGCATGGGCGAGGAGATGTTCCTCTCCAGCCAGCGCGCGGTGCCGGCGCAACTCAAGCAGCGGGGATTCCGCTTCAGCTTTGCCGAGCTCGAGCCGGCGCTTCGCTATGAGCTCGGGCGGTAGAAGCGGGGCGAGGCCCGCCCTGCGCACCAGTCGCGAGCGGCACGGCCGCCCAACGCGGCGGCTCAGTGCGCGGCGATCTTCTCGTCCATCGTCGCCATCATCTCGGCCTTCTGTGCCTCGGTCATGCCGGCGAGCATGTCCGCGTGCTCCGCGGCAGCATGCTCGAGCAGCTTCGCCTTGACCTCGTCGGCGGTCTCGCCTTCAGCGCGGAACGCGCATTCAATGCCCTCTCGCTGCAGCTGAGGTCTTTTCATGGTCTCCTCCTCGATGCGGGCCGCTCCATGCCGGCCTGTGCACGGGGGTTCCCCGACGACCATCGCGACAAACCGTTGCGCGCCGGCATGGGCAAGGAGATGTTCCTCGCCAGCCAGCGGGCCGTGCCGATGCGGCTCAAGGAGCGCGGCTTCGCCTCACCCGGCCCGCCCGTCAGTAGGCGATCGCTAGAGCGTGGGCGATGTTGTCGCGGCGCTCGAGCTCGTCGAGCATGAACGCGGCCACGTCGGCGCGCGCGATCTTCGTGCCGCCCGGCAGGGAGTAGCCGGGCTCGGCGCGGTACGCGCCTCGGGCGGGCCCGTCGACGAGCTGCGCCGCCCGTACCAGGGTCCAGTCCAGCTCGCTCTGGCGCACGCTGATCTCCATGCGCCGCAGGTCGGCCAGCACATTCTTCAGGAAGAGAGGCTTGACGATGCGTTCGAAGAACCACGGCAGGTTGGGGTCGCGCCCGGGCTGGGTGCCGCCCGCCGAGAGGACGACGAGGCGGCGCGCGCTGTAGCGCTGCATCGAGCGGATCACATTGAGGGTGCCCTGTGCGTTGACCTGCTCAGCGGCCTTTGTGCCGCCGCCGGCAAGGGCGACGAGGACCGCCTCCTGACCGTCCACGGCGTCGCTGACGGCGCCGCCGTCAAGCACGTCGCCATGCACGACCTGGACGCGGTCCCGCAGGGCGCCGAGTTTGTTTGGGGCGCGCACGAAAGCGGTCACGTCGTGACCGCGGGCCAGCGCGCCCTCCACGAGCAGTCTCCCGGTACGGCCGGTGGCTCCGAAGACGACGACCTTCATGGCGGTATGGTACCAGCGTGGTCCGCGGGCCTTGTGAGCGGCGCAGGCCTTCTCCGGGCTGCGGTCACACCTACCGCTCAGGTTGCAGGATCGGAGTCGTCGGGGAAGGGGGATACGCGCATGATCGCGTCGCGCTCGTGTCGCGGCCGCGCGTTGAGCTCGGCAACCCAGGCGTCGATGGCCTGCTGATCGGTGAGGTCGATGCCCGCCGCCTCCAGCGCACCCAGCATCGCCTTGGCGGGGCCGAAGTTGGCCGGCTCGCGCACGGCCTCGAGGTACTCGGGCGCAAGGTCCCGCACAGCATCCTCTGTCTCGACGACGAGGTGCTCGGCAAGCCCGCGCTTGCTCAGCGCGAAGCGCACCCAGGCGGTAAGGACCTCGGGCAGCGCATCGACTTCGGCGGCCTTCAGCAGCGCTTTGCGCGGCAGGTAGTCGAGCATGAACAGCTCGACGCCGATGGGGCTCCAACGCAGCGGATCGCCGTCGCCGTAGTCGCAGCGGGCCTCCAGACAGCGATAGACGATGGACCGCGCCTCGCCGACGGCCGGCGCATGCGGGGAGGCGAGGAACTCCTCGACGAGGGCGGCGCGCGCCTCGTCGTCGAGCGGCTCGGGCTCTGGCGCGAGCGGCGGAGCCGGCGGCAGGAGCGTAAGGCGCGCGGCGAGCAGGGCTCGGGTCTCGCGAAATTCGGGCGACCAGTCGTTGTCGATGAACACATCACCGGTGGCCAGTGCGTCAGCGATGCGCCCTGCGGCCAGACCCGCATCGACGTCGCTCACGGTGACGTCGGCCTGCGACTCGGCGCTGCGGCGCGGATCGCTCCCGCGCGCCACCTCACCGGCGAACGCGTCTTTGATGATCCCGCCCAGGTTCTCGTCGTAGAGGGCTATCAGCAGATGGGTCGCACGGCCGGGGTAGCGAAACCGCAAGTAGTAGCCCTGCTGGTCGCCGAAGGGGTCTGCCGCCATCCAGCAGTCGAGGAACGCCGGGTGGCCGATGGCGGCCGCCCACGGCGGTTCGGCGACGCCGGCCGCGGCGAGCGTGTCGGCTGCCGTCTGGACGACCGGCCGCAGCTTGTCGTCGGCGACGGCGGCCAAGGCTCGCAGCACGGCGAGCGCGGTGCGGTCGCCGCGACGCTCGGCGCCGCGCACGATGGCCGGCCCGATGCTCGCTTCCAGCTCCTGACGCGCCTCAAAGGGAAGCGGCGTCTTGTAGAAGGCGCCGAGCATCGCGCTCGCCCACGACTCGGCCAGCAGCGGGTCGTCTTCGTCAAGGATCTCCCGGCCGCCCGACAGAACGGTCTGCACCAGATGGTCGAGGGGTGGAGCGCCTGACGCCAGCCGCGCTCCTGCGCGGGCCCGCGACGAGCCCTTACGTCGTTTCTTCTTGCCCCTGCCGGTCGCCATAGTCATGCGATTCTGCGGGCTGCGGCTGCCTGGGTCAAGGCGACTCTCCCGGCCTCGATCAGGATGCTGGCATCGATGAGGACCGCCACGGGTCGTTTGCCTCCATCCGTGCGAGTTCCTCGCGTGCCGCGTCGAGATCGTCCGCGAACTGCCCGGCTTCAGCAGCCGAAAGACGCGGTAGCGCCGCGAACAGCCCAGGGAGCTCCGCGAGCCGCTTGCCGGTGGGCAAGGCCGGAGCTCCGCGATGGGCTTGTTGCCGCGTATGAGCACGAAGGACTCGCGACGATTGCCGACACAACGGGCAGCCGTCACGTCCGCTATGTTAGTGATGACGAAAGCGCCGAGCCTCGCGAAAGCCGACCCCCCGGTGGCGGCCGCCCCTGAGCGGCACGCTCCCTGATCAGACGATGCTCCGCAAGATCTCGCGGGAGATGATCGTCCGCTGGATCTCGTTGGTCCCTTCGTAGATGGTTGTGATCCGCGCATCGCGTGCGTAACGCTCGACCGGGAAATCGACCGTGTAGCCATACCCGCCGAGGATCTGCACCGCCTTGTAACAGGCGCGATTCGCCGCCTCGGTGGCGTACATCTTCGCCATGGAGGCTTCCTTGGCGAACGGCTTGCCCTGCTCCTTCTTGAAGGCGGCGTTCATCAACAGGAGACGCGCCGCCTCCAGCTCGGTGTACGTGTCCGCGATCATCCACTGGATCGCCTGGAAGTTGGAGATCTTCTGGCTGAACTGAGCACGCTCGGTCGAATACTGGGTCGCATAGTCGATCGCCGCCAGCCCCACGCCGAGGCCGAGAGAGCCGATGCCGATGCGACCGCCGGCCAGTTCCCCCACCGCGATGCGGAAGCCGTCGTTGAGCTTCCCCATCAGGGCGTCTTTCGGGATACGGCAGTCCTCGAACAGGAGCTCATTGGTGGCCGACGCGTGCTGCCCGGTCTTGTGTTCCTCCTTGCCGATGACCAGTCCCGGCGTGCCGCCCTCGACGAGGAAGCAGCTGATACCCTTCCCCTCGGGCACCGACCGGTCGGTCACTGCCCAGACCACGAAGACGCCTGCATATGGGGCGCTGGTGATGAAGATCTTGGAACCGTTCAGCACCCACTGATCACCGTCGAGGACCGCCTGAGTCGCCACTCCGGACGGATCCGAGCCGGCGCCGGTCTCGGTGAGAGCGAAAGCTCCCGCAGAGAACTCACCGGAGCAGATCTTGGGGATGTACGCCTCCTTCTGAGCCTCGGAGCCAGCCGCCTGGATCACCTCGCAGACCATGTTGCTCACAGACAGGGTCACGGCCGTCGAGGCGCAGGCGCGAGCGATCTCAGTGATGGCCACGCTGAAGGCCACCACACCCGCCTCAGCGCCGCCATACTCGTCCTTGACGTTCAGACCCATGAAACCGAGTTCGGCCAGCTTCCGCAGATTGGCCAAGAAGGCGGGGCGATCCCCTTCCTGGTCGAGCGTGGCCGCGATCGGGTCCAGCTCCGCCTTGGCGAACTCGCGGGCTGTGTCCTGGATCAGTCGCTGCTCTTCGGTCAGTTCGAGAAACATCGTTTACCTGCGGTGACAGGGCCGGTTCTGCTCTCGAGAGCATCCTCGCCCTCGTTTGGTGAACTCGCTTGATGGCGACCACGGAGAGATCCGGCCGTCGTCCCGACAGCGCCGCGGCAGCGCTCCGCTGCAGCACGAGGCCGCGTTGGCGACCGCCTTGGCGGACAGATGCGCGGTGAAGTCCTCCATGTCGAGCACTTGCGACGCGGGGATGGGAAAGGCGCTGGTGCCATGCCTTTCCAGCCAGCCGCAGAGCCGCAGCGCGATCTGGTCCAGCAGCAGGTTGGCGTTGAGATAGATCTGTGCATACAGCGGCGTCGGACGGTCCACCAGCGGCTCGAAGACCGCTGTGGGGAGTTTGACGGCCAAGGAGACAGCCCGAATGAAGGGCTGGAGCAGATCTGGCGGAGTGGTCTCGACGCCCTCAAGCATCGCCAGATCGGCCACCCCCGCCAGGTCGGCCCCCAGGGAGTGAGCATGCTGCTTCAAAGCCTTGGTGACGTCAGTCATGATTCCTCGAGCCCCGACCATTTCTACGCGTTTGCCAACAGGAGAAGCTTCTCTTTGAGCCTCTCCTCGCGCGTCTCGGCTGCCTGGCCGGCATCGACCGTCTGCGGGCGTCTCGTCCCCTGTCGGCGCCGACTCCGCGGTCTTCGGGCGACTCGCCTCCGGGGCAACGGCTCTGCTCCAGAGCTGCTTGACGATGTCGACGACGGATTCCGGCGCCCGGAGGCTCTTGGAGCATCGCCGACACATCCCGCGCCAAGTCCCGGTCGCGGGTCGGTGGACGAAGACTATACGGTCGGGGTCCGTATGCGCCACCGTCCACACATGCGACAGGTTGTGTTCCCCCGCAGCCTGAAGCTATATTCGGCGGAAAATGCGCACCTCTGATGGAGGGGAGAACATGAAAAACGTGTACGTGGTGGACGCCCTGCGAACTCCGTTCGGTTCGTTCGGAGGATCGCTGGCGGATGTTCCCGCGCCGCATCTTGCGGGAGCGGTGATGAAGGCACTGCTGGAGAAGGTCGACCTCGCCCCAGAAGCGGTCGACGAAGTGATCGTCGGCAACGTGTTGGCGGGCGGCTGCGGGCAGGCGCCGGCGCGGCAGGCGATGCGGGCTGCGGGTATCCCCGACAAGGCTGCCGCCCTCACCGTCAACAAGGTGTGCGGTAGTGGTCTGAAGGCGATCCAGCTCGGTGCCGACGCTCTCCAGCTGGGGCATTCGGAGGTCGTCATCGCCGGGGGAATGGAGAGCATGTCGCTGGCCCCCTACATCCTGAAGAAGGCTCGCACCGGCTATCGGATGGGGAACGGCGAGATCGTCGACCTCATGATCTGCGACGGCTTACAGGACCCCTACTCCGGCCAGCACATGGGGGTCATCGCCGACGATAGCGCCGCGCGAAACGGCTTCTCGCGCGAAGAGCAGGACGAATTCGCCCTTCGCTCCTACCGCCTGGCCCAGGCAGCGGTGACGGAGGGCGTCTTCCGGGATGAGATCGTCCCGTTCGTCAAGACAGGGAAGAAAGGCGATGTGACGGTCGACACCGACGAGGGGCCGTTCAAGATCGATCTCGCGAAGCTCACGCAGCTGCGTCCGGCGTTCAAGAAAGACGGCACGATCACGGCCGGCAACGCCTCCCCCATCAGCGACGGGGCCGCCGTGGCGCTTCTCACTGACGAAGCGGGGCTCAAGAAGTTCGGCTTGACCCCCAAGGCCCGGTTCGTCGCGGCGGCCACCGAGAGCCTCCATCCCGACTACTTCCCTGATGCACCGGTCGGCGCCATCGAGAAGGCCTGCGCGCAGGCGGGGTTGTCCATCGGCGATATCGACCTCTTCGAGATCAACGAGGCCTTCTCCGTGGTGGCGATGATCTCGATCAAGTCCCTCGGCCTCGACGTCGACAAGGTCAATGTTAACGGCGGCGCCTGCGCCCTCGGCCACCCCATCGGCGCCAGCGGCGGGAGGCTGGCGGCGACGGTCGTCCGGGAGCTGCAGAGACGGCAGTGCCGCTACGGCTTGGCCGTCCTCTGCCTCGGCGGGGGTGAGGCGTTCGCGGCCATCTTCGAACGCGTGTGAGACACCGTTCGTGGCAACTGTGCACGAGGAGGAACCTAGGATGATCGAGAGAATCGGCGTGCTCGGCGCCGGGCAGATGGGGAACGGCATCGCCCACGTGTTCGCCCAAGAAGGCTACGAAGTGGTGATGTACGACATCGTGCCGGAGCAGCTTGAGAAGGCGCTTGTCACCATACGACAGAACCTGGAGCGGCAAGCGAAGAAGGGAGCCGTCCCCGAAACCCTCGTCGCCGAGACGATGGGGCGGCTCAAGGCGACCCAAGACATGACCGATCTGGCCCAATCGGACTTCGCCGTTGAGGCGGTCACCGAGCATGAGCCCCTCAAGCTGGACATCTTCCGCAATCTCGACGCGACGGTCAAAGAGGGAGCGATCCTCGCCTCCAACACATCCTCCATTCCGATCACCAAGATCGCGGCCGTCACCGGACGTCCGGAGAAAGTGATCGGCATGCACTTCATGAACCCGGTCCCGGTCATGAAGCTCGTCGAGGTGATCAGGGGACACGCTACCAGCGACGAGACCTTCAAGGTCACCGCCGACATGGTGGTCAAGCTGGGCAAGGAGATGGCCGTCTCCCAGGACTACCCCGGCTTCATCATCAACCGGGTGCTTATCCCCATGATCAACGAGGCGGTCTTCGCTCTGTATGAGGGCATCGCCACGGCAGAGGACATCGACAAGGGGATGAGGCTCGGCACCAACCAGCCGATGGGGCCCTTGGCCCTCGCCGACTTCATCGGTCTCGACACAGTGCTGGCCATCGCCAACGTCCTCTATGACGGCTTCAAGGACCCGAAATACCGCCCCTGTCCGCTCCTCGTCAAGACGGTCAACGCGGGGTACCTGGGGAGGAAGACCGGGAGAGGTTTCTTCACGTATTGAAGCCCGCCACAGGCATGTCTGTGGCAAGACCTTGGAGGCGCACAGTGGACTTCCAGAACTTGAAGCTCGAGACGGCAGACGGCATCGCTACCGTGACCATCGACCGTCCCCAGAGCCTCAACGCGCTCAACCGCGACGTCGTGAGGGAGTTGGAGTGCGCCCTCTTCGAGCTGGAGCTCGATGCGGCCGTCAAGGTGGTGATCATCACCGGGGCCGGCCAGGAGTCCTTCGTGGCCGGGGCCGATATCAAGGAGGTGGAGTCGATGGACGCCGTCCAGGGACACGCCTTCGCCCGCAGAGGGCAGCGGGTCATGCTCTTCATCCAGAACATGAAGAAGCCGGTGATCGCCGCGGTGAACGGCTACGCTCTCGGGGGCGGGCTGGAACTGGCGCTCGCCTGCGACTTCATCTACGCCTCGGAAACGGCGAAACTGGGGCTTACGGAAGTCACATTGGGCATCATGCCCGGCTTCGGCGGAACCCAGAACCTGCCGCGGCTCATCGGCCGCAACAAGGCCAACGAGTTGATCTTGACCGGCAAGATGATTGATGCCCACAAGGCCTGCGCCTGGGGGATCGTCAACGAAGTGTTCCCACCCGAGGATCTGCTACCGAAGACCAAGGAGACGGCGGCGGCCA
>Ga0209913_1001280_pt1 | contig 14635 bp, 13 predicted proteins | sample PersoiDNA2013203_FD_185805 | JGI IMG/M metagenome (GOLD analysis project Ga0209913, IMG submission 185805) | Permafrost soil microbial communities from the Arctic, to analyse light accelerated degradation of dissolved organic matter (DOM) -... | ecosystem: Environmental > Terrestrial > Soil >... | reverse complement strand
GTACCGTTTTTTGGTATTGCTTGAGCAGCCGCTGGTTGCGGCTACCGAAAATCTGGGTCAGTAATGACATGCTTGAATTCTTGAAAAAACGCCGTTAAAAAAAGCTCGGTAGCTGACAGCGAGGTGATAATCGCGTGACCGCACGGAGTTCGACTATGGCAAAAGACGATGATTTTATCATGCGTTCCCGCCAAGGTTGGGGTAATGCACCATATAACAATAGCGGAAAGACAAACAAATACGGGAAAATACGGACATTTTCCATACTGTAAGGAAATACGCGAGCAGTGCGCACCCACTGCGGTCCTCGCCATGCGCAGGCCAGTATGCTATGTTTCGGCCATGCGAACTCCCACTTACTCTCCGGCACCGCGCCGCAGCTACGGCTTTGCCCGCTCAGGCCCGGCCGTCACGGGTGCGACCGACTTTTTGCGCGGCAACGCGACGATGGCGGCATTGATGCCCACCGTCACGCGCCTGGCCGCCCTGCAAAAAGATTGCGCCAAGGCCCTGCCGGTCATGTTCGAGCATTGCGATATCCTGCAATTCGAGGGAGGACAACTGGTACTGGCCACGCCGAACGCGGCGCTGGCCGCCAAGCTCAAGCAGCAACTGCCGAAACTGCAGATGGAACTGGAAAAGAAGGGCTGGCAAATTTCAGGCATCAAGCTGAAAGTGCAAGTCGTCAAGAGTATCGCGCCCATCGTGCATACGCGGGCGCTGGTCTTGCCGGAAAAAGCCATGTCGGCCTTGGAAGACCTGAGCACGGCCCTGCCCGCGTCGAAGCAAAACGAGCAATTGATCGCGGCGCTGCGCAATATGGTATTGCGCCACCGCGAACCCAGGGATTAAATCAGGTCAAGGACCACTCGCGTTCCATCTGGCGCAAATAGGATTGCGGCGCTTCCTCGTTGGTGGCAAACGAAACCACTTCATAGGCATCAGGCTGCTCCAGCAGCGCCAGCAGCAGCAGGTTGTTCAGCGCGTGGCCCGATTTATGCGCCGTGTAATAGGCCAGCAGCGGGTGGCCCACCAGATACAGGTCGCCGATGGCGTCGAGGATCTTGTGGCGCACGAACTCGTCTTCATAACGCAAGCCGTCGGCGTTGAGGATGCGGTACTCGTCCATCACGATGGCGTTTTCCAGCGAACCGCCACGGGCCAGGCCCATGCCGCGCAAGCTTTCCACATCCTGCATGAAACCGAAGGTGCGCGCGCGCGCCACGTCGTGGATATACGACACGTCGCCGAAATCGACGGAGGCGCGCTGCATCGTGCCATCGACGGCCGGATGATTAAATTCAATAAAGAAATCGAGTTTAAAACCGTCATATGGCGTCAAGCGCGCCCATTTTTCGCCATCGCCCTTGCCCTGGCGTACTTCTACCGGCTTGATGACCTTGATGAATTTCTTCGCCGCCGCCTGCTCTTCCACGCCAGCCTGTTGCAGCAAATACACGAAGGAAGAGGCGGAGCCGTCCATGATGGGAATTTCTTCCGCATTCACGTCGATATACATATTGTCGATACCGAGGCCGGCCGCAGCCGACATCAGGTGTTCCACGGTGGAGACACGGGCGCCATCCTTGATCAGGACGGAAGCCATGCGCGTATCGCCGACCGCCATCGCGCTGGCAGGAAACTCCACCACGGGATCGAGGTCGATGCGGCGAAATACGATGCCCGTGCCGATGGCCGCCGGGCGCAAGGTCAGTTCCACCTTGGTGCCGGAGTGCAAACCGACACCGATGGTGCGGACCAATTGTTTGATAGTGCGTTGTTTTAACATGCCTCGATTATAGCGATTTGCCGGATTTTCGTTGCGACACGGCCCGGCCCACGCCAAAAAAGCCACACTCGCGGTTCAAGGATGCTCGCTTTCCGCATGCACTGCTTCCCGGCGCACCAGATAAATGCCGCTGCCGATAATGATGGCCGCGCCAATCAGGGTGTATTGGTCGGGCAAGGTGCGCCACAGCAGCCAATCGAGGCCCATGCCCCAGGCCAGGGCCGAATACTCGAACGGCGCCACGCTCGATGCCTTGCCGATGCGAAACGCCTCCGTGATGGCCAGTTGCCCCAGGAAACCACTGACCGATAGTCCCAGCAACAGCAGCCAGTCTGCGCGGCGTATCGCTACCCATTCATGCGCCGACAAGGCGACCCCGCCGATGGCCATCATCACCATCAGCCAAAACACCATGCTTTCGCTGGCGTCGCTGCGGCTGAGGATACGGCCCGTGATGGCCGACACCGCGTAACAGCTAGCCGCGCCCAGCACGGCCAGGCCGGCAAGCGAAAAGAATTCGCCGCCGTCGGGGCGCAGCACCACCAGCACGCCGCCCATGCCGATGGCAATCGCGCACCAGCGCGCCAGGTCTACCCTTTCCTTCAGGATAAAAACGGACAGGGCCGTAATCAGCATCGGTGCAATAAAAAACAGGGAATAGGCTTCGGCCAGCGACATGCGCTTCAAGCCATAGGCAAACAGGGTGATCATGGCCACGCCCAGCGCGCCGCGCAGCAAGTGCAAGGGCCAGCGCACCTTCAGCACATTTTTAAACGCGCCGCGGTACAGCAAATACAGGCAGACCAGCGGCAAGGACGACAGCGCGCGCAAGGCCGTCACCTGCATGGCGGGATAATGTTCGGATAGCAGCTTCATGGCTGTATCCATCAGGGAAAACATGCCGGCGGCCGTCAGCATCGCATAGACGCTGCGCAGATTTTGCGAGGGGGATGTCAGAAAAACTCCTGGCGAGTTACTTGGGATCGTCATCATGGCGACGACCGGAGCCAGGACACGCTGGCCAGAACGACGGCTACGCGGTCGCTGCCATTATAGCAAGCACGGCAATTCTTTATGGCACCGGCAGCAGCATCACCAGCTTCAGTTCATGCTGGCGCGCCAGGTGCAAGGTCACCTGGTGGAAGGCCAGCGGACCTTGCTGCGGATGCTGGAAACGGCGCAGGCCGCCATCGCGCCCTTGCACCTGCTGGGTTTGCCACCACTGGCGAAACTCGCTGCTCGCTTGCGACAGTTCGGCAATCAGGCCAGCCAGCGGCGCCTGGTCCGCATGGCGGCCGATATCGGCCCGAAACTCGGCCACCAGCCGCCGTGCACGCTCGGGCCAGTCGTCCACCAGGCTGCGCGCACCCGGTTCCATGAACATGAAACGCAGCTGGTTGGGCGATTCCGCCCCTGCCCGCAGCCAGGGTGAAAACAGGCTGGCCGCCTGCGTATTCCAGGCCACGGCATTCCATGCCCGGTCGAGGATATAGGCTGGCCCAGCGATGGCAGCCACGATGGCGGCCAACTCACTGGCAGCGGCGCCATCGGCCTCGCCTTCCCCATGGTGCGGGTCAGCCTTGTCAGCCACTTCAAACAGATAGGCGCGCTCGGCCACGCTCAGCTGCAGCACCTGCGCCAGGCGCGCCAGCATCTTGCTGGAAGCCGACACGGGCCGCCCTTGTTCCAGCCAGGTCAGCCAGGTGGGACTGACCTCGCACAGCTGTGCCAGCTCTTCGCGGCGCAAGCCCGGCGTGCGGCGCCGTCCACCGCCTGGCAAACCGGCCATGGCCGGTGTCACGGCCTCGCGCCGGGCACGGATGAATTCAGCCAGTTTGGTCGACATGATCATCTTTCATTCGCATCTCTCATTTTTTTGCATGGTAGTAGTTATACCAGTATAAGTTCTTGTCTTGTTACAGGATAAAAATGCTTCTATTCTGCATGAACTCACTCATTCACAGGAGAAAACCATGCAGCAGCACGATGTCGTCGCCGAACAATTTGGCCAGACCGCCAACGCCTACCTGAGCAGCGCGGTGCACGCGCAAGGCGCCGACCTGGTGCTGATGCAGGAATGCGCGCGCCGCCATGGCCAACCGCTGGTACTCGATCTCGGTTGCGGCGCCGGCCACGCCAGTTTTGCCATCGCCCCCGTGGCGGCATCGGTAGTGGCCTACGACCTGGCGCCGCAAATGCTGAACGTGGTCGAGCACGCCAAGGCGCAGCGGGGACTGCACAACATCAGCACGCAACAGGGTAAGGTGGCCAGCCTGCCGTTTGCCGACGCCAGCTTCGATATGGTGGTCACGCGTTTTTCCGCCCATCACTGGAACGATGTGGCTGGCGCGCTGGCCGAAGTGTGGCGCGTGCTGCGCCCGAACGGCAGCTTGCTGGTGATCGATATCGTAGCGCCGAAAACCGCCTTGTACGACACGACCCTGCAAGCGGTGGAATTGCTGCGCGATGGCTCGCATGTGCGCGACTACCGGACCTGCGAATGGGGCGCCAAGTTCGACAATGCGGGTTTTATCCACCAGTTGCGCAGCGTATGGAAGCTGCCTATGCGCTTTGACGATTGGGTAGCGCGCATGCGCACGCCAGCGGACCGCGTGGCCGCTATCCGCAATCTGTTCGACGCCGCGCCCGAAGAAGCGCGCCGCTACTTTGCGCTGCAGGATGACTATTCGTTCAGCATCGATGCGGCCATGTTCGAGGCGACCAAGCCGCAAGTGCAATAAAAAACGGCACCGCAAGGTGCCGTTTCTCATACGAAAGAAAACGCTTAAGCCAGCTGGCCCAGCAGGGTTTCTGCATTCGATACCTCGAACTTGCCGCCTTGCTCGATGTTCAATTGCGTCACGACGCCATTGTCGACCAGCAACGAGTAGCGCTGCGAGCGCGTGCCCATGCCGAACTTCGAGAAATCGGCGTCCAGGCCCAGGGCCTTGCTGTAGGCGGCGTTGCCGTCAGCCATCATGCGTACCACGCCGGTGGCTTTCTGATCGCGGCCCCAGGCGCCCATCACGAACGCATCGTTGACGGAGATGCACCAGATTTCATCGACGCCCTTGGCTTTCAGTTCGGCAGCGTGCTGCACATAACCTGGCACGTGCTGTGCGGAGCAGGTTGGGGTGTAAGCGCCTGGCAGGCCGAAGATGGCGATCTTCTTGCCTTTAACCAAGTCTTGTACATTGAACGTGTTCGGGCCCAGCGCGCAGCCTTCGGTTTCGTTTTCGATAAATTCAGCCAGGGTGCCTTCTGGCAGGGTGTCGCCGATTTTGATGGTCATGTTTGACTCCTGTAGTCGATATTGATTCGGGATTGATAAAAGCGCGCGCCCGTGCGGATGGCCGGACACGCATGAAGAGGGTGTTGCCGACGCTAGGCCGACACTGCGCGATAGTATGCCTGACTTGCCATCTTTATGCAGAAAATAGGCAAAACCGCAAACTCAAAAGTCAAATAAACAAAAAAACGGCGGCCCGAAGGCCGCCGCTAGTCATGCTGCATCAGATCACCTGACAGGCAAATCAGTCTGCCTGCTTGCGCAAGAACGCCGGAATATCGTAGGTTTCCATGCCATTTTTTTCCATTGCACGTACTTGCTCCGATGCCGATTCACGACGCCATACTGCCGGCGCCTTCATGCCATCAAAGCCAGCCGCTGGCGTCGCCGCGCCCACCGAAGTGGCCACGGTTTGCGCGCCGCCCAGTGCCGCCGACGGGCTCAAAGGGCTGTTGTGCGTACCGGTGCGCAGCACTTGCTGCGGTACCAGCTGGATGTTTTTCTTGGCACGGCCCAGGCCCGTCGCCACCACGGTGACGCGGATATCGTCGCCCATGGCGTCGTCGTAGGCGATACCTTGCGCGATCGACGCATCCGGTGCAGCAAAGGCGCGCACGGCAGCCATGACTTCCTTGATTTCCTTACCCTTCAGGCCACGGCTGGCAGTGACGTTGACCAGCACGCCGCGCGCGCCGGACAGGTCGATACCATCCAGCAGCGGCGAAGCGACTGCCTGTTCGGCAGCGATGCGCGCACGGTCCACGCCCGACGCCGTTGCCGTCCCCATCATGGCCTTGCCCTGTTCGCCCATGATGGTTTTCACGTCATTGAAGTCGACGTTGATATGGCCAGGGACATTGATTATTTCAGCGATGCCCGCCACCGCGTTATTGAGCACATCGTCGGCGTGCTGCATCCACTCCAGCATGCTTTCATCTTCGTAGATCTCTTCCAGTTTTTCATTGAGGATGATGATCAGCGAATCGACGTGCAGGGAAAGCTGCTCCAGGCCCTCGTCGGCGATGTCCATGCACTTCTGGCCTTCGTACGAAAATGGCTTGGAGACCACGGCCACCGTCAGCGCGCCCAGTTCCTTGGCCACTTCCGCAACGATAGGCGCAGCGCCCGTACCAGTGCCGCCGCCCATGCCGGCAGCGATGAAGACCATGTGCGCGCCGCGCAGCGAATCGGCGATACGCGTGCGCGATTCCTCGGCCAGCTGGCGGCCGACGGCAGGCTTCATCCCTGCGCCCAGGCCGGTATCGCCAATCTGGATGATGTTATGGGCCTTCGATGTCGACAGGGCCTGTGCGTCGGTATTGGCGGCAATGAACTCCACGCCCGACATGCCTTTGTTAATCATGTGTTGGACTGCATTGCCACCCGCACCGCCGACGCCAACGACCTTGATGACGGTACCTAAAGCTGTGTTATCGACCATATCGAACTCCATGATGTGCTCCTATCAGAATGCGGTTTCCAAGCGCCAGGCCTCATATTAGGTAGGAGAACTGGAGATTGAAAACTGCGGTTAAATATAAAATAAAGTATGTTTGTATGTACCTGCGATGCTGCTGAAAAACCTGTCCTGCCGGGCGAAACAGCTGCCCTTAAAAATTTCCTAAAAACCATTCCTTCATGCGCTGCCAGACTGCCTTCACCGAGCCGTCCTGACGCGTCACGATGTGACCGCGCAGGTACTGCTTTTTCGCTTCCAACAACAAACCCAGCACGGTGGCGTAGCGCGGACTGCGCACCACGTCGGCCAGCTGGCCGCGATACTCCGGCGTGCCCAGGCGCGCCGGTTTCAAAAAGATGTCTTCCGCCATTTCCACCATGCCCGGCATGATGGAAGTGCCGCCGGTGAGCACGATGCCCGACGACAGCACACCCTCATAACCCGATTCGCGCACCACCTGGTGCACCATCGCGAACAGCTCTTCGACACGCGGTTCGATCACTGCCGCCAGCGCCTGGCGCGACAGATTGCGCGGGCCGCGGTCGCCCAGGCCTGGCACTTCCAGCGATTCGCCCGGATCGGCCAGCACCTGCTTGGCCACGCCATAACGCATCTTGATTTCTTCCGCTTCTGCGGTCGGCGTGCGCAAGGCCATGGCGATGTCGTTGGTGATCTGGTCGCCGGCAATCGGGATGACGGCCGTGTGGCGGATCGCGCCATCGGAAAACACCGCCACGTCGGTCGTGCCGCCGCCGATGTCGATCAGGACCACGCCCAGTTCTTTTTCATCGGCCGTCAGCACGGCGTCGGCCGAGGCCATCGGCTGCAGGATCAGGTCCGACACTTCCAGGCCGCAGCGGCGCACGCACTTGACGATGTTCTGCACGGCAGACACCGCGCCGGTGACGATGTGTACTTTCACTTCCAGGCGGATACCGCTCATGCCGATCGGCTCGCGTACATCTTCCTGGCTGTCGACGATGAATTCCTGCGGCACCGTATGCAGCAATTGCTGGTCGGTCGGAATGTTAACCGCTTTGGCCGTCTCGATGACGCGCGCCACATCGGTCGCCGTCACTTCCTTGTCCTTGATGGCCACCATGCCGCTGGAATTGAAGCTGCGGATATGGCTGCCCGCAATGCCCGCGTACACATTGCGGATCTTGCAGTCGGCCATCAGCTCGGCCTCTTCCAGCGCGCGCTGGATGGACTCCACCGTGGCCTCGATATTGACCACCACGCCTTTTTTGAGGCCCTTCGATTCGTGCTGGCCCAGCCCGATCACTTCGTGGCGCCCGTCGGACATCACTTCGGCTACCACCGCCACCACTTTCGAGGTGCCGATGTCGAGACCGACGATCAGGTTTTTCGCGTCTTTTGTCATTTCTGTCGCCTAATGTATGGGCTATTAATGTTTTAATTGCTTGTTCGAATTGATTATTCGGTCAAGCCGGTTTCTTGATCGGACTACTCGTTTTCTTGCGCATCACGGGCCGGCCATCCTTGCCTTCCGGCGGTATCACCAGCCCGGCGGAACTCAGTGCCAGGCCATTCTGGTAACGCATATCGATGGTGTCGATATTTTCCAGCCTGCTCGCAAGTTGCGGATAAATCCCCACCAGGCGGTCTACCCTTTCCTTCAGGGTCGTATGATTCTGTTCGCGTCCCAGCGCCACGACCATGCCGTTACTGAGCTTGACGGTCCACGCATAGCGGCTCGACAAGGTCAGCTCTTCGAGCGACATCTTCAGCGGCGCAAACCACTTCTGCAGCTCGCCATACGTGGCCAGTACTTCTTTCTCGCTGCCGTCAGGTCCTGCAAAAGCGGGCAACACATGGTCGTCCTCGGCCTCGGCCACGTTGGCGGTAAACACATCGCCCTTGACCGACAGCAGACGACCATCTTCACCCCAGGTTCCCAGCGCGTCGTGTTCTTCCAGCGCCACGATCAACTGGTTCGGCCATTCGCGGCGCACGCTCGCGCGGCGCACCCAGGGCACCGCTTCAAACACGCTACGCACGCTTTCCAGGTTGGCCGTGAAAAAATTGCCCTTGATGCGGCCCAAAGTACCGCTGCGCAAAGTCAGGTAATTCACATGGCGCAGGCCCTTGTCGTCCACGCTCTCGACCTTGATCGAGCGCAGATCGAACATCGGGCGCTGCGACACCCACCAGACGCCGGCAGCCACGCACACGACCAGAACCGCGGCGAGCAAGCCGTTGGCTGTCGTATTGAGGCTTTTAGCGTCATGCCACATATCAGTTCTGTCCCTTGACCATTTTCAAACGCGCCGCAGCCACGATTTCCAGGCACAGGTCTTCATAGCTGATGCCCACCGCGCGCGCCGCCATCGGCACCAGCGAGTGCGTGGTCATGCCGGGCGAAGTATTCACCTCGAGCAGGAACAGCTTGCTGTCCGCATTGCGCATCAGGACATCCACCCGTCCCCAGCCTTCGCAACCGAGCGCGCGGTAGGCTTCCACCGCGATACGCTCCATCTCGGCCACGATCGCCGGGTCCAGCTGCGGCGGGCAGAAATACTTTGTATCGTCCGTGAAGTACTTGTTCTGGTAATCGTAATTGCCTTGCGGGGCGACGATTTCAATCGGCGGCAGCGCGCGCGCCGTAGCGCCCTGGCCCAGAATCGCCACCGTGAATTCGCGGCCCGTGATGAATTCTTCGGCCAGCACGGAATCGTCGAGACCAGCCGCAATGTCATACGCAGCCTGGAACGCCGACGCCTGCTTGACGGTGGTGATGCCGATGCTCGAACCTTCATGCGGCGGCTTGACGATCAGCGGCAAGCCCAGCTCAAGCGCCACCTTCGCCAAGTCGGCACTATCGTTCAGCACTGCGTATTTCGGCGTCGGCAATTGGTGCATCAGCCAGATCATCTTGGTGTAGACCTTGTCCATGCCGACCGCGCACGCCATCACGCCGCTGCCCGTGTAGGGTATGCCCAGCTGTTCCAGCGCGCCTTGCAGGCTGCCGTCTTCGCCGTAGCGACCGTGCAGCGCGATAAAGACGCGGTCAAATTTTTCAGCGGCCAGTTCGGCCAGGCTGCGCTCGCCCGTGTCGAACGCATGCGCGTCCACGCCACGGCTCAGCAAAGCAGCCAGCACGCCAGTGCCGGACATCAGCGACACTTCGCGCTCGGCAGAGCGGCCGCCGAACAGCACGCCGACTTTACCCAGTTGTTTTACATCGATAGCTGAAGCTGCGTTCACGTCAGGCCTTTACAGTGTTGGTTTGGTACTTGGTCAATTGGTTCGGGATGCCGCTGATCGAGCCGGCGCCCATGGTCAGCACGACGTCACCGTCGCGCGCTACGCTCATGATGGTGTCAGCCATGTCGGTCATGGATTCGACAAAAATAGGTTCGATCTTGCCGCGCGCGCGCAGCGCATGCGCCAGCGAACGGCCGTCGGCAGCCACGATAGGCGCTTCGCCGGCCGCATAGACTTCGGACAGCAGCAGCACGTCGGGCGCGCCGAGCACCTTGACGAAATCTTCGAACAGGTCGCGCGTGCGGCTGTAGCGGTGGGGCTGGAACGCCAGAACCAGGCGGCGGCCAGGATAGGCGGCGCGTGCAGCAGCCAGTGTCACTTCGGTTTCCACCGGATGGTGGCCAAAATCATCGACCAGCGCGAAGCTGCCGCCATTTGGCAAGGCCACGTCGCCATAGCGCGTGAAGCGGCGGCCCACGCCGGAAAACTCGGCCAGGCCCTGTTGCGTGGCGCTGTCAGCAACGCCGATTTCGCGCGCAATCGCCACCGCCGAACAGGCATTCTGCACATTGTGCATGCCAGGCTGATTGAGCACGATGTCGAGGTCAGGATAACCTTCCTGCAGCACCGTGAAATGCATTTCCAGGCCCACGGCGCGCGCATTGATGGCGCGCACTTCGGCGTCTTCGGCGAAACCGTAGGTGGTCACCGGCTTGGTGACGAACGGGATGATGGCGCGCACGTGCGGATCATCGATGCACAGCATGGCGCGGCCATAGAAAGGCAAACGGTGCGTGAACTGCACGAAAGCCTGCTTGAGCTTTTCGAAATCGTGCTCGTAGGTGTCCATATGATCGGCATCGATATTCGTGATGACTTCGATCATCGGCGCCAGGTTCAGGAACGAGGCGTCCGATTCGTCGGCTTCGGCCACCAGGTAATCACCCGAGCCGAGCTTGGCGTTGGCGCCGGCGCTGGTCAAACGGCCGCCGATCACGAAGGTAGGATCGAGTCCTCCCTGCGCCAGCACGGAAGCGACCAGGCTGGTGGTGGTGGTTTTGCCATGCGTGCCGGCGATGGCGATACCGCGTTTCAAACGCATCAATTCACCGAGCATCACGGCGCGCGGCACCAGCGGGATCTTGCGCGCACGTGCGGCCGCCACTTCCGGATTGTCTGCCGGGACAGCGCCCGAGGTCACCACCGCATCGGCGTCGCCGATATTTTCTGCCGCGTGACCGAGCATGACGGTCGCGCCCAGGCTCGCCAGGCGCTGCGTTGCCGCATTGCTGCCCAGGTCGGAGCCCGACACCTTGTAGCCCAGGTTGACCAGCACTTCGGCGATGCCGCTCATGCCGCTGCCGCCGATGCCGACAAAGTGGATATTGTTTACTTTATGCTTCACAGAGCTAACCTCATGCCAATTTTTCCAATACGTTTGCGATCGCCGCATTGGCGTCGCGCTTGCCTGCTGCCAGTGCCGCCTGCGCCATCTGCTGGCAAGTGTCGCGGCCCAGCGACGCCAGCAAAGCGCTCAGCGACGCTGCACTCATTTCATGTTGCGGCAAATGAATCGCCGCGCCCTGCTGGGCCATCCATTGCGCGTTATTGCGCTGATGGCTGGTGGTCGACGCCACCAGCGGCACCAGCACGCTGGCCACGCCGGCGGCCGTCAGTTCCGACAGGGTGATCGCGCCTGCGCGGCAAATCACCACGTCGGCTTCGGCATATGCCCTGGCCATGTCGTCGATGAAATCGACCACATTGGCGCTCACGCCCGCTTGCGCATATGCCGCACGCAGGGCATCGATATTCTTTTTGCCCGACTGGTGCGTCACCTGCGGACGTTCGCCTGCCGGCATCAGTGCCAGCGCGGCCGGCAAACTGTCGTTCAGCGCTTTCGCGCCCAGGCTGCCGCCCACCACCAGGATGCGCAATGGGCCGCTGCGGCCCGCATAGCGCTCGGCTGGCGGCGCCATGTCGAGAATTTCCTGGCGCACGGGATTGCCCGTGACGACCGCCTTGCCGGCGGCAGCGCCGAAATCGGCAGGGAAGCCGAAGCATACGCGCTGCGCCAGGGGAGCCAGCGTCTTGTTGGACAACAGCAGCGCCGCATCGGCATTGACCAGCACCAGCGGCACGCCTTTCAGGCGCGCCATCAGGCCGCCCGGCACCGTCACATAACCGCCCATGCCCATCACCACGTCCGGCTTGCGGACCGAAATAAAACGTCGGATGGCGAAGAAACTGGCCAGCATCTTGAAACCGCCCTGGATGGTATGGACCAGGCCCTTGCCACGCATGCCGGAAAACGCGATGGCGTCCATCGGGATGCCGCTCTTCGGCACCAGCTCCTGCTCCATGCCGTGCGTGGTGCCCAGCCAGCTCACTTCCCAGCCACGCGCGCGCATCGTCTGCGCAATCGCCAGGCCGGGGAAAATATGGCCGCCAGTACCGGCCGCCATGATCATCAGTTTTTTCGCGGGTTTCAAATTCGTTACATTCTTTACGTCAGTCATAGCCGGCCTCCACGCATCAGGATCCGGTTTTCATAATCGATGCGCAGCAAGATCGCCAGGCCAATACAGTTAATCAGTACACCCGTGCCGCCATAACTCATTAACGGCAAGGTCAGGCCCTTGGTCGGCAGCAGGCCCAGGTTCACGCCCATATTAATAAACGTCTGCACGCCGATCCAGATGGCGATACCCTTGGCCGTCAGGCCGGCGAAAGTCTGGTCGATGGCGATCGCCTGGCGGCCGATGTCGAAGGCGCGCTTGATGATCCAGTAAAACATGCCAATCACGATCAGCACGCCGACCAGGCCCAGTTCCTCGCCGATCACGGCCAGCAAAAAGTCCGTATGCGCCTCGGGCAGGTAATGCAGTTTTTCCACGCTGCCGCCCAGGCCCACGCCAAATATTTCACCGCGGCCGAAGGCGATCAGCGAGTGTGTCAGCTGGTACGCCTTGTTCAGCGCATTGTCTTCCTGCCAGGGATCGAGATAGGCAAAAAACCGCTCACGGCGGAATTTCGACAAAGCGATGATGGTCACGAAAATCGCCGTCAGCATGGCGCCGATGCCGCCGAACCAGATGGCGTTCACGCCGCCCAGGAACAGAATGCCCATGGCGATGCAGACGATTACGCCGAAGGCGCCCAGGTCGGGCTCCATCAGCAGCAGCAAGCCGACAAAGCTGACGGCCAGCGCCATCGGCATGAAGCCCTTGGTCAGCTTGTGCATGTATTCCTGCTTGCGCACCGTGTAATCGGCCGCATACAGCACCATCACCACCTTCATCAGTTCGGACGGCTGCGGGCGCAAGCCCGGTAAATTCAACCAGCGGCGGCCGCCGTTGACGGACACGCCCAGGCCCGGCACCAGCACCATTACCAGCAGCACCAAGGTGCCGATGAACAGCCAGGGCGCCATTTTTTGCCAGGTCGAGACGCGTATGCGGAACACCAGCGCGCTGACGACCACCGAAATAGCGATGAACAGTGCCTGGCGCACGACGAAATAATTGTTGGTATAGGCGGCGAACTTGCGCGCATCGGACAGCGAGATCGAGGCCGAATACACCATCACCATGCCCAGCAACATCAGCAGCAGCACTACCCATACCAGCGGCTTGTCGTATTCCATCATCTTCGATTGCCGCGCACGGCTATCGAGCGGCTTGCCAGCCGATGGGGTACCGAAGCCGAAGGGCAGCTGGAAGGCCATCAGATATCCTGTCCGTTTTCCAGAGCGATGTCGCGCACGGCGTCGACAAACACCTGCGCGCGATGCGCATAGTTCTTGAACATGTCCAGGCTGGCGCACGCCGGCGACAGCAGGACTGCATCATGGGCTTGCGCCAGTTCACTGGCGCGCTTGGCCGCATCGGGTAAAGTGGCGCAATCGAACAGCTCCACGCCAGCCGGCTCCAGGGCCGCGCGCAAGGCGGGGGCATCGCGGCCGATCAGCAGCACGGCGCGCACATAGCGCGACACGGGTTCGGCCAGCGGCGAGAAATCCTGACCCTTGCCATCGCCACCGGCGATCAGCAGCAAACGCTGCTCTGCACCGCCGAAGGCCTTGCCCAGGCCGTACAGGGCCGCTACCGTGGCGCCCACGTTGGTACCCTTGCTATCGTCGTAGTATTCGACGTCATTGACGGCCGTGATCAATTCCACGCGGTGCGGCTCGCCCTGGTATTCACGCACGCCATGCAGCAGCGGCGCGAATGGCAGGCCGATGGCGCGGCACAGGGCCAGCGCCGCCAGCGCGTTCGAGGCATTGTGCTGGCCACGGATTTTCAGCGCGTCGGCCGGCATCAGTTTTTTCGCCAGGGTCGGCACCGGTTCCGGCGCCGGATCATTCTTGCGGCGTTTTTTCTCGATCACTTCTTCGCTGGGCACGGCCTGCGACAGCCAGAAAATGCCGCGCTCATTGACCAGGCCAAAGCTGTCCACGTCCACCGGTTCGCCTGTACCAAACGTGATCGTCTCGCCCAGCGGATCGGCCATGCGCATCACCGCAGCATCGTCGCGGTTCAGCACGCGCACGGTATCGGTACCAAAAATGCGTGCCTTGTCCTGACCATAGGCAGCCATGTCGCCATGCCAGTCCAGATGATCTTGCGACAGGTTCAGCACGGTGGCCGCATCGGCTTGCAGGCTGAAGGTCGTATGCAGCTGGAAGCTGGACAACTCCAGCACCCAGGCTTGCGGCAAGGTGCTGGCAACCGGTTCGGCCGATTCCTCACCGTCTGCGCCCTCTTCCACCACCACTGGCGCTGGCTCGGCGTCGAGCACCTCGCGTAGCACATCCAGCGCGGCCGGACTGATATTGCCGGCCACGCGCACGGACAGGCCCGCGCGTTCG
>Ga0209913_1001279_pt1 | contig 14637 bp, 12 predicted proteins | sample PersoiDNA2013203_FD_185805 | JGI IMG/M metagenome (GOLD analysis project Ga0209913, IMG submission 185805) | Permafrost soil microbial communities from the Arctic, to analyse light accelerated degradation of dissolved organic matter (DOM) -... | ecosystem: Environmental > Terrestrial > Soil >... | reverse complement strand
GCACCATGGTGGCGTTGAGCGGCGCCGAATACCGCCTGCTGCGCGTCTTTCTCGATCATCCGCAGCGCGTGCTCACGCGCGACCAGTTGCTTAACCTGACGCAGGGGCGGGCGGCAGATCCTTTCGACCGCTCCATCGATCTGTTGGTCAGCCGCCTGCGCCAGCGCCTGCAGGACGGCGCGCGCGAACCGCGCTACATCAAGACGCTGCGCAACGAAGGTTATGTATTTTCGGCGGCCGTCACGCTGATGGACGGTGAGCAATGAAGCTAACTTTTTTACGCTGGCCGCGCACGCTGTTCGCCCGGTTGGCGCTGATCCTGTGCGTGGGGCTGGTGCTGGCGCAGACCTTGTCGTTCTGGCTCACGCTGACCGAACGCGATCAGGCCACCACTAATGTCATGATGGGTTATATCGAGCGTGAAGCAGCCAGCTCGGTGGCGCTGCTGGATCATCTGCCCCCCGCCGAGCGCCCGCTATGGCTGCCGCGCCTGGCGCGCCGCAGTTATGAATTCATCCTCGGCCCCGGAATCACCGGCACGCCGCCGGACGCGCGCCTGTCGAGGATGGTGGCGAAGTCGATCGCCGACGGTATCGGCACCGACTACGCGCTGACCGTCAATGCCGTGCCCGGCGACAAAGAGCGCATGCAGGTGCACTTGAAGCTGACCGACGGCACGCCGCTGACCATCGACATGCGGCCGATGTCGGGCGTGCCGCTGTCGCCGTGGTTGCCGCTGGTGCTGGCGCTGCAACTGATCGTGCTGGCGGCATGCTGCTGGCTGGCGGTGCGGCTGGCGACGCGGCCGCTGCATGCGTTGGCGACGGCGGCTGATGCGCTTGGCCCCGATCTCAAGGCGGCGCGCTTGCCGGAAGACGGCCCCTCGGAAGTGGCGCGCGCATCCAAAGCCTTCAACGCGATGCAGGATCGTATCGCGACATACATGACCGAGCGCATGCAAATCCTCGCCTCGATTTCGCACGACTTGCAGACGCCGATCACCCGCATGCGCTTGCGCGTCGACGTGATGGACGACGATCCGCAGCACGCCAAACTGCAACAGGATTTGCAGGAAATGGAAAGCCTCGTCAAGGAAGGCGTAGCCTATGCGCGCACCTTGCACGGCGCAGCGGAAGCGCCCATCCGTATCGACCCCGACGCCTTGCTTGACAGTCTCATGTGCGACTACGTCGACGCCGGCAGCGATGTGTCTCTGGAGGGAAATATCGGCGCGCTATTGGTGACGCGCCCGCAAGCGTTGCGGCGCATCCTTGGCAATTTGATCGACAATGCATTGAAGTACGGCGGCAGTGCGCGCATCGTGGTGGCGCCCTCTCCTCAAGATGGATCGGTAACGATTGCCGTGCACGACCACGGGCCTGGGATTCCGCCCGAGTTACTGGAGGCTGTGTTCGAACCCTTCTATCGCGTGGAAGAATCGCGCAACCGGCAAACCGGTGGCACAGGTTTGGGGCTGGCCATTGCGCGGCAACTGGCGCTGGCGATGGATGCTTCGCTATCGCTGCACAATCTGCCGGAGGGTGGCCTGGAAGCACGACTGACTTTGGCTAAGATGCACTGAGCGTGTTCAGGAATCGGTTGCCGCATTGCGCGACAACCTGATCAAATCCACACAGGGTAAAAACTGATTTGCGTTGAGATCTTTCTCGCCTATTTTGTTTGTGTTGTCTGCGCTGTTCACCTGCCCACATGGCAGGACGACTGCGCAAGGATTACTCCACGATTTCCGCTTTGCCGTCAGGATAAGGATGCAGGCAATACACCTTGCCTGATTTTCCCTTCATGTGTTTTTGCGGCCAGATGCCGCCGATGCGATAGAGCACCCGGTTGGAAAAAATGATCGGGCCTTCCAGCACTTTTGCTTGTTTGAATCCGCTCTCGCTAAGACATGCTGCGCGCGTGTCTGCCTTCAATTTTTCCCACTGATCTGCACTGGACGCCTGTGCATTGCCGGTCAATATCAACGACGTTGCGACAGCTGTCAGTTGTAATGTTTGTTTCCAACTTTTTTGCATATTGCTTCCTTTTTCATTTTTCCCGATCGACAACATTGTCTGATCGTGAAAGTGTTGTGCGGTTCAGATTCCTAAAAATCATCATTCATCAAGGCGACATTTTCGAATGTTATCAATAGCGCCTGTTCTTCAAAACGAGAAATAGGTAGTAATACCTATAGCTCTGAAACGCCCTTATTGCCGACAATACGGGCGGTTCGGGGCAGGACGAATAAGTTTTGCTTTGCCGACGGGACAGGCTTCCGAATCGACATTCAAATAGGGATAACAATGAATTTCCTCGCCAATATGAATATCAGCAAACGCCTGAATCTCGGCTTTGCCATCATCCTTTTTTCCGCGATCGGCGTCATTGCAGTGAGCATCTGGCGGTTGCATACCGTTGCCGAAACAACCCAGGCGATGATGGAGAAACCGCTGGCGAAAGAACGACTGGTCTCCGACTGGTATCGCACCATCCATACCAGCGTGCGCCGTACGACGGCGATTGCCAAGAGCTCCGACCCCAGCCTCGGCGCGTTCTTCGCAGAGGATGCGTCGACCTCCACCAAGTTGTCCAATGAACAGCAAAAAGCGCTGGAAGCCTTGCTCACCAGCGACCGCGAAAAAGAACTGTTCGCGCAGCTGAGCGCGGTGCGCAAGCGCTATGTCGCGGCGCGCGATGCCATCACCAAAGCCAAGGCCGATGGCCAGGTTGAAGAAGCCAATCGTATTCTTGAAAAAGTCTTTCCGGTTGAAGCCAAGGGCTATCTCGATTCGCTGCAACAACTGCTCGATCTGCAGCGGTCCAGCATCGACCAGATCGCGGCCAGCATTCATGAGCTCTACACCATGAGCCGCAATCTGCTGATTGCCTTCGGTGCGCTATTGTTTGTCGCCGGCTGGTTATTCGCATGGCGTCTGGCGCTGAGCATCACGCGTCCGCTCAATCAGGCCGTCAATATAGCCGAGACCGTGGCGGCAGGCGATCTGACGTCGCATATCGATACCAATCGCAAGGATGAAACCGGCAAGCTGCTGCATGCGCTGAAAACCATGAACGACAATCTCTTGCGTATCGTCGGGCAGGTGCGCAGCGGCACCGACACCATCGCCACGGCATCGCGTGAAATCGCGACCGGCAATCTCGATTTGTCTTCGCGCACGGAACAGCAGGCAGGTTCGCTGGAAGAAACTGCCTCGGCGATGGAAGAGCTCACGTCCACCGTGAAGCAGAATGCCGACAACGCACGCCAGGCCAATCAACTGGCTACCTCGGCATCGGATGTCGCCGTTCAGGGCGGTAGTGTGGTCGGGCAGGTAATCGATACCATGGGCGCCATCAACGAGTCGTCGAAGAAGATTGTCGACATCATCAGCGTCATCGACGGCATCGCGTTCCAGACCAATATCCTTGCACTCAATGCCGCCGTTGAGGCTGCGCGCGCGGGCGAACAAGGGCGCGGTTTTGCGGTGGTCGCATCGGAAGTGCGCAGCCTCGCACAGCGTTCGGCCAGTGCCGCGAAAGAGATCAAGGAACTCATCGACAACTCGGTGCAAAAGGTCGACTCCGGCAGCAAGCTGGTTGAGCAAGCAGGAGCCACGATGACCGAAGTGGTTGCCAGCGTGCGCCGCGTAACCGACATCGTCGGCGAGATCAGTTCTGCCAGCCAGGAACAGAGCGACGGCATCGAGCAGGTGAATCGCGCCATTGCGCAGATGGATGTATCGACGCAACAGAACGCAGCACTGGTGGAACAAGCCGCCGCTGCTGCACAATCTTTGCAGGATCAGGCGCATACCCTGACCGAGGTGGTCAGTATTTTCAAGCTTGATAGTGAGGGTGGTGCGAGCACCCCGTTGTATAAAGCGGCGAGGCCGGTGGCCGCATCTGCGATGAGCGCGGCTCCTAAGAGGAAGAGCCAACCAGCGGCAGTGAGCGCAACCCGCAAGCCGGTGGCGAAACTCCCTGCAGCAGCAAGAGCATCTGCGCCTGCCGTCTCCAGACAGCCCAAGCTGCCGGCGGCGACGTCGGACGACGATTGGGAACAGTTCTAAGCAGAACGTTCAGCCGCTTCTGCTGGCGTGGCGGAAGCGCGGAGGTTTCTTCACAACGACGCCGGCGGCGACAGGAAGGTAGTACACAGCCAGCTGCCGGCTTGTCCCAGTCCGCGATCGCGTGACCAGATCAGATGCACCTGGATATTTTTTGGCCAGCCGTTGACCTGCAATTCTTTCAGGTCGGCGGCGCCAAAGCGTTTGACGATCCAGCGCGGCAGCTCTGCCCAGCCAAATCCCAGTTCAGTCATTTCCAGCAAAATCAGGTAGCTCGATGAGGACCAATGGAACCCCGATCGTGACGGTTTGACTTCGTCGCGATAGGTGTTCAGGCGCAACTCGCGCGCCTCGCGCAGCATGTCGCCGGTGACTTGCACGGCGCGCGCCAGCGGATGTTTGGTGCTGACGTACAGACCAATCTCGGACTGGTCGGCGATGGTCTCGAAACCGATGTCGGGCGGGTAAGAGGTCTGCGCGGCCACCAACGCCATCTGCACGCGCCCGGACTGCACCAGGTCGACGGCGTCTTGGTCTTCCGCGATCAGGCATTCCAGCCGCAGATCGGGATAGCGTTGTTCCAGCTGCGACAGGCTCTTTTCAAAGACGTCGGATTGATAGGTATCCGACAGTGCAAAACTCAATTGTGCCTCCAGCCCACCGGCCAATCTCTGCGCGGCACGGCTCAGACGATCATTGGCATCGAGCATTTGCTGGGCATGGGCCAGCAGGGCATGGCCATGTTCGGTCAGTGTCGGTTTGCGCGTGCTGCGATCAAACAGCGTGACGCCGAGATCGATTTCCAGATTGGCGATGGCTTCGCTGACTGTGGACTGTTGCTTGTCGAGCTTGCGCGCCGCCGCCGAAAAGGAGCCGAGGTTGGCGGATTCGATGAACATCAGCAGGGCGTCGACGGAATGCAGCATGGTTTAAGGCTCTCTTTATATCGGTTTTTCCGATGATTAATGATTTTATCCTATCAGATTAAGTGGGGATAATCTCCTTCTTATTGAGTAGAAGGAGAGCACCGTGACGCAGGAAAAAACCTTGTATGAACGCTTTTTGCATGCCGTCCTGTTTGAGCTGGTGGCCTTGCTGCTGTGCGCGCCGGTGATGTCCTGGCTGCTGGGTGTGTCGTTTGCCCATGCGGGTTTGCTGACGCTGATGATTTCTTTGGTGGCGATGGCGTGGAATGTGATCTTCAACAGCATCTTCGACCGCCTGGAGCGTCGTTGGAAGGCTAAGGCGGATCCGATGGCGGTTGCGGAGCCTCGCCGGTTTTCGGTTCGCATCGCGCATGCCGTGATCTTTGAAGCCGGCCTGATCCTCGCTGTCGTGCCGATGGCGGCATGGTGGCTCAATATTGGTCTGGTTGAAGCTTTCGTACTGGATATCGGCCTGGTGTTGTTTTTTCTTCCTTACACTTTGGTGTTCAACTGGTGCTACGACAAGGTTCGCGCCGGCATGCTTAAAAATGCCACGTGCTGATTGCGCTTGTTCTCCGTGCTTGTTAACCCGATTTACAGCCAGCACTTCTGATTGAGGGTATTTAGCGTTTTTGCCCTCATCCCTGTCGGCGCATAGGCGATTGCGCAGAGCGATTGACTAGCGTAGATTCTCGGGCACACTCGACTGCACAGAGGTGCCGTCGGCGCCGACAGGAACAACAACATGAAAATCATCAATCGCGTACGCAAGGCAAATGCAGGGCGCGATCCGGAACGGCTGGCCATGAAATATGCTGCGCTGCGAACCGATCCCTTCGTCTTTCTACGCGGAACCTGCCATCTTTTCTACGACCGCCTGCCCAAGAGCGGCATCTTCACTTCGTCGCCACCGGTCTGGTGCTGCGGTGATCTGCATCTGGAAAATTTCGGCAGCTACAAGGGCGATAACCGGCTGGCTTATTTCGACGTCAACGATTTCGACGAAGCGGCGATAGCTCCGGCGACGTGGGAATTGTCGCGTTTCATCGTCAGTATCCTGGTTGCGGGACCTTCTTTGGGTTTGTCGCATGCCAACGCTGTCACACTGTCTACGTATTTCATGGAAGCCTATGTCGCGGCCCTCGCGCTCGGCAAGGCGCGCTGGGTCGAACGCGAGACCAGTTCCGGAATGGTCGGCGCCTTGCTGGAGCAGGTGAGGCTTCGCTCGCGTGTCGATTTTCTCGACAAGCGCACTCAGCGAAAAGGCCGCCAGCGCCGCCTCCGTGTCGACGGCAGGAAGCTGCTTCCGGTGTCCGATGAACAGCGGCACAAAATTCATACCTTCCTTGATGCGTTCGCAGGCAGCCAAGCGCGGCCGGCGTTTTACAAGATCATCGACGTGGCGCGCCGGGTTGCCGGTACCGGCAGTCTGGGCGTGGAGCGTTACGCCATTCTGGTTGAAGGAAAAGGATCACCTGATCAAAACTATCTGCTGGATCTGAAGCAGGCGTTGCCTTCCTCCATTGCAAACCATTTGGGACGTTTGCAGCCACACTGGCGCAATGAGGCAGAACGCGTGGTCGCGTTGCAGAAGCGCATGCAGGCAGTCTCGATTGCGTTCTTGCATGCCGTTGAAATCGGTCAGCATTCGTACGTGCTGCGCGCCTTGCAACCGATTGAGGATCGCGTGCCGCTGACGGGGCAGAGGCATCACCTCGATCATCTGATCGGTGTCGTCACGGTCATGGGCCAATGCGTGGCCTGGTCGCAGCTACGTAGCGGCGGCCGCGACGGTTCGGCTATCGCGGATGAACTCATCGCGTTTTCTGCACGCAAGAAATGGCGCAGCAAACTGTTGCCGGCCTGTAGGGAGCTGGCAGTGGAAGTGCAGCAGGACTGGCGAACGTATTGCGAGGCGTACGACGATGGCGTTTTCAGATTGGACTTGCCGGCCTGATTCGCACGCAATGGGTTCGTGTGCTATACACAAAGATCATTCTGATTGCCTCAGCATTGTTTGATTCACTTCAATTAAAAAACCATGACTTCATTCGATCATCTTTTTTCTTTGTACTGGTCCGGTCCGGCGCTGGATGCCAGCCTGCGTCTGGTGAGCGATCTGCTGGGGGCGTTGTTGTTGGGCGGACTGGTCGGGTACGAACGTTTCTATCACGGCCATGCTGCAGGCATGCGTACCTATGGGGTTGTCTGCATGGCATCTGCAGCGCTGGTCGCCATCGTCGGTTATCCCGATGTCTGGTTCGGCGGCCATGCCGGTATGGTTTCGGCGGTACCTGATCCGACGCGGGTGATACAAGGTATCGTTACCGGTATCGGTTTCCTCGGCGCCGGCGTGATCGTGCACGAGCAATACTCGACGCACGGATTGACTACCGCAGCCTCCATCTGGGCGTCGTCGGCGATCGGCATCCTTATTGGTCTGCAACTCTATCCGGCTGCGATTGGCCTCGCGTTGTTATCGAGCGTGTGCATGGCGCTGGGCAGCAAGATTGAAAATCGTCTGCCTTCGCAAGAAGGTATTGCGGTCATGCTGGAGTTTGACAAGGATGCGGTTCCGGACTCCACCATGCTGGATTTGCTTGCCCGGGAGCAGGGATGCCGCATAGGTCGGCGTTCGTTTTCGGTAGTCAGACGCGACCAGAAGATTGAATGGCATTTCATCGCGGTCATCGTCAATCGCACCGTCGAAGAACCGATCGCTGGTTTTTCTGAAAAACTCCAGACCATGCCTGGCGTGACAGGATTTCAATTGACACATGCGCGCGGCTAGCGCGGGCCGTTTGTGTTGCTACTGCCGGTTGTTGTCGAACAGCGCAATGATGGCATCGGCAACAGCACGAACGCGCGCTGTACGCCTGACATCTTCATGCAAGACAATCCATAGTTTTCGCCTGACCGGGCAAGCCGGTAACGTAATGCGAATCAGGTCTGACGAACGACTCTCAAAATAGTCGGGCAGGACGGCTACGCCCTCACCGGCATTGGCAGCTTCGAACAACACGCCGAGGTCGTTGCTGCGCAGGGCGTACCTTCGGTTTCCCCTGATGGCGTCGAGCCATTTTTGCTGCGGCGTGTTCAGCAACCTATCGTTGTAGCCGAGGAATTCCCATGCGTCCGGCGCCCGTTTTTTCAGGTAACGCCGGTCGGCATACAAACCGTAACTGATGGCCGCGATCGTACGAACCGCCATACCCGGCGAGTCCGGTCGCTGAAATCTCAGGGCGATATCGGCTTCCCGGCGCGTGAGGTCGACCAGACGGGATTCGGCCAGTAGCTCGATCTCTATCTCGGGAGCATGCGCCAGAGCCTTTTGCAGACGCGGCGCCAGCAGATAAGTCGTGATCGCAGGCGGAGCCGACACGCAGACCATGCCTTCCAATGCAACGGAACTGGTCGTCGCGCGCATCAAGGCGTGTATGTCTGCTTCCAGCTTGCGTGCATAGGGAACCATGTTTTCGCCGTCAGAGGTCAGTGCCCAGCCTTTCGGAAAACGATCGAAAAGCCGGATATTCAAGGCACCTTCAAGCGTGTCGATACGACGGGCAACGGTAGTGTGTTCCACGCCCAACGCGCGGGCTGCGCCCGTGAGTGTAGAGGCGTCAACCAGCGCAAGAAAAAAACGGAAATGATCCCAGTCAGGCAATTTCATTGTGCAATTATGCACTGACCATGTGCAACCGTCTCCAATTTCGCTCCGATGGAAAGATGGGTATCGTTTGCCGTCTCGCATGACGAAGGTCTTGTCGAGATGAAGCCAACCTATCTCTCAGAGGAGTGCGAAGTGAAAACGAATATCAAATTTATGCTGGCAAGTGTTGTCGTCAGCCTGTATCCGCTTGGCGTATTTGCTGAGCAGCTGGTGCCGGCAGAGTTTGAGGGTGTCTGGTCAATGGCGTCCGCTTATGAGATCAAGGCCGACGGCACGCGCACCACCAATTATGGCGAGCATCCCAACGGCCTGCTGATGATCGACAAAAGTGGCCGCTATTCGCTGCAGATATTTCGGCCAAACCGCCCAAAATTTGCATCCGGCGACAAGACGCGCGGCACCCCGGAGGAATATCGTGAGGCGGCGCTGGGTTCCAGTACGCATATGGGTTGGATTTCTATCGATGCCGCGCAGGGGCAACTGACGTTCAAGATCGATGCTGCTTCCTATCCGAATTGGGAAGGTGCGCAGCAAGTACGCGAATATGTCTTCAAAGACGGCGTACTCACGTATAGCGTGCCGGCAAGCGCCTCCGGAAACGGCACGGTTGCTTATTCAGTCTGGCAACATCTATCGCGTTAGCGCCGATTCGTATTTTTCTGCGAGCCCGTTGCCCGACCTGCAAAGCCTAAAGCTGGATGCTGTTCTAAAAAGCTAACTGCAACTAGAACCAATGGAATAAAAGTACCGACCAGGGCTGTTATAACAGCGTACTGATCTTGTTCGGCTGGGGTTGGCTGCAAGGACGATATCGCTTCGGCACAGATGACGATCTGCAGTCGACATTATTGTCATTTATGAAATAAGTGGCAATAAGAGAAGATCAAAACGAAGCCGGCGCAATGCCGGCTTTTTTAATTTTCACGCTCATTTCCCTCGTTGATCTGAGGAATGACGCAGTTGCACAAAAGCTATACTGGCCCGCCATTTGCCGGAAATATCCATTAACCGGCACTCTTTGTTGTCAATTTTGCTATCCGCTTTATTGTCACTTCATTATCTTATAAAAATAGAGACTTTCATGAACATCATAGCCAATCTGAAAATCGGCAAGCGTCTTTCGCTCGGATTCTCCGTTATCTTGTTGCTGGCCATTGCGATCATCTGCATCGGCATCTGGCGCCTGCAAGGCGTGACGGATGCGACCAAAGCGATGATGCAAAAACCTTTGGAAAAAGAACGCCTGATCAGCGACTGGTTTCCCTATGTACAGACATCAATCCTGCGTGTGACCGCAATTGCCAAGAGTACGGATCCTGCGCTGGCGCCTTTCTTCGCCAAGGAAGATGCCGCCTCATCGAAGATATCGACCGAGTTGCTGAAAAAGCTGCAAGCTGTTCTGGAAACGGATCAGGAGCTGGTTCTGTTCAAGAAGATCGAAGAGCAGCGTCAGCTGTATGTTGTGGCGCGTGACCAGATGCGCAAAGCGAAAGCTGCCGGTGATCTCGATGAAGCGAACCGCTTGCTCGAAACCGCCTTCATGCCGCGTGCGACTGATTTGAAAGACGCCCTGCAAAACCTGCTCACGATGCAGCGCAAAAGCATCGACGATACCGCCGCCGACATTGACCGCATGGCGCATACCGGCCGTACTTTGCTGATCGTGCTCGGCGTGCTGATCCTGTTGTTTGGTGTGAGCTGCGCCTGGTATCTGACAGTCAATATCACAGGGCCGCTGACGGTGGCAGTGGGCGTGGCGCGCGGTATTGCCGACGGCGATCTGACTGCGCGTATCGTCGTCAGGAGCAAGGATGAAGTCGGCATGCTGCTGAGTGCGCTCAAGGATATGAATAGTAGTCTGCTGCGTATCGTCGGTGATGTGCGTGGCGGTACCGATGCCATCGCCACCGCGTCAGGCCAAATCGCCAGCGGTAACCTGGACTTGTCTTCGCGCACGGAGGAGCAGGCCAGTTCGCTTGAGCAAACTGCCGCTGCGATGGAGCAATTGTCAGCGACAGTGAAGCAAAATTCTGACAACGCGGTGCAAGCGAATTCATTGGCAAACTCGGCTTCGACCGTAGCCGCAGAAGGTGGTGACGTGGTCGGAGAAGTGATCTCGACCATGCGCTCCATTGATGCCTCATCGAAGAAGATCGTGGACATCATCAGCGTGATTGACGGCATCGCGTTTCAGACCAATATCCTGGCGCTCAATGCTGCGGTGGAAGCCGCGCGTGCCGGTGAACAGGGGCGGGGCTTTGCCGTTGTGGCATCCGAGGTGCGCAGTCTGGCTCAACGCAGCGCCGCTGCCGCGAAGGAAATCAAGACTCTCATCGGCGACTCGGTAGAGAAGGTCGGCGCAGGTACGCGTCTGGTGGAAAAAGCCGGCGTCACGATGAATGATGTCGTCGCCAGCGTAAAGCGGGTCACGGATGTCGTCAGCGAAATCTCGGCAGCCAGCCGCGAGCAAAGCGAAGGCATTGATCAGGTCAAACACGCCGTAACGCAGATGGACAGCGTCACTCAACAGAACGCCGCACTGGTGGAAGAGGCTGCTGCGGCAGCCCAATCCTTGCAACAGCAGGCCGACAATCTGGCGCGTATCGTCAGTGTCTTCAAGCTCAGCCATGACGCAGTGCAGGTGGCGCATACGCCGCGCCGCATGAAAGACATTCCTGCGGATCCGGTACGACTGACGTAATTGCGTGCAATAGCAAACGCAACAGCAGCAGACAAAAAAACACCCCATCGAGAGGGGTGTTTTTTTCGTCGGTGAAAGACGCTGACGCGTTGCTTGCAACTATCTCTACTTCTCAGCAGGTTCGCGGAAGTAAATACGCTTCGGCAGTGCCCACAGCAACAACGCTGCGCCAAGCAGGCATTCCAACGCGACCACATACAGACCCAGCGATGCGCTGCCGGTGATGTCGCGGATCTTGCCGACCATGTAGGGTGTGATGATGCCGCCCAATTGACCGACCGAGTTGATCAGTGCGATACCACCTGCGGCAGCGGCACCGGTCAGCACGCGCGGCGGCAGGATCCAGAACAGACCGATACCGGCGATGATGCCCGTTGCAGCAAACGACAGACCAACCACCAGTACCAACGTGTTGCTACCGAAGTAGGCGCTGACGGCATAACCGACGGCGCCGGCCAGTGCGCAGCCGGCCAGATGCCAGCGGCGTTCGCCGGTGCGGTCTGAGCTGCGACCGATCAGGATCATGCCGATGGCGGCGCACAGGTAAGGGATCACCGTGATCAGGCCGATGATGAAGGTGTCATCGGTGCCGGCAGTCTTGATCAGTTGCGGCATCCAGAACACCAGGCCGTAGATGCCCGAAGCCAGCACCAGATAGATCAACGACATGGTGATGGTCGATGGCTGCTTCAAGGCGTCGCGGAAAGAATGCACCGCTTCGCTCTTCGGCTCTGCGGCGAGACGGGCCAGCAGCAGCTTCTTTTCATCGTCCTTCAGCCAGCGTGCGTCTTCGATCTTGTTGTCAATGACGATCCAGCAGATCACGCCGAGCACGATGGATGGAATGCCTTCCAGCAGGAACAGCCATTGCCAGCCATGCAGCGAGCTCACGCCATGGGTGAACTTCATGATGCCACCGGAGATCGGGCCGCCGATCATGCCGCACAGGGCGATGGCCGCCATGAACAGCGAGTTGATGCGGCCGCGACGTTGCGATGGGAACCAGTTGGTGAAGAAGTACAGCGCGCCCGGGACGAAGCCGGCTTCCAGGCTGCCGATGAGGAAGCGCAGAACGTAGAACCCGGTTTCATTGGTGACGAACATCATTGCCGCCGAGGCGATGCCCCAGGTGACCATGATGCGGGCGATCCAGCGCTTCGGACCGACCTTGTGCAAGATCATGTTGCTCGGGATTTCGAACAGGAAGTAGCCGACAAAAAAGATACTTGCGCCGAGGCCGTAGACGGCGTCGGAGAAACCGAGATCTTGTTGCATCTGCAGCTTGGCGAAGCTGATGTTGACGCGATCAAGGTAAGCAAACACAAAGCAGATCACCAGCAGCGGCACGAAGCGCAGGGTGATGCGGCGGTATAGATTGGATTCCTGGATATCCTGCGCGGTTGCAGGATAGGGGACTGCTGCCATGACTTCTCTCCTCAATACATTTAAAAGGCGCAACTTACCTACCGGCGATGCTTGTGGCAGCGCCGGTAGACAGGCTGGAATATTGTTATTTTTTTGCGATAGCGCGGCGCATGTTCAATGCACCGCGGTTGCTACCGTTATTACAGTTTTTGGCGGGATCAATAAGTCGCGCGGCCGCCCGACAGGTCGAAGACCGAGCCGGTGGTGAACGAGTTTTCTTCCGAGACCAGCCAGGTCACCATTGCTGCGATTTCTTCTACCTTGACGAAGCGTCCACGTGGGATCTTCGACAGCATGTAGTCGATATGCGCCTGGGTGCATTGCTCCAGGATGCGGGTTTGTGCAGCGGCAGGAGTGATCGCGTTGACGGAAATGTTCTTGGTCGCGGTTTCCTTGCCCAGGCTCTTGGTCAGGGCGATCAGACCGGCTTTGGCGGCGCTGTAGGCCGATGCAGTCGGATTGCCTTCTTTACCGGCGATCGACGCAACGTTGACGATACGGCCGTAGTTTTGCGCGATCATGCGTTGCACGACGACCTGGTTGACGTAGAACGCGCCATTCAGATCGATGTCGATGACGCGACGCCATTCTTCCGGCGAGTATTCCGCAACCAGACCGTTTTGGCCTGCGATACCGGCGCTGTGCACCAGCACGTCGATCGATTGGGTGACTTTTTCAGTAGCTTCGATAGCGCGTTGCACAGCGGCCTGATCGCCGATGTTGACGACGACGGTTTCGACGTTGCCCAGCGGTTCCAGCTTGCTGCGCGCTTCTTGCAAGACTTTCTCATCCATATCCCACAGGACGACTTTTGCCTTGCCTTGCAGCAGACGTTCGGCGATGGCAAAGCCGATGCCTTGCGCGCCGCCGGTGATGATCGCGCTGCGACCTTGAAAATCGTAGTGATTCATGTTGACTCCGTTCTCTTTACTCTTGAGGAAACCCGTATGATTTCCGTCTTCTCTGGACGGCTAATTAGTGCAAACTTGATTCTGCTCCGTAGCGAGAAGCCATCAACCGGTGGCGGCCGGCGCACAGCGCAGTTGAAATCCTTGGATTGGTCTTAAGACCTTGAGGATTCCGAGCACCGCCCGACGCCGGATCATGGCTTCGCAGTAGGAGCAGGAGCAAGTTTTAGGCGTTCACTGTTTTCTGTTGTTGCTCACCGAGGCCTTCGATGCCCAGACGGATTGTCTGACCAGCAACCAGATACACCGGATTAGGCTTGACGCCCATGCCGACGCCTGGAGGCGTACCTGTCGAGATCACGTCGCCAGGCTGCAGGCTCATGAACTTGCTCAGGTAGGAAATGATGAACGGCACGTTGAAAATCATCGTGTTGGTGTTGCCGTTCTGGTAGCGCTTGCCGTCCACTTCCAGCCACAGTTGCAGATTGTTCGGATTGGCGATTTCGTCGCGTGTCACCAGCCATGGGCCGAGTGGGCCGAATGTGTCGCAACCCTTGCCCTTGTCCCAGGTGCCGCCGCGTTCTGTTTGGTATTCGCGCTCGGACACGTCGTTGACGACGCAATAGCCGGCGATGTGCGACAGCGCATCTTTCTCTTCGATGTACGCGCCGCCCTTGCCGATGACCACGCCCAGTTCGACTTCCCAGTCGGTCTTCTTGGAGCCGCGTGGGATCTTGACGTCGTCGTTAGGACCGACCACGGCCGAAGTCCACTTGTTGAACACGACTGGTTCAGCAGGGATAGGCAGGTTGGATTCAGCAGCGTGATCGGCGTAGTTCAGGCCGATACAGATGAACTTGCCGATGTTGCCGACGCAAGCGCCGATACGTGGATTGCCGTCAACCACTGGCAGGCTTTGCAGATCCAGAGCGCGGAT
>Ga0209913_1001277_pt1 | contig 14673 bp, 16 predicted proteins | sample PersoiDNA2013203_FD_185805 | JGI IMG/M metagenome (GOLD analysis project Ga0209913, IMG submission 185805) | Permafrost soil microbial communities from the Arctic, to analyse light accelerated degradation of dissolved organic matter (DOM) -... | ecosystem: Environmental > Terrestrial > Soil >... | reverse complement strand
CAATTTTGAAATACAGGCTCTGCACAAACCCGAAGGCTAGTTGCCTCGACCACCACCAAAGGACCATTCATCAGTCTCAGTCGTGGTGATCACTACCATGACGTCTTCCGCGTCGAGCCCAGTCGCGCGATTCAGTTTCTCGACGAGATCGCGGTAGAAACGCTGTTTCGTTTCGACGCTTCGAGGACGGCCAGCGGTGATCGCGATCAACACAAAGTCGTGGCTACGCGGCCCACCCAAATAGTCGCGATCAAATACCAGTTCGCCCACTTCATGCTGGTTAATGACCTGGAAGCGATCTGTCTTCGGCACCTCGAAGCTGTCGACCAAGGCGTCGTGCAACCCCTGAGACAACGCTTGTAGATACTCGGCCGACTTCCCCCGATGCAGTGAAATACGTGCAAACGGCATAATCGGTTACTCCTGGCCTGTGGCGAGACTAGCCCGTAACTCACTGAGCAAACTCAGCGCCGAGGCGGCCGTCGGCCAGCCTGAATAAAAGGCCAGATGGGTGATGACTTCCGCCTGCTCGTCGAGACCTAATCCGTTATCCAGTGCACGTTGCAAATGAAACGGCAGTTGCTCAAGACGGTACATCGCGACCAGCGCAGCCACCGTCGCCAGGCTGCGTTCACGAGGCGTCAATTGCGTTCGCGTCCACATGTCACCGAACAGTATGTTTTCGGTCAGTTCGGCAAACTTTTGTGGGTATTCACCTTGTTGCTCTCGCCCCGTGCCCGTGGATGCATTCATGATGTTTTCCCTCTAATTGACTAATCGACAGGGGAAAACTAACAAGTCGCGATAGTTCCGAATATCAGATTTAATAGAGGCAATCATTCCAAATTTATGGACTATTAAATGCGCCGCCCGACCTTCGATCTTGATGTATTGCGCACATTTGTCACCGGCGTGGAGTTCAACAGTTTTGCCAAGGCGGCTGATCGTCTGGGTCGATCTACTTCCGCCGTGAGCGCCCAATTGAAGAAACTTGAGGCGCAGGTCGGCACTCCAGTACTGGCGAAATCTGGACGAGGGCTGGTTTTGACGCAGGTAGGCGAATCACTGCTCAGCCATGCCCGCCGGTTGCTGGAATTGAACGACGGGATTTTCCAGGCGCTGCATGAAAGCCAGATCGCCGGGACCATTCGGCTCGGGCTTCAAGAAGATTTTGGGGAGCATTTCCTGAGCGAGATCCTTCGACGCTTCGTCCAGACCTACCCGATGGTGAGTCTGGAAGTGAGGATTGCGCGAAATGCCGAATTGCTGGCGTTGGTCGAAAGCGCTGGCCTGGACTTGGCCCTGACTTGGGATGCTGACCACACGTCGCCCTATGCCACGCGACTGGGCGAAACACAGATGCACTGGATCGCAGCGCGTGACGCACCGTCGTTTACCCGCCTTGCAGAATCACCACTGCCACTGATCATGTTCGACGCGCCTTGTGTCTTGCGTAGCGCCGCAATCCAGGCGCTGGATGCCGCGCAAATTCCCTGGCGAATCGCCCTGACTAGCCCCAGCGTCGCAGGCATCTGGGCGGCCGTCGCCGCCGGATTAGGGCTGACACTGCGAACCCGCATCGGACTGCCAAGTCATCTCACCGTCATTGACGGCTTACCTCCTGTGCCAAGCATTGGATATACGCTTCATAGCAGTGGCGCTGATCCTATACCGGCCATCAGACAACTCGTCATGTTGATCGAAACTAGTTTGCAAGAGCAGGCGTTCAATTTCACTGTTGCGAAATAGTTAGAGGTTCTCAGGGCTTCGAACATTGTGAGGAAAGAAAAAATAACAAAACAAGAAGATGACGAGTTTCTGCGTGGCCTTGGATAACTGTTTCCCACCAACGGCAACGTTGGGTCGTTTTCTGCCTGTCGTGACTGGCTGAAAAACGACCCAATACGGTCATCGAAATTGTGGCTAGTGATCCTGAATTTCATGCCAAGGTGCATTGGACGTTACTTCGACATGCGTATGCTTGTCAGAGGTAAACGTACACCGTCAACCCGGCATTCAGTCTTTAAAATATTCAACGACTTGGTCAATGTTGCTGATATGTGGCGCTGTATAAATTATATCGCTGGAGAGACACCATGGATAATTTAGACTCTGTAGCCAATTCATCACCGACTCCAAGTCCTGCGCTGCGCAGGCCTGCATGTGTTCGATCGTGATGCAGAGGTGCGTTGCAAGCCCTGATTCTGGCAGAAACCGCCAGTGATATTCCCCGCAACCTACACGCAGTTCGCCAGTTGCCTTAACTGACATCCCTACCAACCATTTACACGTATGTGTGGTGGCCCCTGCATTGGGTGGTTCGCCGAGGCAGAACGAATAGACGTTCTCGTAACACTGGCCAAAGCGGCGCACCAATATGTCCGCTATACCTGCCCGGCCGCTGACATGGGGAGGGAATGAAATAGTGCCTGTACGCACAACTATTTCAAGGGTTGCATCGCAAGTGAAGCATTGCCGTAGAAGGTCTGGTCGGTTTCCGTCCTTGGCAAGGATGTATTTCTCAACTGAACGAGCAGTGGTTGGCATGTTGGATACGTCCTGAAAGTCGATGATGTTAAGTTTGGTGACTGCTTCTCAAGGGCACCCTTCAGGCTCAAAACTCGATGAGTTTGAACCGTTAAAAAAGGATGACTATTTATTTAAAACGCTCAGCGGCCGAAGTAAGAAATGATTTGTCCAATAGGCGAAATTGATCTTTTCGCAGCTTTAGAAACTGTAATACGGCGCCAAGAAAAGCTACTGCACCGGCAGCAATCGCTAGCGTCCAACTTGGCATTTTCAGCAGCAATAGAAAACCGCCTGCAGCAGCACCTAATGCACTCCCCAAGTAGAGTGCTGACTCGTTCAGGGCGACGGCTAAATTGCCATCGCCACTTTGCTCTCGCTCAGAGATCAACTCGTTGTTTTGGGGAACCTGTAAGGCCCAACCCACGCATCCCCAGATAGCGATAGGAATCATGGTTAACCAAGGCGATACGGCGGCGGCCACCGGAAGGGCCAATAGTGACGCGGCCAATGTCAGCATTATGATAAATGTCAGCACGGGCCCTTCAATGCGTTCAACAAGCGGAGTTACAAGGACACTTCCAGCTATGCCGCCAAGGCCCCAGACCCAGAGCCAGGGTGTGACGCTATCGATCCCTCCATACGCCTTATCCGCCATGAAGGGGGCGATGAAGGTGTACATCCCCAAGCTAGATACTGCGGCAAGCAGCGAGACTATCAGGATGCTCACGACCTTCCTGTCCTCCAGCAACCGGAGTTTGCTGCGGATAGTGATCTGTGGGCCGGCAGGGATCGCTGGAAGTTTGATCACCAGCCCCATACATGCGGCAGCACCCAGCAGGGCAATCAACCACATGGCTGCCTGCCACCCTGCTAGCTCGGCAAGCAACAGGCTGAACGGGACGCCCAGCACGGTGCCACTGGCCATTCCTGCCATGATGATGGCGATTGATCGACCGCGCTGGTCAGGCGCAGATACTGCAGCAGAAGCGGCGATTCCAGTTGCCAGATAAACGCCGGCCCCCAGCCCGGCGACCGCCCGACACACGAGTAGCGTAGCGAAGTCATCGACCACAGCGTTGACCGCATTGGCCACGACGAAGATCGCTAATGCGGCCAACAAGCCCAGTCTCTGTTGTTGTGGGGGTAAAAGGGCTACGAAGACTGGCGAGCCGATGCCATAAGCCAAAGCGAACGCCACCACCAATTGAGCAGCCATCGCCGCAGATACGCTAAAGGCTTGCTCAATCATGGGAATGAGACCGGCCGTTACATAGGACGCCATGCCCAGCGCGAAGGCGCCGAGGGCTATCCAATAGACTGAAGACGGTGTTGTCCTGAACATGAGAATCTCCCTTTGTGAGATCAGGGCGGCGCATCAATGCGCGCTATCCCCTGGGCGGTGAATTCTTTAGCAGGCTAATGATTGTTACAATATCTACCGTTTATGCTGTTACAGGGAGCAACTGAATAATGGGAAGGACACTCGAACGGGTCCGAGACGAACTGGCGGCATTTCTGCGCAGTCGTCGTGAGCGAATATCACCGGAGCAAGCTGGATTACCCACGACCGGTCGCCGCAGGACGCCGGGGCTGCGGCGCGAGGAAGTCGCCGCGTTGGCAGGCGTCGGCCTGACTTGGTACACCTGGCTTGAGCAAGGCCGCGATATCGGGGTTTCGCCAGCGTTCCTCGACAGTCTGTGTCGAGTCTTGAAACTTGACGCCATTGAGCGCAGGCACCTTTACTTGCTGACCTACCATCGTGCGCCAGCAGAGCAGGCGCAGACCTGGTGCGTCGTTCCCAAAGTCATCCATCGTTTGATGGCAGACATGCCACTGCGCCCCGCTTATGTGCTGAATCTTCGGTGGGACGTACTCGCATGGAATGCAGCCGGCGATAAACTTTTCAACTTTGCCGAGAAACCACCCCAGCAACGCAATCTCCTGTGGATGCTATTTACTGACGAGAAAATGCGTTCGCTATTGTGCCCCTGGGAGGAGCAGGCGATACAAATGCTGTCTAGCTTTCGCAGGGATTTTGTTCATGCTTCGGCGCAAAGCGATGTTGCTGAACTGGTACGAGGCCTGGAGAAAGTCAGTACAGAGTTCAAACATTGGTGGAACAGGCAGGATATCCACGGCCCTTGCCAAGGCATAAGGAATTTGGATATCCCGTCAATTGGAAATATCTCGTTCGAGCATGCAACCCTGACAGTTGACGCCGACAGACACTTGCACTTGGTTTATTACGCACCCAGCCTGGAAAGCCCTGGCCAGAGTAAGTTTGAACGTTGGCTTCAAAGCAGTTTTAGCTAGCACATTGAATGACTGCTTTTGGCCGGCTGCTACCTCTCGCGAGCGGCTGAAATCAGCCAGGAGCGGACGCACGACTCCAACAATAAATCCCCCCTTTGCTCGTGAAACTTGTATTGAGGCCCACAGTCTTAGCCCAGCCTTGGAATCCATTTACGAGCCAATACAGCGAAACGCTCTGCGGTCATTCCTCAGCCCGCTATCGCTATTACCGTCGTCATCCCATCAGAGCTGCCCGCCTCATGCGCCAGACCGTTCGCTCCTCCTGCGTTTTCTCGCTCTGCCTTATTCCTTTGCTCCCCCTGTTCGCCAGTCCCGCCCATGCCGGCGGGGAAAGGCAACTGGTGGAGGACATCAACGACTACCGCGCCCAACCGCAGCGCTGCGCGGGGCGCATGGTCCGAGCCTTGACGCCGCTGGCTCTGAAGTCGAACCTGGCCTTGCCGATCGGCTATGGAGGCGTCACGCGGGAGACGTTGAAGGATTTCGGCTATCAGGCGGTGTCTGTGCGGACTATCCGTCTGGTCGGCGCTGAAGATGCCGAGGAGGCCTTTGACATGCTCCAGAGCCGCTACTGTGGGGCCCTGCTCGATACCCAGTTCGCCGATATTGGCGTGCATCGCGACGAGAGTGAATGGCAGGTGGTGCTGGCGCGGCCCTTGCCCGATGGGCATCTGGACGACCCGCGAGCGGCGGGCAAGACGTTGCTGGCACAAGTCAACGCGGCACGGGCGAAACCGCGCCTGTGTGGTCGTCAGCGCTTCGCCGCTGCGCCGCCGCTGACCTGGAATGCCGACCTGGGGACAGCGGCGCAGGGGCACAGCCAGGCGATGGCCAACGACAATTACTTCGCGCACCAGGACCCCAACGGTGATATGCCGTGGGACCGAGCGAAGGCCGCCGGCTACGGTGGCCGGCAGATCGGAGAGAACATCGCCGCCGGGCAGCGTTCGCCGGGCAAGGCTATGGAAGGCTGGCTGGCAAGCCCCGGGCATTGCGCCAATCTGATGAGCCCGATGTTTACCCAGGTTGGCGCGGCCTCTGCCGCGAACTCGCGTAGCGACAACGGCGTCTATTGGACGATGCTGTTCGGCGCGAAATGAGGAAATGGGGGACACCCGTTAGCCGGTCCTGCGTCAAGATCCAAAGCCTACCCACGAAGACTACGCTGCTGTGCTGTCGGTGAACCTGAATGGTTTCTTCTACATCACCCAACTCGCCATCGCCGAGATGGAAAAACAAGGCAGCGGCCATGTCGTCAGCATCACCACCAGTCTGACGTATTCAGCCGGTCGCGACAGGCAGCAATCGACCCTTAGCGGACACACCAGCAGCCAGTCAGATGTGTCTACGAGACCAGGGCTATTCAACTTACTGGAAATTATCTGCACCCGACCTAGGCAACCTCATTGCGCACTTGACGGCAACTCTTATCCGGTATGGCGTGGCTTACAACCTCCTAACATTAGGCATTAGGTACTGTAAGGTCGAACAACAGCTCATCGGTTGCGCGATCGAAATGCTCGATAAGGAAATCCAGCAATACACGCACGCGGGGAACCCGGTAACGACTGCCGTGTAATACCGCGTAGACGCCGGCCTCTCGGACACAAAAGTCAGGCAACAGGACTTTCAGTCGTCCAGCACGGATATCGGCTGCCGCATCCCAAATGGTCTTACGTGCGATGCCATGCCCGGCCAATGCCCATGCGCGCGCGAGTGCGCCATCATTTGTTTCCCATGCCTGGCTCATGGGTACGGTGTGGTTCCATTCCTGACCGTCCACCACAAAGTGAAAGGTGTTCAATGGACCTGCGGAAGTCACCAGCACGATGAACTTGTGGTTAACCAAGTCAGCAGGGGTCTGAGGTTCACCGTATCGCGCCAGATAGTCAGGCGAAGCGCACAGTACTCGCCAGTTGGGAGCCAACTGCCTGGCGATCATCGAGCTTTCACGTGGCTGTCCAAACCGGATTGCCAGATCGACATCGTCCTGCACCAGATTCGACACCGAATCCGACAACGTCAGCGCGACGTACAGTTCTGGGTGCAATGTACTGAATGCCTCAAGCCAGTCATTCAAAAGATTGCGGCCAAAATCGGCAGACGCGGATATCCGTACCTTGCCACGCACCTCTGTTTGGCTGGCTTGAAGCCCCGCTTCCGCCTCATCGATAGCCCGCAATGCGACCCAGCACTGTTGCAAATAAAACCGACCTTCTTCCGTGAGGCGCAACTGACGCGTTGTGCGATCAAACAATTTGGTGCGCAGCGCCGCCTCAAGCTTGATGAGGCGCGCGCTGGCCGCGGCTGGCGACAGCGCCAGTTTGCGTCCTGCGGCAGACAAGCTGCCGAGTGCTGCCGCCTCGACAAACAAACGCATATCACCCAATCGGTCAGTGGCCATATTCAATTCAAATTTGATAGTTCATCAAATTGTAGGCCAATTATCAAATCAGTGGCAATTCATCACACTCCTGTCTCCCATCCCGTCGAGCACAGGTCATGACCGGAAAATCGCACTTTGAAAATGGCTCTTTCACGACATCGGGCAATACCGAATACCTCACTACCGGGCGTCTCCCACTGGTGGCCCTGTTGGCGCTGACAATGGGTAGCTTTATCGCCACCGCCAACGAAACGGTGCCAGCAGGACTTTTGCCGCAAATCGCCGAGGCATTTGGTGTGTCACAAGCGTGGGCTGGTCAGATGGTGACCCTATGTGCGCTGGGCTCAGGGTTGGCGGCTATTCCATTGACTCTCGCGTTGCAGGGTTGGCGTCGGCGCTTGGTGCTATTACTGGCCGTCGGGGTGTTTTGCGCCTGTAATGCGGTGACCGCCCTGTCGCCCTGGTTTTCATTGACGCTGGCTGCTCGCTTCATGGTGGGTATTGCAACCGGTCTGGCCTGGAGCCTGCTGGCCGGCTACGCCAGACGATTGGTCGCCCCACAGCAGCACGGTCGCGCTATGGCGTTGGCCATGCTCGGCATCCCTTTGGCACTTGCCCTAGGCGTACCGCTAGGTGCCTGGCTCGGCAAACTGCTGGGATGGCGTTGCGTGTTCGGGACTCTCTCAGGACTCAGCCTTTTGCTGATGGCCTGGATATATCTGAAAGTGCCTGATTATCCCGGACAACGCTCCGATCGACGCCTGCCGCTACGCAGGGTCTTGCAAACCCCTGGTGTGCGGCCCGTGCTGGCGGTGGTCATGCTCTGGATCCTGGCCCATTACACCCTCTATACCTATATTGCTGCGTTCCTGGCTTCTGTTGGATTGGCCGATCAGGTAGATCGGGGCCTCCTTTCATTCGGTATTGCGGCCTTGTTCGGTCTATGGATGATCGGCACGCTGATTGATGGCAGGCTTCGGAGTCTGGTATTGCTTAGCCTGACAGCATTCACCCTGGTTTCGTTTGCCCTTGGGCTGAGTGACCTGCCCGTCAGTGCGATCTATATCAGCATCGTCTTGTGGGGGATGAGCTTCGGTGGTGCGCCAACCTTATTGCAAACCGCCTTGGCTGATGTTGCCGGTGACGGCGCTGATATTGCGCAATCAATGCTGGTCACCGTCTTCAATCTGGCGTTTGCAGGCAGTGGTGTGATCGGCGGCATTCTCCTGGAAACATGGGGGGCAGGTGCTATTCCCTGGGTAGCGTTGGCGTCGTTGCTGCCGGCGCTGTTGATTGTTTCGATAGCCAAGGGGCATGCTTTCAGGCGTTAACTATTGCTGACGCGTTGAGGATTTACCAATCCGGAGAGGGTGGGCAGAGGTGATCATTGAGGTTTCATTTGATTTGGCATCGATACTCACCTTGGTTTAACGGCGATCCCTTCAATGAGCCTCCGTAGTTGTGCTAGCGATCGCCCTCGTGATGACGGCAAGTGAACGATTTCTGCCTATAAAGGCGGTTAGCTATTGGACGATTTCTGCACTCCGTGAAAGGCCGCTCTTGGCCAGATGCGCCCTATTCCGAATACTCGCTCTCGACCCATAACTGCCGGTCGTGATCGCCGGCTTTAGGCCGTAAAACATTTCGAGTGAAGAGAATTAACTCGGCTGATTTTCACCTGTGCAGCTAGATCAAGGACGGGCTTTAACGAATGCGTCTTTAGGGATATGGACTCTTATCTTTTGCTCGACTTTGCGTTATGCCATGCATCTGCATGGCATAACGGTAGTGGCTGGTGAATGCGATGCGCTCACGCCCCTAAACGAGGCGGCACACGGGAGTTGCGTTACAGCGCCCGCACTGGAATGCAGATGTCGCAGCTAAACTCGCCGGTGTGGGGGTCACGTGCCGTGGTTGCAGAAAACATCTCGAAGCAAGGCCTGTCGTCGCATTGTAGTCCGCTGGATGGCATCCATTCACGCGTCAGCCATATCCAGGCGTTACCTAAATCCTCTGCTTTCCCTTTGAAACTCGCTACGGCATAACGGCCGCCCGGCAGAGCTTGAATATCTACCTGGCCGCTAGCAACAAAATGTGCGGGTACTTCGACGCAAGCGTCATAGCGGCACTTGTTGGCTGGCGTGAGAGAGGGGTCGTCATGACCTATGCCATAACACGTTTCATCACTCAGGCCATTTGAGTGCATCCACGGCGCAATGGCACCGCGCCAAAACTCGCCGATGGCGGGCCCATATGGTCCGATCAAACGTTGATACGCGACACGTGCTTTTGGTAAATCAATGATACGTACATCCATGGCAATTTCTTCCGTCAGCCGATAAGAGACGTCAGATTCACCGAGCGCGCGCTCGCCTTCCTGATGGATATTGCCGAAGACCTGATCAGGATTGCTCTCTTGGTTGCCTGGTTGCTGTCCGATCGCGGACGCCTGCATTTTCAGCCGCTGAAGAGTCGTGGCGCGCCAGGTCGATGGCGTGCAGCCGAACTTGAGTTTGAAGGCTCGCGCAAACGCTTCGCCCGAGTGGAAGCCGGTGGCCAACGCTGTTTCAAGTACTGTTTCATTGCTACCACAGGACAGCCGGAAGGCCGCCTTCTCGAGCCGTCGACGCTGCGCATAGCTGCCAAGCGTTTCGCCCATCCATGCGGCGAAAATTCGATGAAAATGGAAACGCGAGAAATTGGCGATGTCGGCTAGCTGCGCGCCATCTAACGGCTGATCGAGGTGAGCATCGATGTAGTTGAGTACACGATTTATCCGTCGCGTGTACTCAGCGCGGGATGCTTGCGCGGAAGGTTTGGTCGTCATGTTAGCTATTCTAAAAATCACCGTTCATGTGGCTGTTGAGCCGTTGAGTTCCTGCGACAACCGTAGCGCGTTCAATACTGCCAGAAAGCTTGAGCGTCCGCTCCTGGCCGATTTCTGCCTGCCACAACCGGTTGAAACCGACCCATAGCTGATGGTGGCGACAGGCAGAAATCGGCCAAAAACTGATGACATTGTGATGCATTGATAGTCTGTATACGCGCTCAGCCGAGTAGGCCTTTCCTCATAAACTACTCAGGCTCCACACGCAACACCGGATGTATGACACAAGGGTACCCCGATGACACTGGCTGACTTGCAACGACTATCCGTATCTCAAAGCGAACTCGTTCTTCCTTATCCCCACGCGATTACAGCTTTACAACTCCTTGAGGCAACCGGCGCTATCCTGATGGGATGGGAGGGATGGTTACGTTACCCAGACGGCAGGTTGGGACATTCCGACATGCACCAAGGCACCACTGACACTTCAGCGTTGTCTTCATCAGAAGCGTATAGCTGCACCAAAGCCTCCATGAGCCTGTCGCAAAAGGAACACGAACTCCAAAACGAGACTACCGATATCGAGCTGCTTTTTTGCATCACTGTGAACATTAAACGTGGTCTGACCTCGATTTTCGATTGTTGTTGACGCTCCAGAAAGTACATCGTAAATTGTTGGGAACGATCATTCCAATTACATGGATTGCCATGCGTACCAAGGAATTTGAACCAGACGAAATCGCCGATGCCGCCATGCGCGTTTTTTGGGAGCGTGGCTATGCCGCGACCTCGGTGCAGGATCTGGTCGAAGGCACGGGGCTGTCGCGCAGCAGTCTCTACAGCACGTTCGAGAGCAAGCGGGGGCTCTATCAGCAGGCGTTGCGCCGCTACCAGGCCATAACTACGGCCAATGTGGAACTGATGGCCAGCCCCGGCTCGACAAAAGATGTGATCCGGCAACTTCTGATGCGCATTGTGGAGGACGAACTGGGCGATCCGCAGCGGCGCGGCTGCCTGGTTGCCAATGCGACGCTGGAGCTGGCAGGCCATGACGAGTCGGTGGCCGAACTGGTGGCCGACAACTTCCAGCGCCTGCAGAAAGCGCTGGAGAAGCTGATCGTCCGGGGACAGCAATCAGGCGAGGTTGCTGTCGAGAAGAATCCGCGCGCGCTGGCCCGTTTCTTCGTCAGCACCATGCAGGGCATGCGGGTACTGAGTAAAGGCAGTCCCGCGCGGCAGCGTCGCCAGTGTCTGCTGGATGTGATCGACGTAGCGCTCGATACGCTATAACCACCCGCCCGCCGTCCTGGCGCATCGAGGTGCGCAAGGATGTTGGGGTTTTGTTTGGTCTAAATTGGAATGATCATTCCAGTTAGAGGGTTTTCATCCACTATCAAAAGGAGTTCACGTGAGCACTGACCCAAAAACCACCATCGCTATCCTCCGTACCGGCCTGATCGACGCTCCCGTCGCGCGCAATCTGCGTAAGCGGGGGGTTACCGTGCATGCCTGGAACCGCACCGCGGCCCAGGCTGGTGTGCAGATGGATGCGGCGCAGGCTGGTCTTTGGCGCTTCGAGCGTGAACTGGAAGCTGAGCGCGGTGCCAAGGACATGGCGGCGCCCTATCTCGCCTGACATACATAAGGACGAACACCGTATGAACCTCCGAAGTCACAAGACACCCGCGGCGGTACCTGAAGCAATCGTTGGAGGGCTACCTGTCTGGAAGCTACTGGCGTTCACGATGGCGGGTTTCCTTGCCATCATGACCGAGACCATGCCGGCCGGCCTGTTGCCACAGATCAGCCAAGGCCTGGGCGTCTCCGAAGCCTTGGCGGGCCAATTGGTGACCCTCTATGCGCTGGGGTCAGTACTGGCCGCAATCCCGATCATCGCCGCCACACGCAGTTGGAACCGTAGGCCGTTGCTACTGCTGGCCATCGGCGGTCTGCTGATCTTCAATTCCGTCACGGCCTTGTCCGCCCACTTTGGGCTGATTTTGGTAGCGCGCTTCGTCGCTGGTATGGCGGCCGGCGTGATATGGGGGCTGCTGGCCGGCTATGCACGGCGGATGGTGCCCCACCGCCTGCAGGGACGCGCACTGGCAGTTGCGGGCGTTGGCCAGCCCATTGCCTTGGCCATCGGCGTGCCGTTGGGAACGTGGTTGGGCACCTTGTTCGATTGGCGAGGCGTGTTCTGGATCATGTCGGCGCTGTCACTGCTGCTGTTTGTCTGGGTGCGTCTGGCGGTGCCGGACTTCGCAGGACAATCCGCCAGACAGCGCGTACCGATCCGACGCATCTTCCTGATGCCTGGCATCCGCCCGATACTGCTAGCGCTGTTTGTTTGGATATTGGCGCACAACATTCTCTACACCTACATCGCCCCCTTCCTGGCCTCGGTGGGGCTGGGGCATCGGGTGGACGCCGTGCTGCTGTTGTTCGGCGCAGCCTCCATTATGGGCATCTGGATCACCGGCGTGCTGGTGGACCGATGGCTACGCACACTGACCCTGCTGAGTCTGGCCGTGTTCACCGTAGCGGCGCTGACGTTGGGTTTCTCGGGCGGTTCGGCACTGGTCGTGCTACTGGGCGTTGCGACATGGGGGCTGACCTTTGGCGGCGCACCGACATTGCTGCAAACCGCGCTGGCTGATACGGCGGGCGATGGGGCCGATGTGGCGCAATCCATGTTGGTGACAGCCTTCAACCTAGCAGTGGCCGGCGGCGGTGCGGTGGGCGGTGTCCTGCTGGCGCGTCTCGGGCCTGCCTCTTTTCCGTGGGCGTTGGTGGTGTTGGCGCTGCTGGGCTTGTCGGTGGTCTGGTCGGCCGGGGCACATGGCTTCCGGCCAGGCCATCGCATCGCTGCTTCTTGATCGAGGACATCCCGTGGCAAGACCGCGATGAACACCTAGCGCGACTTAGCGCTGATGCAGGCCTTCCATGGGTTTGTTTCGCGAATCGGACATCCTGATGGTTGTGACCGGCCCAAGGTGGTCACTGATGGCGGTCACCGCGTCTGGTCACCGCCCGGGTATCCAACTTGGATCAGCGTCAATCCGTGGATACCTGGGTGGATACTGGCAGGTTTCGACCCAAAGCTGCCTTTGATTAAGGTTGGTACGGAGTCTGACCGAGTCGGCAGTGAGCCGGATGGCAAAGACGACGCTGCTTTGCGGCGTAGTGCGGTCTGCCAGCTGTACCGCCGAGTAGTGCCGTCATTCATTCAGTTCGGGGATGAACCATTTGAAATGTGCGCCCGCTGCCGGCACCGCACACCCCGTTGCTGGCGGGCTGACGGTGATTTCTTTTATAGAAGCCGAGAGCATTCGGCAATCAGAAATTGTGTAGTTCATACGAGAATCAACTTTCATGGCTTAGCGGCGTTTCATGCAGATAGATCCACTGGGCGTTGTGGTGATGCATGCCAATGATCGCCACCGAAACCCGTGAGCTTTCGCGCTGGCCGAGGCGATGGGTTTCCTTGTAGCGAATCGCCACGCTGTTGCCTTCCTGCCAGACCGTCTGCAGATCGCTGATGACGATCTCCAGGCCTGGCTTGGCGCCGACGGCACCTTTAAACATCTGTTCGACTGTCGCCCGGCTGACAATGGCTGCCGAGGTGGTGACCATGGTGAACTGCTCGGCAAAGGCCGATATCAGTGGTTCAAGCGTGGCCTGCCCCTTACCGTTTGCGTCGGTGAACAGGGTGTGGATCAGCTCGTGCACGTGATGAATGCTGTGGTGCGCCTGTTCAACTATTTTGTTGTGCATGACAGTCCTTTTGAGTGTTCAACTGACTCAGTTGAAAGAGTGGGAACAGGCTCACCAGCGCGGCGATGGCAAAGGTCACGTGGTAGGCCTGGGTGGTATCGAAATGCTTCAAGAGCAGGTTGAAAACCATCAGGAAGAGGGCAGCGCCGATGCTGAATGACATCTGTCGGTTGATGTTCCAGATGACACTGGCCTTGTGGGTGTCATTGCCTTCGAAGTCCATCAGCGACGTGGTTTGTGCTGTGTTGGCACCGATGCCGCCGCCGATCCCCATCAAGCTGTAGGCGATGACAAGCACCAGAAAGTCTGAGGGATCGTTCACCAGTAACAGGGTGGCGATGCCGGCGCTGTGCAAGAGCATGCCGAGGGCAAACAGCTGCTTGGCGCCCATCCGGTTATAGACCCGGCCACAGATCAGCATCGCGATGAATGCGCCGATGGCGTAGAGGATCATGAACATCCCTGTCAGTCGGGCGCTGAAGTGCAGGGTGTTTTGCAGGAAGAAGATGCTCATCAAGTTGACCCCCGTGAACACACCGGGAATCGCGTAATAGATCAAGATGGAGGTGCTGAGTTTTTTGCTTTTGAGCAGGCTCAGTTCAATGATCGGATTTTTGCAGGTGCGGTAGTGCACCCCGTACAGCACGACGAACGTAACGCCGGCCATTACGAAGAGGGCGGCCACCCATGCCGGAGCGTCGCCGCCATACAACGACATGCCCATCAGTAGGCTGCCGAGTGCGGCGCTGACCAGCAGCAAGCCCTTGATGTCGGGTCTGGGCAAAGTCGTCGGTCGCGCTTCGTTGATCCAGAACCATGACAGCAATGCCGCAATCAGTGAGAA
>Ga0209913_1001276_pt1 | contig 14675 bp, 10 predicted proteins | sample PersoiDNA2013203_FD_185805 | JGI IMG/M metagenome (GOLD analysis project Ga0209913, IMG submission 185805) | Permafrost soil microbial communities from the Arctic, to analyse light accelerated degradation of dissolved organic matter (DOM) -... | ecosystem: Environmental > Terrestrial > Soil >... | reverse complement strand
ACCTTGCCGCGCGCCAGCAGGCGCATGGCCGGCAGCATCCAGGCCCCCAGACGCAGCTTGGCCGGCGGCTGGCCCTGGCGGCCCCGCGCGAGCAGCGGCGGGGCCATGTGGAATTCAAGTTGAAGCTCACCCTCGAACTGCTGGGCCAGGGCCTCACGGAAGGCCGGGGTGCTGTACAGGCGGGCCACTTCGTACTCGTCCTTGTAGGCCATGAGCTTGAGTGCACTGCGGGCCACGGTCTGGCTCAGGGGGCCGCCAGGGGGCAAACCCAGGGCCTGCTCACGCGCCAGCACGGCTTGTACGAGATCCTCGTGTCGGCGGGCATAGGCTGCACCCTGGTAGGCACTGAGCAGATCACGGGCCTGTCGGCGCAGGGCATCGATATCGTCTGGCGCCTGCGTCGCGGTGCTCTGCGTGGGGGCTTCCAGCAGGCTTTGACACAGCTCGGGTCGGGCGGCCGTCAGACGCCCCAGCGAAAAGGCCAGCAGATTGGTGGGCACGGCCACACCATTGAGTTCGATGGCGCGTTGCATGGCCGCCAGGCTCAATGGCACCAGGCCACGTTGCCAGGCGTAGCCCATGGCCAGGATGTTGGCCACGATGGTGTCGCCCAGAAAGTCTTCGGCCAGGGCTTGCGCGTCAAAGGTTTCGAGCTGGCCCGGGCCGGCCGCGAACTCGAGCTTGTCGAGCAGGCGATCGACCTGCAGGCTGGCATCAGGGTTGCGGATCGATTCGGCCACCGGCACCTCGTGGGTGTTGACCAGCAGGCGGGTGCGACCGCGGCGCACGGTCTGCAAGGCCTCGGGCGAAGCGGCAACGACGATGTCGCAGGCCAGCACGGCATCGGCCTGCTGGGTGTCGATGCGCACCTGGTTCAGGCGCTCGGGCACATCGGCCAGGCGCACGAAAGACAGCACCGAGCCCCCCTTCTGGGCAAAGCCCATGAAGTCGAGCACGCTGGCACTCTTGCCCTCCAGGTGCGCCGCCATGGCGATCACCGCGCCCACGGTGACCACCCCGGTGCCGCCCACGCCGGTGACCAGCAGGTCATAGGGGGCGTCCCAGACATGGGCCGCAGGCTGGGGCAGCGCGGCCACATGCTGCTCGAAGACTGCCGAGGCGGCTTGCAAGGCCCCCATCTTGCGCCGCGGCTGAGCGCCGCTGACGCTGACAAAGCTGGGGCAGAAGCCCTTGGCACAGGAATAGTCCTTGTTGCAGCTGCTCTGGTCGATGCGGCGCTTGCGGCCCATGGGGGTTTCATGCGGTAGCACGGCCACGCAGTTGCTCTGGGCCGAGCAGTCGCCACAGCCTTCACAGACTGCGTCGTAGATGAACAGGCGACGCGAGGGGTCGGCCAACTGGCCCTTCTTGCGGCGGCGGCGTTTTTCGGCGGCACAGGTCTGCTCGTAGATCAGCACGGTGACGCCTGGGGTTTCGCGCAGGCGGCGCTGCACCGCATCGAGCTGGCTGCGGTCGTGGAACTCGGTGCCGGCCGGAAAGCGCTCGCGCTGTGCGTCGTACTTGCCGATGTCGTCAGACAACACCACCACTTGCTTCACGCCCTCGCTCTCGACCTGGCGGGCAATGGCATCGACGCTGATCACACCGTCCACCGGCTGCCCCCCGGTCATGGCCACGGCATCGTTGAACAGGATCTTGTAGGTCAGGGTGGCCCGGGCAGCCACGGCCTGGCGGATCGCCAGGTAGCCCGAGTGGTAGTAGGTGCCATCGCCCAGGTTCTGGAACACATGGGGGGTGCGCGTGAACATCGAGTGCGAGACCCAGTCCACGCCCTCGCCCCCCATCTGGATCAGGCCGGCGGTGTCACGCTCCATCCAGTTGGCCATGAAGTGGCAGCCGATGCCGGCCCGCGCGGTAGAGCCCTCGGGCACCACGGTCGAGGTGTTGTGTGGGCAACCCGCGCAGAAGTAAGGCAGGCGCTTGACGCTGTCGGCGCTGTTGGCCAGCAACGGGGCCGGCACAAAGTCGACCACGTGGCGGCGGTGGTCATTGAAGGTGCTGTGGTCGGGAAAATGCCGCAGCAACCAGTCGGCCATCAGCTCGATCAGGCGCGAGGGGCGCAGCTCGCCCAAGGCCGAGACCAGGGGCCGGCCTTGCGCATCGTGCTTGCCGACCAGGGCCGGGCGGGCTTCAGGTGGGGCGTTGTAGAACAGCTCGCGCAGTTGCTGCTCGACCACCGCGCCCTTCTCTTCGATCACCAGGATCTCGCACAGGCCCTGGGCAAAGGCACGCACGCGGGTGGTCTCGATGGGAAACGACAGGCCCACCTTGTACAGGCGCACGCCCGCGCTGGCGAGCATGGCGGGACTGATCTCGAGACGGCGCAGCACCTCCATCAAGTCGAAGTGGGCCTTGCCACAGGTGATGATGCCGACCTGGGCATGGGGCGACTCGATGATGTGCCGGTCGATGCTGTTGACCTGGGCGAAGGCGGCCACTGCGGCCAGCTTGTCGGCCAGGCGCGACTCGATGCGCAGCGAGGGCAGATCAGGCCAGCGGTAATGCAGGCCATCGGCGGGTGCTTGGTGGCCCGTGAGGGTGCGCACCGCAGGGGCGCCGTGCCACTGCGCCACGCGGGCATTGATCTCGTCGAGGTTGACGGTGGCACCGCTTTCCACCACCTCGGACAGCGCGGTCAGCCCGACCCAGTTGCCGCTGTAGCGTGACAGGGCCCAGCCATACAGGCCGAACTCCAGGTACTCGGCCACGTTGGCGGGCGAGACCACCGGCATGTGAAAGGCCTGCAGCAGCTGATCGCTCTGGTGCGGCATGGATGACGACACGCAGCCGTGGTCGTCCCCCGCCACCACCAGCACCCCGCCCTGCGGCGACGAGCCATAGGCATTGCCGTGCTTGAGCGCATCACCGGCGCGGTCAACGCCGGGGCCCTTGCCGTACCACATGGCGTAGACGGCATCGACGGTGCGCTCGGGGTCGGACTCGACACGCTGGGTGCCCAGCACCTGGGTGGCGCCCAGCTCTTCGTTGATGGCGGGCACGAAGCGCACCCCATGGTCGGAGAATTTTTTTCCGACCTTCCAGATCGCCTGGTCGAGCATGCCCAGGGGCGATCCACGGTAGCCGCTGACAAAGCCCTGGGTGTTCAGGCCCTGGGCCGCGTCACGGCTGCGCTGCATCAGCAGCAGGCGCACCAGGGCCTGGGTACCGGTGAGAAACACCTGGCCGCTCTCGGCCCACAGGTTGTCGGACAGTTTGAAATCAGGGCGCAGCACAGGGGCTGGCGGCGCCATCAGGGGGGTGGGTGTCTCCATGTTCTTCTCGCGCCTCGCAGGGCTTTGGGGAAGCCATGAGCTTGCCGCAGAGGCGTGAGAATTTGGTTCTTAGTTTTTGGGGAAATCGGCTGTTTCGAGATTTCCATTCCTAAAATCGAGCATGAACGAGAATTTCACACTTGATGCTGCCAGCCTGCTGATCCTGCAGGAACTGCAGCGCGATTCGCGCCAGACCGTGCAGCAGATCGCCGCCAAGGCCGGGCTGTCGACCACGCCCTGCTGGAAGCGCATCAAGGAGCTGGAGGCCGCCGGGGTGATCCGCGGCTACACCGCGCTGGTGGACCGCAGCAAGGTGGGGCTGAACCTGCTGGTGGTGGTGGAGGTGAACCTGAGCCAGCACACCGAGACCACGGTGCGCCAGTTCGAGCGCGAGGTGGCCGTGTCGCCGCACATCGTGCGCTGCCTGAGCACCACCGGCCAGGCCGACTACATCCTGACCGTGATGGCGCGCGATGTGGCCCACTACGAGCAGCTGTTGCACGGCACGATCTTCCGACTGCCCGGGGTGTCGCAGGTGCGCTCCAGCATCGTGCTCAATGAGGTCAAGTCGGAGGTGCGGCTGCCGGTGGGCGAGGCCTGAGGCTGGCGCGGCGCTTGCGCCACCAGATCACCACCCCGGTCACACTCAGTGTGGCCACCACCAGGCCCATGGCCGAGATCAGCACGCGCCCCGGCAGGCCCAGGATGCGGCCCGAGTGCAGCGGGAACTGAGCCTGCACGAACAGATCGGCCGCCGTGCCTTTCCAGGGTTCGCGCTGGCCCAGCACGCGGCCATCGCGGCTGTCGATGTACAGCTCACGGTGGCCCACGCCACCGCTGCCATGGCCGTCTTCGGGGCGGAAGAACTGCACCCCATAAACGCCGTGGAAGCGCGCGTGGTAGAGCGCTCCGGCCGGCTCGCGCCAGCCCAGGCGAGCCGCCTCGGCGCGGGCCCGCGCCAGCGCCTCGGCCCAGTCCAGGCGCGGCGTGATGGCCGCCCCCGGGACGGCATCCAGGGGGGAAGGCGTGCGCTGCGACACCAGGGAAATCGCCGGCAGGAACAGCTCACGGTAGAAGTTGAGCGAGAACGCGGTGAAGGCCAGCGTCAGCAACAGCCCCCAGGTCCAGAGGCTGCCCGCGCGGTGCAGGTCGAAGTTGAGCTTGTAGGCACCGGCGCCCCAACGCAGCATCCAGGCGGGCTTCCAGCGCTGCCAGAAGCCGGGGGCAGCCCGCACAGGTGCGGCGCGCCGGCGCGGCGGCAGGGTGAGCACCAGGCCGGTGAAGCAATCCACCGTCCAGACGGCGGCGATGATGCCCATCAGCCACACGCCCCAGCGGTCGATGCCCCAGGCGGCGGGCAGGTGCAGGCTGTAGTGCAGCACGTAGAGGAACGAGATCAGGTTCTCCCGCCCCAAGGGCCACAGGGCACCCCATTGGCGGCGGCCCAGCTCCGCCCCCGACACCGGGTCGACGAAGACCTGGTTGAAATCGGCGGCCACCGGAGCACCCGTGGTGGGATCGATGCGGGGCTGCACGCCCAGGGCCAAGGAATGGCCTGGCTCGGTCGCCAGGGGCAGGTAGCTGATTTCGACCTGGGGGTGGCGGGCCTCGACGGCCTGCGCCAATGCCAGTGGCGATTGAGGCGAGCCCTCGGCCGCGGCTTGGTTGAACTGAGGGTTCAGCCATTCATCGAGTTCGTGGTCCCAGGAGATGACCGCGCCAGTGACGCCGGCCACGAACAGAAAGCCGGCCATCAGCAGGCCGGCCCAACGGTGCAGACGCACCAGCCAGGCGCGCAGGCTCAGGGCCTGCGGCAGAGCCTGAGCCCTCAACGCGATGCGCTCAGAAGCGCCACTGGACACTGAGCTTGGCATTGCGAGGCGCCCCATAGAAGCCTTGCGCCCAGTACAGGCTGTTGATGTACTTGCGGTCGGTCAGGTTGTCGATGTTGAAGGTGGCGCTCCAGTGGGCGTCAAAGTCGTAGCGGGCCATCAGGCCGACCAGGGCATAGGCGGCCTGTCGCGTGATGATCTCGCGCCCCTGGGTGTCGGTCACGCCCTGGTCGCGCGAGATCTGGCCTTGCCAGCGCAGGTTGGCGCCCAGCTTCAGGCCGGGCAGTCGGTCCACCTTGTAGACGGAGGACAGGCGCAGGGTCTGGCGCGGCACATAGGTGCGCGCGTCGGCCCCGGTGCTGTCGTTGCGGATGCGCATGTGGGTGAAGCCGCCACTGAGCTCCCAGGCCGGTGTCAGGCGGCCGGCCACGTCGAGCTCAAAGCCGGTCGACGTCGCATCCACCGTGCGGTAGACCAGGGTGCTGCCCACATAGGTGGCGGTGGCTTCGGCCGTGTTGTTCTGCTGGGTGCGGAACACCGAAGCCGAGGCATTGAGCCGACGCTCGAACCACTCGCCCTTGGCGCCCACTTCCAGGTTGCGGCCCTCGATGGGCGGCAGGGGTTGCAGGTTGGCGCCCACCTCGGTCTGTGGGTTGAAGATGCCCGCGTAGCTGGCATAGAGGTTGTGCTGGGCATCCAGCGCATACGTGCCCCCCAGGTACGGCAGGGCCTTGGTCTTGGCGTACTGGTGTTGCACGCCATAGTTCTGGCCGCTGCTGTCGATCTGGGTCACATGGCCCCCGGTGAACAGCTTGAGCCGGTCGGACAGGTTCCAGCGCGCCGTGCCGTACACGCTCTGGCGCCGGATCACAAAGCTGGCGCTGTTTGAATAGGCGTCGAAACTCGGTTGGGTGTAGTTGCCGGTCCAGTCGCTCAAGGAGGGCAAGGCGGTGCCGATGTCGGCGCTGTACCAGGACAGCTGCTGGGTGTCGCTGCGCGCCGTGTTGGCGCCCAGCACCAGTTCGTGGCGCCGCCCGGCCAGATCGAACGGGCCGCTGGCATAGACGTCGACCAGGGTCTGCTTTTCACGGCTGCGGTAGTAGGACGGGTAGCTGTACAGGCCCAGGCCGGTGCTGGCATCGGGTGTGCCATAGGCATAGAACAGATTGCCCTCGGAGCGCAGCAGGCGCTGACTGAGCACGCCTTTGACCTGCCAGCCGCTGTCAAGTTGATGGGCCATCTCGACGAAGCTGCGGGCGTCAGAGGTGTTCCAGGAACTCCAACTGGCCGAAGTGCTGGTCGAGACAGGGTCATTGGTGGCACTGCCGTCGGTGTTGTAGAGCGGCAGTGCGCCCCACATGCTGCCGCGTGGCTGGTTCTTCTGGTAGCTCAGGCCTGCGCTCAGGCGGGTGCCTGGGGCCAGGTCGGCCTCCAGCACCGCCGACAGCACTTGCTTGTGCAGGGAGTAGCGGTCGAGGTAGCTGTTCTTGTCCTGATCGGCCAGCACCAGGCGCCCGCGCAAGGTGCCGGCGGCGTTCAGCGGGCCGGCGATGTCGGCGTCCAGGCGGCGGTTGTTCCAGCTGCCCAGGCTCAGGCCGGCCGAGGCCTGGAAGTCAGAGGTCGGGCGCTTGCGCACGAAGTTGATGGTGGCCGAGGGGTTGCCGGTGGACGACATCAGCCCGTTGGCGCCTCGCAGCACTTCGACACGGTCAAACAGCGCGGTGTCCATGTCGCCCTCCTGCCCTCCGTTGGTGAAGGGCAGGCCCAGGCCATCGACCTGGAAGTTGCTGATCTCGAAGCCACGGGCGCTGTAGTAGGTGCGGTCTGTCTCGATGCGCTCGACCTGGATGCCGGTGGCGTTGTCCAGCACCTCGTTGACGTTTTGCAGCGCGAAGTCATCCATCTGCGAGCGCGTGACCACACTGATGGACTGCGGCGTGTCCTTGATCGACAGGTCGAGCCGGGTGGCGGTGCTGGTGGCGCGCGTGGTGTAGGCGCCGGTGCCTTCGGTGCTGGCGTCAGCTCCGGCCGACACCGTCACCTCCTTGAGGCTCTGGCCTGCCGGATCCGCGGCCCGCGCCTGCAGCGCGGGCACACCCAGAGCCATGGCCGCCACCAGGGCACGCAGGCTGAAAGTGGCAGGGGTGGCGCGGTTGAACGGATGGAGGGCGCGCCGTCGCAGGCGCTCGGCAAGCATGGAGGAGGAAGGTGCGGTCGTCATTCGCCCGATTTTAATGCGAATGATTCTTATTTGTGAATCAGGTTTGCAAAGGTGACTGTGCCTCCAAGGCCCACCTGGGCTTGCACTGCGTGGACAATGATGGGCTTGTCCAGCCTCCGGGCCCGGCGCGCCATGGCTGCGCAGCAGGCCCCTGCCCCACCCATGACCACCCTCACGCCCGACGTCACCCCCTACCTGGGTCAGCTGATCGGCTTTCGCCGCGACCTGCATGCCCACCCCGAACTGAAATACGAAGAGCAGCGAACCGCCGCCCGCGTGGCGTCCTACCTGGAGGCCCTGGGCCTGCCGGTGCACCGCGGCCTGGCCCAGACCGGGGTGGTGGCCACGCTGCACGGGCGTGGCCGCAGCGCCGCCAACCCAGGGCCGGCGGTGGGGCTGCGCGCCGACATGGACGCGCTGCCGGTGCAGGAGATCAACACTTTTGGCCACGCCAGCCAGCATGAGGGCCGCATGCACGCCTGCGGCCACGACGGCCACACCACCATGCTGCTGGGGGCGGCCACCCTGCTGGCCCAACGGCCCGACTTTGACGGCACCGTGCACTTCATCTTCCAGCCCGGCGAAGAAGGCGGCGCTGGCGCCCGGGCCATGATGCAAGAGGGCCTGTTCGAGCGCTTTCCGATGCAGGCCGTGTTTGCTCTGCACAACTGGCCCGCCCTGCCGGCCGGCCAGATGGGTGTGCGGGTGGGGCCCATCATGGCCTCGGCCAACCGTTTCGAGGTGCGGGTGAAGGGGCGCGGCGGCCATGCTGCCCAGCCGCATGCTGCGCTGGACCCGATCCCGGTGGCCTGTGCCATCGTGGGCCAGTTGCAATTGCTGGTGTCACGCCAGACTGACCCGCTGGACAGCGCCGTGCTCACGATCGGCAAGATCGAAGGCGGCACGGTGGAGAACATCATCCCCGACGAAGCCGCCCTGTACGGTACCTGCCGCACCCTGCAGCCCGAGACACTGGAGCGCCTGGTGGCCGGCATCGAGCGCATCGCCACCCACGTGGCCGAGGCACACGGCTGCAGCGCGCGCGTGATCATCAAGCCCGGCTACCCCTGCACCGTGAACCATGCGCGAGAGGCCCGCTTCATGGGCGAGGTGATGGCCGAGGTGGTGGGCGCGCAGCAGGCCCACACCGACGTGCTGCCGGCCATGACGGCCGAGGATTTCGGCTTCATGCTGGAGCAGGTGCCGGGCGCCTATGGCTGGATCGGCAACGCGGCTGCGGGCCAGCCCGGCGTGAACCTGCACGCAGCGCACTACGATTTCAACGACGACATCCTGGGCCTGGGCGCCACCTTCTGGGATCGGCTGGCACGGCAGTGGTTTGCCCGCGGCATGGGCGCCGTCTGAGGCCGCAGCTCAAGCCTGGCGGCTCAGGCGGCCGGTGACGGCACTTGCGGCTCCAACGCCTGCCGGCCCAGCAGGGCCAGGCCCTCGGCCACGCCGCGCAGGCGCAGGCTCAGCGCCTGGCTGAGCAGCGAGGCCAGGGCAGCCTCGGCCTGGGGCCGGGCCACCACGTCTTTCACCAGCGCCCACAGCGTGAGCACGCCGCGCTCGGTCTCGACCAGGGTCAGGGGGGCGGCCTCAGCCCAGTCGCCTCCGCCCTGCAGGGCATCGGCCAAGCCTTGCTGGGTGAGCAGAATGGCCGTGGCGCGGATGGAGCCGTCGTCCACCGTGGCTTTCAGACGGGGCGCGGAGTCCGGGGGATTGTGGAGGCGTGCCCCCGATGGGGTGCTGGGATCTTGCAGATGCGGGATGCGCATGGTGTCTCCGGGTTCAGTGCGACGCACGGGCATGCGCCCGGGCCAGCGGAGTGCACCCCAGGCCCAAAACAGTGCGCGACGCCCCCCGCCAGGCAGGAGAGTCGGCCCTTGTTTCGCCTAAAAAACATTGCTTTAAATTTGCACTCATCACAGTCTTCTCAAGCAAGGCACATGCCTGGGTTGCCTCCTGACACAGGATGCGATCATCGACAAGCGTTGAGACCTCTTGCTGATCAGGGTCAAGCACGGTGCTCAAGCTCGGCCTATGCTGCGTTCTTTTCGGTGGCTCGCCACCCAAGGAATGCCCATGGACACAGCTGTCACCGCCACCGCTGAGGCGCTCGCCCCCCAAAGCATCACCACAGAGGTTCTGCAGGAGAAATACTGTCAGGCCGATCTGGATGAACACTCGGCCGGCCAGGTGTTCGAGCGCGTGGCACGGGCGGTGGCCTCGGTCGAGCCCACCCCCGAATTGCGTGCCGAGATCGGCGAGAAGTTCCGCCTCAACATGCTGGCCGGGGCCATTGGCGCCGGGCGCATCATGGCGTCGGCCGGTGCGGGTCACAACGCCACCTTCATCAACTGCTTTGTGCAGCCGGTGGGCGACGCGGCGGTGGGCTATGACGAGGACGGTGTGCCCGGCATCTACACCGCACTGTCGCAGGCCAGCGAAACCCTGCGCCGTGGCGGCGGTGTGGGCTACAACTTTTCGGCCATCCGTCCCAAGGGCGCGCTGGTGAAGGGCACGAACTCGGACGCCTCCGGGCCCTGCACTTTCATGGATGTGTTCGATGCCTCGTGTCGCACGGTGATGGCGGCCGGCTCGCGGCGGGGTGCGCAGATGGGCATCCTGAACATCGACCACCCCGACGTGCAGGAGTTCATCGAAGCCAAGCGCACCAAGGGGCGCTGGAACAACTTCAATGTGTCGGTGGGCGTGACCAAGGCCTTCATGCAGGCACTGGCCGCGCAAGGCCAGGTGCAACTGGTGCACAAGGCGCGCCCGACACGGGCCCTGATCGAGCGGGGCGCCTTCCAGCGCGACGATGGCCTGTGGGTGTACCAGGAGGTGAGTGCCAGCGCCCTGTGGGACCGCGTGATGCGCTCGGCCTACGACTATGCCGAGCCGGGCATCATCTTTCTGGACCGGGTCAACGAAGACAACAACCTGCGCTATTGCGAAGAGATCGTTGCCACCAACCCCTGCGGCGAACAGCCGCTGTGCGCCTATGGTTGCTGCGACCTGGGGCCGATCATCCTGCCGAGCTTTGTGCAGCAGCCCTTCACGCCGGCGGCACGCTTCGATGAGGCGGGCTTCATCGCCTCGGTGCGGCTGCAGGTGCGCTTTCTGGACAACGTGCTCGATGCCACGCCCTGGCCGCTGAAAGAGCAGCAAGAACAAGCCATGGCCAAGCGCCGCATCGGCGTGGGCTTCACCGGCATGGGCAATGCCCTGGCCATGCTGAACCTGCGCTACGACAGTGAGGCCGGTCGACGTCAGGCCGCCCACATCGCCGAATTGATGCGCGACGCGGCCTACGCCGCCTCGATTGACCTGGCGATTGAGCGCGGGCCGTTCCCGGCCCTGCAGGCCGAGGCCTATCTGGCGCCCGGCACCTTTGCATCGCGCCTGCCCGAGTCCCTGAAGGCGCGCATCCGCGAGCACGGCATCCGCAACAGTCACCTGCTGTCGATCGCACCCACCGGCACCGTGAGCCTGGCCTTTGCCGACAACGCCAGCAATGGCATCGAGCCGCCGTTCTCTCTGGCCTACACGCGCAACAAACGCACCCCCGACGGCGGCACCCAGGCCTTTGCCGTGGTGGACCACGGCCTGCGGGTCTTCCTGGGCACGCTGGAGCCGGCCTTCGGCAACGCCGTACTGGACGCGGTGTGCCGCTACCAGGATGAGTTCAGCCACGAGGGCCAGCGCCTGCGCGTGAGCCAGGTGCTGCCCGACTCGATGGTGACCGCGCTGGCCATGTCCTGCGATGACCACCTGGCCATGATGGGCGCGGTGCAGCCCTTCATCGACACGGCCATCAGCAAGACCGTCAACGTGCCGGCCGACTACCCCTTTGACGATTTCAAGAAGCTGTACCTGCGTGCCCACGCCTACGGCCTGAAAGGCTGCGCCACCTACCGCCCCAACGACACCCTGGGCGCAGTGCTGGAAGTGCCCACCGCCGCCGCAGCCAGCAGCGCCACCCCTGGGGCCAGCCCCGGCCCCGCCCCGGCCCCGCTGGACATGGACCCGCTGCGCATCAGCATCGAAAAGCGGCCGGAAGGCGAAACCCCGGCGGTGACCGAGAAGCTGGTCTACCACACCTCCGAAGGCCAGAAATCGCTGTACCTGGTGGTGTCTTTCGTGAGCGTGGAGGGCTTTCTGGATGGCCAGAGCGTGACCGTGGAGCGCCCGCTGGAGGTGTTCATCCCGGCCGGCCAGAACGACGAAGCCCAGCAATGGGTGACCGCGGTGGCCCGCGTGTTGTCGCTGACGGCGCGCGACGGCCGCCTGCCCAAGGCGCTGGCCGATCTGCGCAAGGTGACCTGGGACAAAGGCCCGGTGCGCTCGGGCTACTACCGCAAGGCCGACGGCACCCGGGTGCCGCGCTTTCACAGCTCGGAAGTGGCGGCCATCGCCTATGCGGTGCAGCAGATCCTGTACCGACGCGGTTTTCTGGACGACGAGGGCCGCGTGATCCCGGCGCTGCGCCAGCACGCCTCGCGGGCCGCCGCCCCCGGCCAGGCTCCAGCGCCGGCCCCGGGCGAACCCGCCATGCTGCCGCACATGGAGGTCACGCCGGGCAAGCCCTGCCCCGAATGTGGGGCCCATGCGCTGGTCAAGAAAGATGGCTGCGAGTTCTGCACGCACTGCGGCTACCTCGGGTCTTGCGGTTGAGCTGCGGGCGCCCACTCAGGGCCGCTCGGCATCCTGCAGGCCGGCCTGGTAGCGGCAGCGCAGCTCGGTGATGCGCACACCCTGCGGCGCGCTTTCCAGCGACTGGGCCTTGGGCTCCAGCCCACCCCAGCGGTTGCGCACCTGGTCGATCTGGTAGGTGCGGTCCCAATGCGGGCCCAGGCCACGCGCCATGCAGCGTTGCACGTCGGCATAGCGCAAGGCCAGGTCGCTCTCGGACTCTTCGGCATGGGCCAAGCCCAGGCTCAGCAACACCATGGAAAACAGGACAAAGGGAAGTAGAAGGCGCAGCAGCATCGGTGGGCAGCAGAGAGGAACAAGCGACAGAAACCCCGTCGCAGCACGACGGGGTTGAACGGGATCGACAGGAGACGGATCCGGCCAGGCTCAATGTGAGCGGCGCGGCCCGAGATGGTTCCGTGCTGAACACTTGCCTGGTGATGTCAGCAGAAGCATCAGGGCCCCGCAGGGCCTGATGCATCCGCACTCACTTGATCACGGTGCTGCTGGTCACACTGGCCTTGGCGGCCTTGGGGTGAACGGTCTTGTGCCCGGCCTTGGCATGCAGCGTGGTGGGCTGCTTGGCCTTGGCAGCCGGTGTTGCCACGGCGGTGGACGGGCTGGCCTTGTCTGCTGCAGGCGGGGTGGCGGCTGGGCCCACGGTGCTGAACCCGGCGGGCTTGACTTCCACCGGCTTCACGCCCGGCGCCGAGGCCGCGACCGCCGGGGTTACCGGGGTGGCTGCCGTGGCCGGTGCCTGCGCCCAGGCCCCCAGCGACACACAGGCCGACAGCACGGTGGCAGGAAGGATGGCATACAGCTTGTTCATGGCAAAACCTTTTCTCTCGTTGAGCCCCAGGCAAAAGGCCTGGTTGCTACCTTCAACGCCCTGGTTTCAACCGTCGATGACGTCTTGCACGCCAAGTTGTAACTGCCGGTTTCCCGCACCGATAACTCAGGCCGGCAACTCAGGCCGGCAGCGGCTGACGGAAACCCACGTTGAGCAGGTTCCAGGCCACGATGGTGGCGATCGCAAAGCCCAGCTCGGCGATCTCGGCAGGCGAGAACTGCTGGCTCAAGCGGGCAAATTCGTCATCGCTGGCGTCGCCGTTCGGGGTGGCGTTGATGATCTCGGCCCAGCGCAGGGCAGACCATTCGCGCTCGCTGAAAAACGGCGCCTCGCGCCAGCCGGCCACGGCATTGAGCTCGCGCGGCGAGAGGCCCTGGCGCAGCAGATCCTGACCATGCATGTCGATGCAAAAGGCGCAGCCATTGAGCTGCGAAACACGCAGCCAGACCAGGTCGATCAGGCGCTCGCCCAGGGCTCCCTTCTTGAGGGTCTGAGACAAGTCGAGCAGGCTTTGAAACGCCTTGGGGGCCAGTTGGATATAGGGGACGCGGGCAGCAGAGGTGTGCATGGCATGGGCTTTCTGTTCAAGGTGGAGGCCGCCCGATGCGGCCTCACCCCTGTTAGACGCCCGCCGCAGTCACTTTGTGACAGTGCCGGCCTACACCCCACCGCTCAAGCGCCTCAAGCCTGCATCGCAATGCCCGCCAACTTGTCGGGGTTGCGCACCACATACACCGCCACGATGCGTTCGCCCTCGATCACGAAGGCCTGGGCCGACTCAAGCTGAGCGCCCACATAGCGCAACAGCCCTGGCTCGCCATTGACCAGCACCTGCCGGTAGCAGACCTGATCACCCAGCCTCAGCGCCACGGCCCAGTACAGGTTGGTGACGCGGAACGCGCCCCGCAGCACATGGCCCACCGACGCCACCCGGCCGCCCCCGTCGCCCATCAGCTCCACATCGTCGGCCAGCAAGGCCTGCAAGCTGGCGCGGTCGCCCTTCTGGGCCGCCTGCATGAAGCGCGCAAGCAAGGCACGGTGGCGCTCGCGCGGGACTGGAAAACGGGGTGTGGGTTCCGCCGCTTGCGGCTTCACTCGCTGGCTGGCGCGGTGCACCAGTTGCCGGCAGGCCGCCTCGCTCTTGCCCAGGGCTGCCGCGATGTCGGCGTAGTCGTGATCGAACACCTGGCGCAGCAAAAAGGCGGCACGCTCTTCGGGTGACAGCTGTTCCAGCACCCGGAGCAAGGCCACCGACAGATCATCGGCCCACTCGGCCACCGCCTCAGGGCTGTGATCGTCTACCGCCACCAAGGGCTCGGGCAGCCAGAACCCCACATAGGCCTCGCGCTCGGCCTTGGCCGCACGCAGGCGGTCGATGGACAGGCGCGTCACCACCGTCACCAGCCAGGCCTCGCCCGATTGAAGCGCGGCCCGATCGCTGCGATGCCAGCGCAGCCAGGCCTCCTGCAGCACATCGTCGGCATCGGCACGCGTGCCCAGCATGCGGTAGGCCATGCCAAACAGGCGCGGCCGCAAGGCCACAAAGGTGTCGGTATCGGCGTCAGACACAGGAAATGGGATGGGGCGGGAGATCGGGCTGGTCATGGTAGCCCCTAGACGGCCCAGCCTCTGGCTTTGTGACAGGTCGCCCAGGCCATGCTGGCCCATTGTGGCCATTTGTGGACAGGACGATGCAGCCCACAGCCCAGAAACGAAAAAGCCCTTGAAGATCAAGGGCTTGAACGTGTTTGGTGCGGCTGGCGGGGATCGAACCCACGACC
>Ga0209913_1001273_pt1 | contig 14703 bp, 15 predicted proteins | sample PersoiDNA2013203_FD_185805 | JGI IMG/M metagenome (GOLD analysis project Ga0209913, IMG submission 185805) | Permafrost soil microbial communities from the Arctic, to analyse light accelerated degradation of dissolved organic matter (DOM) -... | ecosystem: Environmental > Terrestrial > Soil >... | reverse complement strand
TCTCCATGCTCTACATCGCCGTGGGCACCGGCCTGGCCATCGCCGACCGCATCTTCTGGATCTCGGCGCTGCGCTCCTAGCCGGTGCCGGAGGCGATGTCCGCCGCCGAGTAGGTCGGCGCGCCGGTGCACGTCACGACGCGCTTCGCATTCGTCTCAAGTAGCAGTCATGAAGGTCGTCGCGGTCAACGGTTCGGCCCGCGCGGGCGGCCGGCGTGCTCCGCGTCTATCCCGCCAGAGCTGCCCTCAGCCCCGCGTCGATCTTCTCCGCGGCCTCCTCCTGCATGCCCGGCATCACGTGGCTGTAGGTGTCCAGGGTGATGCCGATCGAGGCATGCCCGAGGCGTTCCTGCACGACCTTGCGGTGCACGTCGTGACGCAGGAGCATGGTGGCATGGGTGTGCCGCAAATCATGGAGGCGGCACTCGAGGCCGGCCTTCTCGAAGACCCGACGGCTGGCACGGGCGAAGTTGGACGGCCACCACGGCTGCCCGTCCGCGCCGGGGAAGACGAGATCGTGACTGTTGAAGCCGGGACTCCACCGGGCACGCCGGGTGAGTCGCCGATTCCCAGGCACCGATCACGCGGAGCTTGCCGGCCGGGCCGAGAGGCCGCGACCGGCAAGCTCCTCTTCGTCGCGCCGGCCGTCCGGAAGCGACGGCGACGCGCGCCATCAAGGGGTCGGCAGAGCTCTGCCGGCGCCAAGCTCTGCTTCCCGCGGCAGGACGACCAGCGTGCCTCTCATCCCGCTCGTGTCGTGCAGCAGGCACAGGTACGGTAGTGGCCCCGGTGTAACGTCACCGATCATCAGTGAGTAAGTGGTGCCGGGGACGCGGTTCATGAGCCCCGAGTTGTACAGACCCGACCGAGTCAGGTCGGGTGCGGGCTGAGAGGGGAAGAGCGTCGCCGGGTCGATATACAGCACCGGGGGCCCACTCGGCTGCGGCACTGGGACGACCAGTCCGGGCTCGGACTGACCGTTGAGGAACGTCACGGTATGCGGCGCGCCGTTGGAGGGCCTCATCTCCCACACCACCGTGTCCCCCGGCCGGACGAGCAGCTTGCTGGGCAAGAAGCGCATGAGGTCGACCTGCCCCCTGCTGTATCCCAGCGCGACGTAGTGGGTCAGCGTGCCGTCGGCATTCTCCGCGGCCGGCTTGATCCGCCGCTTCGCCTCGCGGAGCACGGCCGGTGCTTTGGCCATCTTCCGAGCGATCTGGAAGTGACCCCGCGCGCGTACCTGACCCGGGGAGGCGACGCGCGTATCCGGGCCGACGACCTTCACGGTGCCCGACATCATCATGCCGTGCACCAGGCAGAGGTAGTGGTATGTGCCCTCAGCCGTGAAGGTGAGATCGAACGAGCGATACTGGCCGTTCTCGCGGCCCATCAGGCCTGAGTTGACGAACGTGGTGGTGTCAGCCAGCCCGCCGGACGGTGCCACTCTATTGACGGCCAACGGGTGGAACACGAGCGGACTGGGTGTCGGGGGCAGTCCCAAGCTGGCCGCAGGGACGACAAACTCAGGCGGCTGGCTGCCGCCGAGAAACGTGACAATGTGGATCTCGTTACTGTGCTGGACCCACTTGACCGTGTCCCCCACGTGGATCTTGACCTTGCTGGGGAAGTAGGCCATGACGTCGATCCCGCGATGAGCGTTCTCGGCGCCGACCAGGACGGTGTACGTTCGCGGCCCGGCTGAGGGCGCGGCGCCGGCGGTCGCGGAGTATCCCAGCAGCAGCAGGAAGACCGCGAGCAGAGCAACGGTGGACAGTCTGAAGAGGCGCATCTTGTGACCTCCTGGAAGTGCGGATTGACCGGTCGTACTTACCCGATTGCCTACGCCGCTACCCGTTGCCGTCGCACTGCCGCGCGTTCAGGGCGAGGGCTTGTGCTCCGCGGCATCCGGCTGCTCGCCGGCGAGCCCTTTCTGGAGACGCTCCTTCTCTTGGTCGCCGGGGTCGCGACCGGCAATGCACGACTCCGAGCGCCTCAAGGAGGCCGGCATGATGGACCTCGTCTACGAGATGAGCGAGCAAGGCAAGGTCACGAGCGACCAGCTTGTTGCAGCGCCGGGGCGCTACCTCATGTGCTCGCGCGGCGGCTACGGCATGACCAAGGTGTCCGACAAGGTCGGGCCGCACGAAGTCGTTCTCGCCTGGTCGATGTGGAGTGGTTACCGGGAGCGCGACGGGTGCGCGGTGCGCGAGTGGTCAGGGCGCGAAGGAGTTGAACCGCACCTCGTCCACAGCGGCGGGCATGCGTGGCCCGAGGACTTGCGCCGACTAACCGATGCGATCGCAGCGAAGCAGACGGTGTGGGTTCACACGGACAGCGGGGATCCGCTCACTCCGGCGTAGGCACTGCTGTATGGTCGAACTGCTCGTACAGGTTGCTCCACGTCAGCGACGGCTCGCGGCCCTGGCCTTCTCGACGAACTGCACGACCAAATACGGCCCCTCCTGGGGCTGGCGAGACGGCAGGCTGAAGAGGTCGCGGTAGACGCGGTACTTTGCTGTGACGTCCTTGATCGGTATCCGTCGGTCGCGCACGGTGATGACGTAGCCACCGTATTGAGGACTCCGTGTCACGTTCACGTACGGCAGGCCTGACGTTTCGCCGCACAGCAGGTAGGCCACGACCTCGGCCGGCCCACTCCCGATCTGGTCGCTGATCGTCTGCGCCGTCTCCGCCAGTCGTGAGAGCTTCTGTTCGCGAGCCCGCTCCGCGGCGCTCGCCGTGGAAGTCGACGTCGGGATTACGCCCGCCGCCGGGGGGAGCCTCGCCGGCGTCCTCGTCGATGGGCCGCAGGCTCTTGAGCGCGGCGGCGGCCTCGATCAGCGTGCCATCCACGGAGAATTGACGACGCCCTCGGCGCGAGCTCGGTTAGCCCGCGGTTCGCCGATTTCTCCTGATCGTCAGCATGGTCTCGAAATGTGCCTCGCTCTCGTGCCGCTTGCAGGAACGCTCGCCAATGCCTGCGCCACGCCCGGGCTATTCCAGTGCGGAGAGTGGGATAGAATCACCTGTAGACCGCGCGGCGTTTGACGCGGCTCTTGGGGAGGTTCAGATTTGCCTCGCTTCCCGGGATCGTCCCGTTTCGCAGGATCGCTTCAGCTGCTGGCTCGTGCAGCCGCGGCCAGCGCCGGCCACATCACTGTGAGAGACCGGGAAACGGCCGGTCACCTGACCCTGCCGGACGGAGCCACGGTGGTGATCGTGGGCGGAGGCCCTGCTGGGTCGTTTTTCGCCATTCGGGCGCTGAGGAAGGCGCGGGAACTTGGCAGGACGCTGAATCTCACCATCCTAGAGAGGAAAACCGAGGTCTGCTTCTACGGGCCCGTGGCTTTCTGCTCGTGGGAAGGCTGCAACTACTGCGCTGGCGGCGTTTCCCCCAGGCTGGCCGACGTCCTCAAAGAGAACGGAATCAGCTTGCCGGAGGAGGTCGTCGAGGGAAGAGCGACCGAGATCACCGTCCACGGGGATTGGAAGAGCATCGAGCTGCCGGTTCCCGAGGGCAGGGAGATGCTCGCCGTGTTCCGCGGCTCAAGGCCCAAGCAGCGACCGGGCCGATACACGAACTTCGACTCGTTCTTGCTCCATCAGGCGGCGGAAGAAGGCGCGCGGGTGCTCACGGCAGAAGTCCGAGACATCCGTCGGTCGTCCGGCGGGAGACCAGTGGTCAGCTACCGGCTGGTGACAGAAGAAACGAGCAGGGAGATCGAGGCTGATTTCGCGGCGTTCGCAGCAGGCGTCAACCGTACGCCCGGAATGGACTTGGGATCCGATCCCCTCTTCGGGGCGCTCGCGAAGATGATGCCGGGGCTCTGCCCGCCCAAGGTTCGCAAGGCCGTCATCTGCGAGATGCAAGCGCAAGAGGATCTCCTTCGCACCATGGAGGGCGAGGTGCACTTCGCACAATATGGCTCGAAGGAGCTCTCCATCGAGATGTCCTCGCTCATCCCCAAAGGCAAATGGATTACCGTCGTGCTGCTCGGCAAGAGCATCGACCGCGCCAACCCCTCTCAGTATCTGCAGATCGCGGAGAGTTTCATGACGTTGCCCCACATCAGGCGCCTGCTTCCGAGAAGAGCCCAGTTGCGGACCGTGTGCGCCTGCCATCCCAACATGGCGGTCGGCGCCGCCCGCAATCCGTTCGGCCAGCGGATCGCCCTCGTGGGAGATATGGCCGTCTCCCGACTCTACAAAGACGGCCTTTTCTCTGCCTACGTCACGGGCTCGGCGCTGGCGGACTGCATCCTTACGGAGGGCGTCGACCGGGCGAGCTTGAAAAAGCGCTATTGGCCGGTCGTCAGAGGATTCCATGTCGACAACCGATTTGGGCGCACCGTATTTCTGCTCAGTCGCGTCGTCTTCTCGCGTCCGGTGCTCAGCCGGATCCTTTATCAGGCGCTTCTTACCGAAAGGAAGACGAAGCCTGAACAGAAGCGTCGGTTGGCAGACGTGCTGTGGAGGATCGCGAGCGGAGATACTAGCTACCTTCGCATCCTGAAAGCCATGTTCCGTCCCGCCTCGGTGGGGTCAATCTTGACGGGGGGCCTGCTGGCGACCGTCCGGAACTACGCTACCGAGCGGGTGTTCGGCCTGGTGTGGGACGGTTTCGGGCGGTACCCCACCGGGGTGGCCATAGAAAGAGTAGAAAGCAAGCGCCGCGAGATCCTGGCTGTGATGGGAGTCCCTGAACCGGAGCGACCGCCGCAGGTGGAGAAGATGTACTCCATCCGGATCAGAGCTGACGCCGCGGCGATACTCCGGCAACTGGGAAAGTTCGGCGACCCCGATCGGGAATACTTCACGCCACGGTTCCTACAGGTGCACTGCACCGCGGGTACGCCGAACGACGTTGGCAGCACGATCCGCTACGACGTGACTCCCTCTTGGCTGTCGTTCAGCGTGGTCCTGGAGAAGCTGGTTCAGGGACGCTATCTGCTGTACCGGGTCGCCGACGGGTTCGCTCGGGGCGGCATTCTAGCCTTCGATATCGATCGCGTGAGGACGGGGGTCAGCCTACTCACGATCTACGTGGCCTTCGACTTCCCCAATGGGACCGGCCCCTTGGCGAGATTGGGCTGGCATCTTGGCCGGTCGATCTTTCCGGCATTCGTCCACGACGTGCTGTGGAATCACTCGCTGTGCAAGATGAAACACCTCGCCGAGTTCGACGAAGGCACCAAGGAAGACCCGCCCCCCGAAGAACTCATCGGACCGGCGCCTCCGGCTGGTCCATCATGAAAAGGGTACGATCGAGGGCATCGGGCGCCTCAGGCCGGCACCGATTCGGAGTGGGGCGCCACGTAGACCGCGGGAGGGCAAGGTTCCAACTCGTTCTCATGTCGAGGTAGAAGGCCCGCCGTTTGCCGGGCGGCCCACCTCGGCCGGGGCTGCTGATGCTAGAAACACCCACTGGCCGGGTCGTTTCACATAGGAAGAGGTCATAGTGATGGCTCCACACGCTCGGCCGAGAACTGGCGGATCAGATTTCTTTTCTCGGAATTTGCGGGCCGTGAGGGCCGCAACCGATCTTTCGCCCGGCGAGAATGGCTCTGTGCGTCCAGATGGGACTGGCTGGGACTGGTTGGTGTCAGTTGTGCCGCGCGACGACGCGACCGAAGCGACAGAATCGACGGGACTCACGCCAGGCGGTCGAGTGGCCGCAACTGCTTCGTCTGCGCTCGCGCAACGACGTTCTTCGGCGCTCTGCGCAGCCGCGTCCGATCCTTTGACCAGGACCACCCCCGCCGGCGACCCGCTGACGCGGCAACGGCGCGGCGGTTCTTCAGACCCCAGGACGGGGAATACGCAGCCACCGAGGCCGGCGACCGCTCTCCTCGCCAGCTGACGCCTCGACCATAGCGTCATAAATTCAGCCTCCACGTCGCGAGGCTGGCGGCTCAAAGGAGTGAGCATGAGCGGCATGACGATCGAACACCTTCGCGAACGCGCACATGGAACGGTGACCGAACCGGGAGACGACGGTTACGACGAGGCGCGCGCGGTCTACAACGCGATGATCGACCGGCGGCCCCGCGTGGTCGTCCAGTGCACCGACGCGGGCGACGTCATGGCGGCGGTCGACTTTGCCCGCCAGAACGGTCTCGACCTTGCCGTTCGGGGCGGCGGGCACAGCGTGCCCGGATTCGGCACCGTCGACGACGGCGTGGTTGCCGACCTCTCGGGTATGCGCGGCGTGCGCGTCGACCCTGCGGCGCGCACGGCGCGCGCCGAGGGCGGCGCGACGTGGAGCGACTTCAACCACGCGACGGGCGCCTTCGGTCTGGCGACCACCGGCGGCATCATCTCTACCACCGGCGTCGGCGGGCTCACGCTCGGCGGTGGGATCGGCTACCTCACCCGCGGTCACGGACTGTCGTGTGACAACCTCCTCTCGGCGGACGTGGTCACCGCGGACGGGCAGATGGTGAGGGCCAGCGAATTGGACAACCAGGATCTCTTCTGAGCCATCCGTGGCGGCGGCGGCAACTTCGGGGTCGTGACCTCGTTCGAATTGCGCCTCCACCCCGTGGCCACGGTCTACGGCGGGGTCAGGTTCTTCGAGCTGGACGAGGTCGCGAACGTCCTGCGCTTCTACCGCGAGTTCATCGCCGATGCACCGCCGGAGCTCGGCGCGTTCCCGGCATTCCAGATCGCGCCGCCGCTGCCGTTCATCCCGGAGGACCGTCACGGCGACACGCTCATCGCGATGGTGGCCTGCTGGTCGGGGGCGCCCGAGAAGGGTGAACGAGCTCTTGAGCCGATCCGTAAGGTCGCGCCCATTGTGGCCGAGTTCGTGGACACGATGCCCTACGCGGCCATCAACAGCCTGTTCGACGCCTTGGTCCCGCCCGGGCTCCAGCACTACTGGAAGGCGAACTTCGTCACCGAGCTCACCGACAAGGCCATCCAAGCGCACGTCGAGCACGGGCCCAAGGTCCCCGCGGTCAACTCGACAGTGCACATCTACCCCATCAACGGCGCCAGTCACGACGTGGCGCCGGACGCGACGGCGTTCGCCTATCGCGACGCCAACTTCGCGACGGTGATCGCGGGGATGTGGCCCGACCCGGCCGACAACGAAGCCAACATCGGCTGGGTGCGCTCCTACTACGACGCAACGGCGCCGGAGTCGGAGGAGGGCGGCTACATCAACTTCATGTCGGGAGACGACCAGGAGCGGATCAGGGCGAACTATCGCGGCAACTACGACCGGCTGGTCGACGTGAAGCGGAAGTACGACCCCGACAACCTTTTCCACCTCAACCAGAACATCCGGCCCTGAGGTCGCAGCAGGGGCGCCGGCGCAGCACTGGCTATCGCCTCACGCGACCGAAGCGACAGAACCCACACAACCCACGATTCATGAAGGCATCGCCGGCACCGTCGCTGCGTACGGCCAAGTGTTGAGCGCATCGATGGGACTCCGGAGTCGAGCGACCGGCGGGGAGGCCCCCATTATGTCGTTAGCGTCCCGGGACGTGGTGTACGAGCGGGTTGAGAGCGGGGGTGGTCCCGCTCAAAGGATCGGACGCGGCGTGCGCGCCGTGACGCAGCGCAGCCGCCGTCAGGTGGTTGATGGATCGAGTGATCTGGCGGGACGAGTGGCCCTTCAACGAGGCCGACCAGTGTTCAGCGTGCGCGCGTACGACGGCCAGGGGCGGCCGCAGGTCTCGGAGACGAACCCGTCGTTCCCTGCGGGCGCGACGGGCATTGACAGCAAACAGGGCATACTACTTCCATGAACGATAGCAGGCCCACAGAAGGTCCACTCACCACCGAGGAGCTGCAGCTCGCGGCACGCAATCCCGGCATGCCGCTGGAGGCGCTGCGGTACGACATCACCCCCACGGGGATGCACTACCTGCTCGTACACTTCGACATCCCCGAGATCGATGCGTTGGCGTGGCGTCTGGAGATCGGAGGCAACGTGGACCGGCCGCGGTCACTGACGCTCGCGGAGCTGCGGGCACGCCCCTCTCGCACCACTCCTGTCACGATGGAGTGTGCCGGCAACGGCCGCGCGCGACTCTCCCCTCGTCCGATCAGCCAACCGTGGCTCGTCGAGGCGGTTGGTACGGCCCAGTGGACAGGCACGTCACTGCGTGAGCTTTTGGTGGAGGCCGGAGTGCGTCCTGCCGCGGTTGAGCTGGTCTTTCGCGGCGCCGACCACGGCGTGCAGGGCGAGGTGGAGCATGACTACGCGCGCAGCTTGCCGCTCCACGAGGCGCTGCGGCCCGAGGTTCTCCTCGCCTACGAGATGAACGGCCGTCCGCTCGAGCCTCAGCACGGGGCGCCCCTGCGTCTGCTGGTCCCGGGCTGGTACGGCATGACGAGCGTCAAGTGGCTCACGCGCATCGAGGCGGTCACGGAGCCGTTCGACGGCTATCAGCAGGCGGTCGCCTATCGCTATCAGCAGGATGCAGATGACCCGGGCCAGGGTGTGAGCCGCATCCGCGTGCGCGCCCTCATGATCCCGCCCGGCTACCCGGACTTTCTGACGCGCCGCCGTTTCGTGCCGGCGGGCGCCGTCACTCTGCGCGGACGCGCATGGAGCGGCAGCGGGGAAGTCGCCCGGGTCGAGGTTGGAGTCGACGGCGGCTGGCGGGACGCAGAGCTCGAGCCGCCCATCGGCGAGTTCGCGTGGCGTGGCTGGTCGTTTGAGTGGACCGCGACGTCCGGAGATCACGAGCTCTCGTGCCGCGCGACGGACGCCGTCGGGCACACGCAGCCTCTCGAGCAAGCGTGGAACTATCAGGGGATGGGCAACAACCTCGTGCAAACGGTCGCCGCCACGGTGCACCAGCCTTGACAACCGGGACCGACTAGCTGTGACTGGTTGGCGCTAGCTCGAGGGCCTTTTCCGGCGGAGGTCAGGGGTTCGACTCCCCTGCGGTCCACCACTGATTTGCAGGGAAATCGTGCCCCGCGAGCCCTCCGCCGGGCTCCCCGAGAACCCGTCTGCAACCATTCTGCAACCCAAATGGGTGCGTCTGGGTGTGAGTGGATGGCGTTCGTTGGCGTCAGTTGTGACCGGCGGTGTGCTCAGGTCTGCCACCCGGTCCAACACGTCACCGAGCCGCACTACATCGCGTCCGAGCACATAGGACTCGCCGACGGCCCCCCTCTCCGCGGCCAGCACGACGCCCTCGGCGACGTCGTCGACGTAGCACATCGTGACGCCCAAGCCAGGGAACATGCGCATCCGGTACCTACCGGCACGCGCCTGTTCTATTTGCCGCGCCAGCTCCGAGTGGTCGCCAGGGCCGTAAATGGCGCCGGGCTGCACGACGACGACCGTCGCCGCCCTGTCCTCGGCTATCTGGTGGGCGAGGAACTTGGTCTCGTCGTAGGAGCTGAGGAAGTCGCGGTCCGGCCGGCGGTACGTCTCGTCGACCACCCGTCCGTGTGTATCGCCGAAGACGCTCACCGTCGAGACGTAGACGATCCGCGGCACATCCGAGGCGCCGGCGGCGACGTGCAGCGCGCGCTTGGGAGCGACTCGGACGCGGCGCGCGCCCGGCCCGGCACAACTTGATCCCGTTGTACCGAGCCGGGTTGTGGCTTGCCGTGAACATCGCACCAGGGATCCCCAGCAAACCCGATGGGTAGTACAGCTCGTCGGTGGAGGCGAGCCCGATCCGCACGACATCGACCCCACGTCCTGTCAGGCCGCGCGCGAAGGCGTCCACAAGCTCAGGGCCCGACTCCCGCATGTCACGACCGATGACCACCCGCGGTCGCACTGCACGGTCGCTGTTCTCAGGGATCACGACGACGTCCCCGAAGGTGCTTCCAATCGCTCGTGCGACGGCTGGGTTGAGCTCGTCGGGCACGACGCCGCCCACGTCGTAGGCCTTGATCAGTGAGGACAGGTCAGCAGAAGTGGGCGCATGGCTACGCCTGACGATCCAGCCGCGCTACACCGATCTTGCTGTCCGCCATGCCGTAGAAGACGTATCGCACCCCGTCGACCTCCTCGATCGCGGTGGGGAAGACCACGTTGGGCACGGTCCCGGAGGTCTCGGCCTCCGTCTCCGGAGCCAAGATGGGTTCGCTGGTACGCGCCAGCACCTTCGACGGGTCCGCTGCGTCCAGGATCATCGCTCCTGCGGCGTAGTTGACGTGCTGTTGCTGGTGATTCCACCCGCGACCCTTCGTCAATGAGCCCTTCGTGCCGTGATGCACGAGGAGCCATCCCTCCTCAACCCGGATGGGGGCCGGCCCTGCGCCGATCTTGAGTGCCTCGAAGTCGTACTCCGGCATCGCCACCAGCGTGCTGGAGCGCTGGAAGACGAGGTTGTTGATGTCGGCCTGGACATCTTCCACCGGGACGTAGGAGATCCAGATCCCGAGCCTTTCATCAGTGATGCCGGCAGGGAGGTGCACTCCTTCGCCGTCGCGGACCCAACTGAGGTCCCACATCGGGCGGTGCAGCATGGCGAACGAAGGAACGCCGTCGGGCCCTGACACGGGCTCCGGGAAGAACACCACGTCCTTGTTCGGAAAGAGATTCAGGTCAAGGTCGAGCTCCGGCTGGTAGACGAAGTGCAGCGGACCAAGTCGGCGCCAGTCACGCAGGTTCTCCGACACCGCCAGCGCAGGCCTCGGTCCCATCGGGCCGTAGGCCACATAGGACATGACGTGAAGACCCAGGGCCTCGATCCATATCACCCGCGGATCCTCGGTACCGGCCGAGCCGGCGCCACGCTCCCATCCGGCGTCGGGTGCCAGCACGACGCCCTCGCGTTCCACGCCGACGGGGACACCGTCGTCCAGGACGACCCTGGCCAGTCCGACCCGAGAGACGTTGCCCGCGGCGACCAGTCGGGGCAGCAGGTACAACTCACCGTCGGGCGTGCGTCCGCTCCCCGGATTCAGTACTCCCTCTGCCTCGAGCTCGTTGCCGACCTCTGGGGTCATGACCACGCCTAGGCGGGTCAGTTTGTAGGGTACGAAGACATCAGTGCGCAATGGACTAGCCCTTCACTCCGGTGGATGAGTGGGTCTCTGCGAAATGCCGCTGGAAAACAATGAACAGTACGACTGCAGGGACGGCGAGCACGGTGGAGCCGGCCAAGATGGACCCCATTGGGTTAGCGTGGAACCCCGCTCCGGTCTGGGTGAAGTTGGCGACCGCAACCGCGAGCGGCTGCATGCCCTGCTTCTTTGTGATCAGGAAGGGCCACAGAAACTCGTTCCAGGGGCCGATGAACGTCACGAGCGCCGCCGTGAGAATGGCCGGGCGCACGAGCGGCACCGCGATCGACCACAGGATGCGAAACTCCCCCGCACCGTCGATTCTTGCGGCATCGAACATCTCTTGCGGGACCTGGAGGAAGAACTGGCGGAAGATCAGTACCGCAACGGAGTTGATCGCGAACGGCAAGATCATACCCACGTAGCTGTCGCCAAGTCCGAAATCGCGCACCAGCAGCACGTACAGCGGGACCATGAGGAGCTGGAACGGCACGGCCTGAAGGAGCAGTACCACCGCAAAAAGCAAACCCCGACCACGGAAATGCAGCGTGGCCAACGCGTAGCCGGCCAGCACCCCGAAGAAAATGGTGAAGACCACCACGGCGCCGGTGAAGATCCCCGAGTTGAGCAGGGAGCGACCGAGGTTGATCGCACCATTGATGTCGAGAAAGTTGTTCAGCGTCAAGTTCGACGGCCACGGGATGGCGCCGGACAGAGATGGGTCGCGCTTTGTCTGCAGCGCGCCGACGACCATGTAATAGAAAGGAAACAGAAAGACCAGCGCGCCGAGCATCAGGAGGGTCATCGACAGTATTCGGTGCCGAGGCGGCTTGGGCTGCATGTCGGACATGGTCACTCCCTCTCCGTGAGCTTGCGACTGGCGTAGGTGATGATCAGCACGCCGATCACCAGCAGCACGCCGATCGCGGAGGCGATGGCCGGCTTGCCTTGCTGAATGCCCTGTTGGTAGAGCAGGAACACGGGCGTCGTGGAGGCCCCGTTCGGTCCACCGCCACCGGTCAGAAGGTAGGGCTCCGTGAACAGGTTCGCGCCGGTGATGATGGCGAGCAGAACCACCAGGGTCGTTGCCGGGCGCACTGCCGGGAGCGTGACCGCCTTGTAGGCCTGCCAGCGGCTTGCTCCGTCCGTCGCCGCCGCTTCATGCAACTCCTTGGGCACGTTCTGGAGCGCGGCGAGGAAAAGCAGGATGAAGAACCCCAACTGCTTCCAGGTGACGTAGAACGCGATCGAGGGCATGGCCCAGAACCTGTTGATCAGCCACGCCGGGTCGGGCGCCAACGGCCCCAGGATCTGGTTGACGATTCCGCCGGAGTTGAACATGAACATCCACACGGTGATCGTTGCGACGCTCGCCGTGACGTACGGGACGTAGTAGGAGACGCGCATGAAACCGCGCCAGTGGATCACGCTGTTCAGGGCTGTTGCGAGAAGCAACGAGAAGACAAGGGTGAGCGGGACGTTGATGACCAAGAACTCTGCCACATGGACAAATGAGGCGCGTACTGCCGGGTTTGAGAGTACCGTCGCGTAGTTCTCGAGGCCGACGAAGGGCTGCGGGACGTCTACTCCGGGAGCCGTGAAGAAGGAGTCGTGGAACGACATCCACACGCCGAGCCCGATGGGGTAGACGAACACCGCGGCGACAAACAGGGCGTAGGGCGCCGCCAGCAGCAGTCCGGATGGGTGTCGACCGAGCGCGAACTCGAGCCGTGACCGGCGCCGCCGGCCGGGCGCCGGGGTCGCGGCGGCTGTGCGCCCCGGCCCCGGTCCCCGACTTTGGGAGGTTTTGGCAGACATGGTGACGACTACCTACTGCTGGGAGACGAGTGTGTCGATGGACGCCGCGGCGTCGCTCAGCGCACTGGGGATGTCTCCTTCACCGAAGATGACCGCGCCCGTCCACGCGTCGCGGAAGGTCTGCCACACCTCGACCGAACTCGACACGTTGGGCACGTCGACTGTTCGGCCCGCCTGCTCAGCGAACATCTTGTAGGCCGGGTTCTTTGTGAAGTACTCCGGGTACGCCTTGGTGAGATCCACGCGCAACGGCATCTGGCCCGTCGTCTCGAGCAGCGCCCCATCCTGCTCTGGGCTGGTCGAGAACTTGAGGAACTCCCAAGCGGTCCCTTGGTTCTTGCTGGAGCTGTACATGCCGATATTCTTCGAGTCGGCGAAGGTGTACGTCTCCGCCGGCTTCATCCCCGCGGACGTGGGTACCGGCGCGACACCCCAGTCCGTCTTGCCGTAGGACTCGATCGCCCAGGGCCCCGCGAGTACCATCCCCGTGAGGCCGTCGAGGAACGCGTCGCCGGTGTACGGCTCGTTGCCGGCGAGCTTTTCTGCGTAGATGGTCCGCCACAACTCCGCGACCGATGTGCCGGCCGTGTCGGCGAAGGTCGCCGCGCCGTTCTCCACGAGTAGTTTGCCGCCCGACTCCGCCGCGTACAACGCATAGAAGTCGAACCATGACTGATAGAACTCGGACGACGGCGAGGGGTAGATCGCATACTTCGCCGCCTTGGACTTGACAATGGCGCGGGCGGTAGCGAGGAATTCGTCGTAGGTGGCCAGCGGGGGATTCTCCGGATCGATCCCGGCCTTGCGCATGATCGCCTTGTTGTAGAAGAGCATGACCGGGTTCGACTTCCACGGCAGCTGGTAGTAGTGGCCGTCCACGGAGGCGTACTGAGAGGCAGCGTCGCCGGTGCGGCTCTCGATGTACGTGGCCCCATCGGGGAACGTGGACAGATCGACGAGGCCGCCCTGCTTCTGGAACTGGGGCACTGCTACGGGCGCGGTGTTGTAGATCAGGTCGGGGGTGTTGCCCGCGGTGATGGCCGCCCCGATGACCTCTTCAGAGGATCTGCCTGCGGGGATCTCCTGGCCGGTCACTTTCTCGTCTGGGTGGGCCGCGTTCCATGCGGCTACGACCTGCTTGCCCCATTTGACTTCATTGGGGTTGTTGGAGTACCAGATGGTGATCGGGCCCTTGGCGGCTTGCTTGTCACTTGCCTGCGTAGAGGAACCTCCTCCTCCGCCACACGCGGCGAGCATGCTCGCAGTCGCGAGCGCCGCGATCAGAATGATGATCGATCGCTTCATTGCGCACCTTCTCTGTAATGAAAGTCATGGGTCGGACGCCTGGTTGACGTCGGAGGCGGTTCACCCACTCTGCGGTTGGTTCAGCTATCACCTCCATGGCAGACCGCTGCAGAGTCACGGATGACGGGCTGAGCCGGCGGCAATGTCCGCTCTTCTCCGCTGTCACCCGTCTGCAGGAGCTGAAGAAGCACCTCAGCTGCGGTACGGCCCCAAGGGAGCGAATCCGAGCGGACCGTCGTCAACGGGGGGTTGATATGGGCCGACAGCTCCGAGTCTTCGAATGCAATGACGGACAAGTCCGCCGGGACCCGCAGCCCTGCTTGCCGCGCGGCTACCACACCAGCGATCGCCATCGAATCGTTGGCGTCGAGGATCGCCGTGGGCCGCTGACTGCGCGGCAGAGGTCGGTCGAGTCGGTTGAGTGTCACTGCCGGCATGCCGAGACTCTCAAGAACGCCGATCCGGGAGTCTTGGTGGCGAACGCCGCGATGGCCGCAACGATCGTGATGCTAAGCACTAGGTGCTTTGGCCTTTTCGTCGTCTTCATCCTCCTTGGAAGGCGAGCCGACAACCGCACTGGGCTCGCCTT
>Ga0209913_1001271_pt1 | contig 14724 bp, 12 predicted proteins | sample PersoiDNA2013203_FD_185805 | JGI IMG/M metagenome (GOLD analysis project Ga0209913, IMG submission 185805) | Permafrost soil microbial communities from the Arctic, to analyse light accelerated degradation of dissolved organic matter (DOM) -... | ecosystem: Environmental > Terrestrial > Soil >... | reverse complement strand
ACAGCAGCAGCCAAGCCGACAGATGCACAAGTGAACACAGTAGTAAAACAGCTAGAAGCCAAATTTGGCAAGAAAGTTGAGGCGCAGGTCACGCTAGACCCATCACTCATAGGCGGAATCAAGATTGTGATTGGCGATACCGTAATTGATGCATCGGTACGTGGGCAGCTACAAAGTATGGCCTACGCGCTCAAGGCTTAAGAATCAAGACATTAAGTATTAAGGTTTTAATAGCAGCGACGTTTAAAAGTTAACAAACTCAAAGGTTGGACCTCACAAGGTCAGGAGACAGACAAATGCAGTTATCAACATCAGAAATTAGTGAACTGATTAAAAGCAGATTAGAGAATTACTCTACTACTGCTGAAGCGCGTACCCAAGGTACCGTGATATCAGTGACAGACGGTATTGTGCGTATTCACGGTCTATCAAACGTGATGGCCGGCGAAATGATAGAGTTTCCTGGAAACACATTCGGTTTGGCGCTCAATCTTGAGCGTGATTCAGTCGGTGCCGTGGTGCTCGGTGATTATGAACATATTACTGAAGGCGATATCGCTAAATGTACAGGCCGTATTCTTGAAGTGCCAGTGGGTCCTGAACTGATAGGCCGTGTGGTTGATGCGCTGGGCAATCCGATTGATGGTAAGGGTCCAGTTAACGCAAAGCTGACTGACAAGATTGAAAAAATGGCGCCGGGCGTGATTGCGCGTCAGTCTGTGAATGAACCAGTACAAACAGGTATTAAGGCGATTGACTCCATGGTGCCAGTTGGTCGCGGTCAGCGTGAATTAATTATTGGTGATCGTCAAACAGGTAAGACAGCGGTCGCCGTTGATGCCATCATCAATCAAAAAGGTCAGAACATGACCTGTATCTACGTAGCAGTTGGCCAAAAGGCTTCAACCATTGCTAACGTGGTACGTAAACTTGAACAATACGGCGCGATGGAATACACCATTATCGTAGCCGCTTCAGCTTCTGACTCAGCAGCGTTGCAATACATTGCACCATACGCTGGTTGTACCATGGGTGAATACTTCCGTGATCGTGGTCAAGATGCGCTCATTGTTTATGATGATTTGACCAAGCAAGCGATTGCTTATCGTCAGATTTCATTGCTATTACGCCGTCCACCAGGCCGTGAAGCTTATCCAGGTGATGTGTTCTATCTCCACTCGCGTTTGCTTGAGCGTGCTGCTCGCGTAAATGTTAACTACGTCGAAGCTTTCACCAAAGGTGAGGTAAAAGGCAAAACTGGGTCATTGACCGCATTGCCTATCATTGAGACCCAAGCGGGTGACGTTTCTGCATTCGTGCCAACCAACGTGATTTCGATTACTGATGGCCAGATTTTCCTCGAGTCAGACTTGTTCAACGCCGGTATTCGTCCAGCAATCAACGCTGGTATTTCAGTATCACGCGTTGGTGGTGCAGCGCAGACCAAGGTGGTTAAAAAGCTTGGTGGCGGTGTGCGTTTAGCACTTGCCCAGTATCGTGAATTGGCCGCTTTCGCCCAGTTTGCTTCTGACCTTGATGAAGCTACTCGCAAGCAGTTAGAGCGTGGTCGCTTGGTAACTGAACTGATGAAACAAGCGCAGTATTTGCCATTATCAGTCTCTGAAATGGCTATCAGCTTGCAAGCTGCTACCAAAGGCTATTTGGATGATGTGCCTGTGAATAAGGTGCTGGCTTTTGAATCTGCCTTACATGCATTTATCAAGTCTAAATACAAAGCCATTGCTGACAGGATTGAAGCAACGCTTGATCTATCAAAAGATGATGACAAAGCATTGTCGGCAGCGATTGAAGACTTTAAAGCGACTAGTGCTTACTAAGTAAACACTGAATCTGGAGCTGAATAATGGCCGGTAGCAAGGAAATACGTACCAAGATCAAGAGCGTTGAAAATACGCGCAAGATCACCAGAGCGATGGAAATGGTCGCCGCTTCCAAAATGCGCAAGGCGCAGGAACGGATGCGTGCTGCTCGTCCATACGCCGAAAAAATTCGCAACGTAGCTGCTCACTTGTCGCATGCGCAGGCTGAATATCACCACCCGTTCTTGATCAAGCGCGATGTGGTGAAAAATATAGGCCTGATTGTGATCACCTCAGACAAAGGTCTTTGCGGTGGATTGAATACCAATGTGTTGCGTATAGCCGTGAACCAGATGCAAGCCTGGGAAAAAGCCAGCCATGGTGTGCAAGTGGCTGCAATCGGCAACAAGGGCTTGGGCTTGATGACCCGCATCAATGCGAACATCAAATCTCAAATGACTGGTTTGGGTGATAAGCCACAGATGGAAAAACTCATAGGCCCAATCAAGGTGATGCTGGATGCCTACGTTGCAGGTGAGATTGACCAGTTATATATCGTCTATAACCGCTTTATTAACACCATGAAGCAAGAGTCAGTGATGGAGCAATTACTACCGCTTTCTGGCGAGAGTATTGGTGCACCAACAGGTCACTGGGATTATATCTACGAGCCGGATGCGCAAGTGGTGGTGGATGATTTGATGGTGCGTTACATTGAGTCTTTGGTATTCCAGTCTGTTGCAGAAAACATGGCATCAGAGCAAAGCGCCCGTATGGTGGCGATGAAGTCTGCATCTGATAATGCAAAAACGGTGATTGGCGAGTTGAAGCTGGTGTATAACAAAGCCCGTCAGGCAGCAATTACCAAGGAAATTTCAGAAATTGTCGGTGGCGCTGCGGCTGTTTCTGGCTAGGCGCCAGTGATTTAGTACAAGTGATTCAGTAGCAGTTTCAGGTTAAGAACTACCCAGTTAATAGATGAATGCAAAAGCATTCAACAAATAAGTTTAGATAGGAAATCGCAAAATGAGTGAAGGTAAAATCGTTCAGTGTATTGGCGCCGTAGTTGACGTCGAATTTCCGCGTGATCAAATGCCCAAGGTTTATGAAGCCTTGCTGGTAAGCGACGATGGTGCAACCGCAGAAGCTGGCTTGACCCTTGAAGTGCAGCAACAGCTAGGCGATGGCATCGTACGTACGATTGCCATGGGTTCTAGCGATGGTTTGCGCCGCGGCACCAAAGTAACCGCTACTGGCGCAGGTATTTCAGTACCAGTTGGTAACGCTACATTGGGCCGTATCATGGATGTGCTGGGTCGCCCGATTGATGAAGCTGGCCCGATTGCTACCGATGAACGTCGCGAAATTCACCAAAAAGCGCCAAGTTTTGAAGAGCTTTCTCCTTCTGTAGATTTGCTGGAAACAGGCATTAAGGTGATTGACTTGGTTTGTCCGTTTGCCAAAGGCGGTAAAGTTGGTCTGTTCGGTGGTGCGGGTGTAGGCAAGACCGTGAACATGCTGGAGTTGATCAACAACATCGCTAAAGAACACTCAGGGTTGTCGGTGTTTGCTGGTGTGGGCGAACGTACGCGTGAAGGTAACGACTTCTACCATGAAATGGCAGAAGCTGGCGTGATCAAGCTGGATAACCTATCAGAATCAAAAGTAGCCATGGTGTTCGGTCAAATGAACGAACCACCAGGCAACCGTCTGCGCGTAGCGCTGTCTGGTTTGACCATGGCAGAAAAATTCCGTGACGAAGGCCGCGACATCCTGTTTTTCGTGGATAACATTTACCGTTACACACTGGCTGGTACCGAAGTATCTGCGCTGTTAGGCCGTATGCCTTCAGCTGTGGGTTATCAACCTACATTGGCTGAAGAAATGGGTCGCTTGCAAGAGCGTATCACTTCTACCAAAACTGGTTCAATTACTTCTATCCAAGCCGTTTACGTCCCTGCGGATGACTTGACCGATCCATCTCCAGCGACTACTTTCCAGCATCTGGATTCAACCGTGGTGTTGTCACGTGATATTGCTTCTCTGGGTATTTACCCAGCGGTTGATCCACTGGATTCAACCTCACGTCAGTTAGACCCACTCGTGGTAGGTGACGAGCATTACAGCGTGGCACGTTCAGTACAATCTACCCTGCAACGCTATAAAGAACTACGCGATATTATCGCGATTCTGGGTATGGACGAACTGGCACCTGAAGACAAACTGGCCGTAGCCCGTGCACGTAAGATTCAACGTTTCCTGTCACAACCTTTCCACGTCGCTGAAGTATTTACTGGCGCGCCTGGCAAGTATGTTTCACTAAAAGATACCATTAAAGGGTTCAAAGGTATTGTCAACGGTGATTACGACCATCTGCCAGAGCAGGCTTTTTATATGGTAGGTGCGATTGAAGAGGCTGTTGAAAAGGCTAAAACGCTTTAATTTTAAGCTCATCACCATAGCAAATAGGTAAACAGCATGACAGCCACTATCCATATTGATGTAGTAAGTGCCGAAGAGTCTATCTACTCTGGCGAGGTTGAGTTCATAGTGGTGCCTGCCTTGCAGGGCGAAGTCGGCATCTATCCACGCCATGCGCCACTATTGACTACGATTAAAGCTGGTGCCTTGCGCCTGAAGATTTCTGATCAGCTTGAAGAGCAGTTAATCTTTGTCTCTGGCGGCATACTTGAGATTCAACCAGGCATCGTCACAGTATTGGCCGATACTGCAATACGTGGTCATGATCTGGATGAAGCGAAAGCATTAGAAGCTAAGCGTGTGGCTGAAGAAGCCATGAAGAACAAGAGTTCTGAAGTAGATTACGCTAAAGCACAAGGTGAGTTGATGGAAGCCATGGCCCAATTGCAGGCGATACAACAGCTACGCAAAATTACAAAACATTAATACCAGCCACGATTGGCAGTAGACTGTAAAGGCAGCGTAAGCTGCCTTTTTTATTGCCTGATAAATTCGGGCAGCAACACACAAGTTTGGAGCATCTTCTTTTGAGTGAATCACCAGTAATCAGTTGGATACACGCAGGCAAAACCATCAGCAGGCAATGGCGCTCAGAAAGTGGCACACCGCCTCCTAAGCGTGTGATAGTCGTAGATGACACCATGACGGCAGATGCAGCCTATAGGCTGGCGTGCGAAGGTACGGCATTGCTTTGGAGAGGTGATTTCCAGAATGCACGTCAATTGCTCCAAGCCATGGCGCGTCGTGCGCAAGCCCCCAAACATAAGAACAAGACTGAGAAGATTAGCGCAGCCAGCCCAGCCGAGGCATTTCATCTACATCGGCAAGCACAATCACAGCGTGCCCGCACGCTAGCAATGCTATTAATTGAGTTGTCGGCAGATCATGCCATTCCATTACGTCGTGCTCCCGATGTAAAGTCTGCCTGTGAGCAAGTGTATGGCCCGGCAACAGCAGCCTATGTCATTTCATTACGTGAATTATTAGGCTTGATCGGCGCTTATGAGTGGCGTAAAAAAGGCGTGGAAATTCCAGCATTGGCGAACCAGATTCATCCACATTACGGCGTATTTTCGCCTGTGCGCGGTGAATATATCCAGCTGATTGCAGACACGCCTTTGCCTAATTTGGATTTAGCGTTTGATATTGGTACTGGTACTGGCGTTATCGCGGCAGTATTGGCACATCGAGGTGTTAAAAAAGTCATCGCTACCGACCAGGACGACCGTGCCCTGACCTGCGCCCATGAAAACATTGAACGCATAGGTCTGAGTGACCGTATTGAGATAGTAAAAGCCGACCTATTTCCTACGGGTCAAGCGCCATTGATAGTCTGTAACCCACCTTGGATACCAGCACGTCCAAGCTCTCCGATTGAGCATGCGATTTATGATCAGGATAGCCACATGCTTTTGGGATTTTTAAATGGCCTTGCAGCCCATCTCACTAGCGATGGCGAAGGCTGGCTAATACTCTCGGATATCGCCGAGCATTTAGGCTTGCGAACACGCGATGAATTATTGGCAGTGATTGATAAAGCGGGATTAAAGGTGATAGAAAAACGTGATACAAAAGCCACACACCCGCGTGCATCAGACCCAACAGACCCTTTACATCAAGCACGTAAAGCCGAAGTGACTTCACTATGGCGGTTTACTATTAAAAATTAACTGCAACATATTAGATAGTTTGATGATTAGTGGGTCGGTAACTCCAGCGGGGAATTACCAGCAATGCAGCGAACGATGCCAGAGCTATGATAGAGGATAAAACAATGATCACTGGATGGGCCGCAATGCGTTCAGGATAAATGTGCATAGCAGCGCCTAAGCCTATGCCATTAGTCCCAGCCACAAGTGTTGCTGCTGTATACACATGGAAACGCCTTGCTTTATTGGCTGCAAGCGTCCATACAGGGTCTATGTGGTAGCTAGGCAGGGAGTGGTGTGCATTATCCAGTTGCTCAAGCGTAGAAAGGAAAAGACGCAAATTTGCGATTGCACGCTCGGCCATATAATTCAGAAAAACCAAGGCGATAGAAGCAACAGGAAAACCTAGCACTAGCCACTCAATCGGCGGGGCAATTCCCCCCGCGTTTGGTTTGAGCGCGACCAAGGCGGCGAGCAAACTCACCATTAACGTGACATAAAGGGTTAAAGCCTGCTGACGTTGTGCAATGCGGACATTGATTTCTTGATAAGCGGCAATGAACCGGTAATTTGCATCAACATGTGATTTGATGGCCATTCAACGATTCCAATTCAACATTAGATAATATAAAGCCACAAAATATAAAAGCCAGTAGCTGAAACTAGCATCTAGGATGTTTTAAATTCTGCCAAATGGATTAAAGATTTAATCAATCAAACAGGTTCAAAACTAAGCGATGCTGAGTTAATACAATAACGTAGACCACTCGGTGGCGGTCCATCGGGGAAAACATGGCCCAAATGTGCATCACAGACATTGCAAATGACTTCAGTGCGTATCATCCCCAAGGATATATCACGTTCTTCACGCACGTTTTCAGGGTTAATTGGTTCAAAGTAACTTGGCCAACCGCAACCTGCGTCAAACTTGGCGTCGGATTCAAACAAAGCTGTGCCACAACAAACGCAGCTATAGATGCCATGTTCATAAAAATTAGCATATGCACCAGTGCCTGGCCGCTCTGTAGCGGCCTGTCGAGTGACCTGATATTGCATAGGGGTCAATTGGGCTTGCCACTCAGCATTGCTTTTAACTACTTTAGTCATGATCATTCTCTAAAATAAATAAAAAATAAGAGCACTTGCAGCTTAAAAAGTTGCCATCAAGCGCCTTTATTTGAAGGGGTTGACAAGAATTGTAAGCAAGTAATGTAACAAGCAGCAAAAACTGGTGCAATCGACAAAAAATAGTTTAAGATAAGCGCTCCAAAATCAATCAGGATTACTCAAGTGAATAAAACCGAACTCATTGCAGTTATCGCTGCAGAAGCTGGAATCTCAAAAGCCGCCGCTGCTAAAACCCTTACCGCTATTACTGATAGCATCACTGCTTCATTAAAAGCAGGCGAGCCAGTTGCTTTGATAGGCTTTGGCACATTTAAAGTGAGCCAACGTGCTGCACGCACTGGTCGTAATCCACAGACTGGTAAAGAGTTGAAGATTGCTGCTCGTAAGGCGCCAGCATTTACCGCTGGTAAAGCACTTAAAGATGCAGTGAACTAATATTATTAGGTACTGCTGCTAGCAGCAGTACCTACTGTGTTGAAGAAAAAAGCCAGCACTAGCTGGCTTTTCTATTTTTACCAGCACTATCTTGTTTAAAAGTAATATTAAAGACTGAACACATTGAGCGCCCCACCTCCTGGCGCTGCATTATATCTACCTAGTGCTTTGTAAGCGCCTGCTGCGCCTGCCCCATCAGATTCTTCAGTTAGACCTAAATTGAGCGCAATTCCTGCCCAGCCACCTATGCCAGATAATATCGCTACATATTGTTTGCCACGATGACCATAAGTCATGGCATTACCCACCACACCTGAACCTACTTGTGATTGCCAGAGTAATTTACCCGTTTTTGCATCTAAAGCTTTAAACCAGCGATCTAAGGTGCCGTAAAAGATAAGGTCTGCGCTGGTTGCAAGTACCCCACCCCATACAGAAAATGTTTCCTTGTTGTACCAGATGGATTTACCGCTAAGTCCATCCCAAGCCATCAGGCCACCCATGACGCCATCTGGTCCAGGATACATGGTGATGCTGGCGCCTACCCATGGCTGACCTGAGACATATTTTGCCTCGACCGATTCATAGTTCATGCATAGATGATTTAGCGGCACATAAAACAGCTTGGTATGCGGTGAGTAGGCCGCGGGTTGCTCGTCTTTAACCCCCACTGCTGCCGGGCAAATGCCTTGAACATTCACTTCCTGGTGCGTGGAATAACGACCATCTTTTTGTGGAATGCCCGTAGCCAGATCAATGCCTGTTGCCCAGTTGACAAAAGGATGCATTTTGGAAGCAACCAGCAGCGTGCCATTGCGCCTGTCAAACGTATAGCCAAAGCCATTGCGGTCGAAATGGGTAGCAAGCGGCTTGCCTTTTGCATCCCAGAGTATGATTTCATTCACGCTGTCATAATCCCACTCATCATGCGGCGTCAGTTGGTAACCCCACTTGGCCATGCCGGTATCAAGGTCGCGAGCAAATATGGTCATTGCCCATTTGTTGTCACCTGGCCTGACATCAGCATTCCATACGGAAGGATTACCAGTGCCGTAATACACAAGGTTCAGCTTGGGATCATAGGAAAACCATCCCCAGACTGGGCCCCCGCCAGTTTCCCAACCATGTTTGACGGCTTGTGGTTTAAGCCAGGTTTTAATGCCAAGCTCAGTTTCAGGGAATTTTAGCTGCGCTTTAGTGAGTGCTTTAAATGAGCCATCTTCTTTGTTGCCACCGTTCACGTCTTCATACACAGATAAGGCGCTGAATTGTGGATTTGCCTGGTTGAAATCCGACCCTATCAGGACATCATGGTCTGAACCCATGCTGTAAGCTTTCCAGGCCAAAGAGCCGTCATGAATATTGTAAGCAGCAATAAAGCAGCGAATGCCGAATTCACCCCCACTACAGCCTGTAAACACTTTGTCCTTGAATACGTAGCTTGCATTCGTGTTGGTGGCGCCAGTTTTGGGATCATTCACTTTGACATCCCATACTTTTTCGCCAGTTTTAGCATCGAGTGCTACCAATACACCATCATTTTGTTGTAGAAAAATCTTGCCATCACCATAGCTTAGCCCACGATTTACACTATCGCAGCAAAGTATCGCCTGTACCAGAGGTTCTTGTTTGGGGAAGTACGACCAGAGTATTTTTTGGTTATTGTTTAAATCCAGAGCATAAACATTATTGGGGAATGGGGTATGTACATACATGGTATTGCCCACCACCAGTGGAGACCCTTCATGGCCACGCGTCACGCCAGTAGCAAATGACCAAGCCATGTGCAGCTGTTTGATATTCTGCTTATTGATTTGATTAAGCCTGCTATAGCTCTGATTACTATAGTCTTTACGCGGACTTACCCATTGCTGGTCATCTTGCATTAAAGCTTGCAAGCGATCATCAGATGAATTTGCAGCCCAGGTTAAATGTATAGGCAGGATCACATTGGTAGTCATTACCAATGTAAGGCTTAGTTTTTTTATCAGGTGCATAGAAATAGGCTAGTGTGATATTAGTGGCTGATATTGTATAGAAGGCTGAATTTTCAGGATTTTATAAGACCCTTTTAAATCAAAAAACGTTGTAAAATCATCAAAGATTACACAGGCGTAAAATTAAATGCCAATAAAATGCCTGATATTAAGATAAGAATGATAAAAATACCTAAAAATCAATCCAAGGAGTAAAGCATGATAATTCAAAGCCATATCGCTGATTTACCAACCCCTACTGGCACTATGCGCACCTATGTGCATAGACCTGTTGGCGAAGGCAAATTTCCCACCATTCTGTTTTACTCTGAAATATTCCAGCAAACTGGGCCTATCGAGCGTGCAGCCAAGATTATGGCAGGTCATGGCTATGCGGTGCTGGTGCCTGAAGTATTCCACGAGCTTAACCCAATTGGTACTGTGTTAGGTTACGACGACGACGGCCGCGATAAAGGCAATGCTGATAAAGCAGCAAAACCAGTCGAAAGCTACGATAGCGATAATGCTGCCATGATTGCCTGGGTAAAACAGCAGCCCTGGGCAAATGGCATCGTGGGTGCTATGGGCTTTTGTATTGGTGGCCATTTGGCATTCCGTGCCGCTTTGCAGCCTGAAATTAAAGCAACCGCCTGTTTTTATGCAACTGACTTGCATTTGAACACCATGCCGAACCAACCTGGCCAGCACAGTATGGAGCGCTTAAATGATATTACTGGTGAATTGATGCTGATTTGGGGCAAACAGGATAATCATATCCCTACGGAAGGTCGCCTCAAGGTTTATCAAAAATTAACCGAGCAAGGCCTCAAATTCACTTGGCATGAGTTTAATGCCCAGCATGCGTTTATGCGTGATGAAGGTGAGCGCTATGACCCGCAGCTTGCGATCACTGGCTACCAGTTGGCTTTACAGTTGTTTGGGCGCACTTTACGCTAGTCATTTCAATACCAGCCATCTCAATACTAGTTACTTAAACACTGGCCACTTAAATTTTAGCCATTTAAGTGGCCAGTTTACGAGCAAGATTAGCACCCACCGATCTAAAGAGAGTGACTACCTAAGGGCTAGTTTACTTAAAGTTTTGCCTGATTTAAGTTTGCATGGGCTGAACTTTGCCTGAGTTAAACCTAGCAAAGCCTGTCATACTAACTCCTACAGTAACATCAGTCTGTGCCTGATAATTCTCCTTGATCTCAGGCCATAAAATAGCAACACATTCACCAAGGAGACCTCAAATGAAATTCCTTATTAAAACTGCTGTATATGCTTTTGTGCTTAAAAAAGTGTTCAAAGCTGTTATTGCCAAATAATTGGCTTTCATAGATTCAGCATAGTTCGTCCATTAAGCGCAAGTCCAATTAACCCTGAACCATTCGTTCGGGGTTAATTTGTCTCAGTCACGATTTTCTCAAGTAGGCTTTTCTTCAGCTACAAACACGCATTGCTTAAAGTAGATAACACATGATCAGAATGAATTTTGGTATTAGATTGCAGTATGAGGTCATCGGTCAGCCAGCCGACTTTATACTGAATATTCATGCCGCTAATACGCCGCATCAAACAGTGGTTTCTGAAGACTTTAGCATCAGTCAATCTCTGCCTGTAGATATGTATGAAGCGCCTTTTTACGGCACGCGCTTTGCTCGATTTAGAGCCAATGCGGGCTCTATTACGGTGCGCTATAACGCTACCGTGGATATTGATGCTTATATTGCAGAGCCTTCAACCTTACGTGAATCGCCAATAGCAGAAATTCCGCAGGCGATTTTGCATTATGTGTATCCAAGCCGCTACTGTCAGTCAGACCGCCTGCACAAGTTTGCCGCCAGAGAGTTTGGCCAGTGGGCGCCAGGTTTTTCGCGCGTGCAGGCCATTGCTGAATGGATACGCAAGCGTACGGTATTTGAATCGGGCGCGAGCAAAGGCACTACCTCAGCGGTAGATACCTTGATAGAACAAGTCGGTGTTTGCAGGGATTTTGCACATTTAATGATTGCATTGTGTCGCGCGGTGAATATCCCTGCACGTTTTGCCACAGGCATAGATTACGGCGCAGCGCCAGAACTGGGCGCCTGCGATTTTCATGCCTATGTTGAAGTCTACTTGAGTGGTCGCTGGTACATCGTTGACCCAAGCGGTATCTCACCACCCCAGGGCTTAATACGTCTTGGTACTGGGCGTGATGCAGCTGATGTGGCTTTTGCGACCATTTTTGGCCAGGTGAATTCCTGGGCGCCCACGGTCTCTATAGATGCAGTGAATGACCCAGAACATGGCTACCAATTACCTGTGCGCAATCATTTGGCAGTTTCTACTCATTCTTGAAAGCTGCAAGGCCTAATGTAAATCGCTTAAGTGTACTTTACGCAGCTTTGGCGCCAATTTTGCGGTAATAGCAACCACCGTTAATGTCATCAGGCCACCAAAAATCACTGATGGCACGAGGCCAAGCAGCTTGGCCGACAAACCCGATTCAAAAGCCCCCAATTCGTTTGAAGAGCCAATAAAGATGCCGTTAATGGCAGACACCCGTCCGCGCATATGGTCAGGCGTCATCAGTTGTAAAATGGTGGTGCGGATGACGACTGATACGCCATCACACGCGCCCGAACACATCAAGAAAAACGCCGCTATCCAAAAATGTGTAGTCAGTGCAAATAGGATGATACTGACACCAAAGCCTGCAACAGCCATGAGTAAGATACGCCCGGCATTTTTGTTAATGGGATAGCGTGTCAAAAGCACGCCCATGCAGATAGCGCCTAATGCTGGGGCGGCGCGCAATATGCCCAAACCTTCAGGGCCGTAGTGGTAAATATCATGGATAAACGCAGGCAACATGGCGACAGCGCCGCCGAATAATACAGCGAACATATCTAGCGCTTGCGCGCCTAGCACAATCTGATTGCCAGCGACAAAACGTAGTCCCTGGGCAATACTGGCAAATACAGGCGAACTTTCTGCGGGTGGCGGTTCAGCAACCCTTAACAAGAGTAATGCAAGCCCGGCACAAACGCCGAAAACCGCTGCTACCAGATAAGCCACGCTAATGCTGGTGTAAGCGACTAACAGTCCACCCAAAGCTGGACCTAATACCAAACCACTTTGCAATACAGAACTACCCACACTGGCTGCCCTGCCAAATTCCTCACGCTTTACTACCAATGCAAAAAGCGAGCTATAGGTCGGCCCGATGAAGGCACGCGCCAAACCTACACAGGCTATCGAGCAATAAATCCATAAGGCTGAATCACTACCAATGTATCCATGAGCAACAGCGGATAGCACCAAGGCATTCAGCATTAACACCATACTGGCAAATACCCCGAACATACGTCTGGAATGGTGGTCAATTGCATAGCCAGCAAACAGTGCGGTGGAGATATAAGGAATCACCTCAGCCAGGCCTATCAGGCCGAGTGAAAAGGGATTATGGGTGATCTGGTAAATATGCCAGCCGACAACCACCGCAACAACTTGATATGAAAATACGATCAGCAGGCGGAACAGCAGCAAGTTGACAAAATTGACGTTCTTTAAAAGTGGTACAGCAGACTTGAGAGACATGGTGAGTTCGCGTATTTCTTGTTACTTACTTGCTACTTAAATGATGAAAGCCTGTGTGGGAAAGGCTAGTGAAGTATGGTTTTGATCACCACAAGCTAAAAAACTTTGCTTCCCTAAGTATGAGCAAAACCCATGCGCTCCAATATATGTTTGGTCATGCCTAATGCCAGTTCGCGTTTGCCAACAAAGACTTTGCCTAGCATGTCTTTTTCCAACAAGGCGGATTCGGCTTCGCTGTAGGCACGTAATACTACCTCGATTTCTGGGTTTAACAGGCGCGCGGTTTCCACTATTTTCCTTACATCCACTGTGTTGTTGGTCGCTATTACCAGCAGGCTGGCACGGGCTATGTGAGCCTGTACTAATACTGCCGGGTCAGCGGCATCGCCTGACACTGCATTGATCCCTTCTTGACGTATTTTTTCTACGATTTGGCGGTTGGATTCAGCGACCACATAAGAGATTTTTTTGGCTCTAAGTTCATCACCAATGCGCCTGCCAACACGACCGTAGCCCACAATCACCACTTGTCCTGTGAGGTGTTTTTGATCTACCGACATAGGCAGTTGTGCCAATGGGTCATCTCGCAATTCCAGCTTACGCGCTGCTGACGAACGTTTGCGCAAGAATGCCTGTGCTGGCGCGATACACTTGAATATTAGTGAGTTGAATCCAATCGAAATGAGTGCGCCAGCCAATATCAGGCTCTGCCCTTCAGCGGGTAAGAGGCCAAGCGATAAGCCCATACCAGCCAGTATGAATGAGAATTCGCCAATCTGCGCTAAGCTGGCACCTACGGTTAAGGCGGTGTTCAATGGGTAGCGGAAAGTAATCACCAGTGCAATGGCTGCCAGTGTTTTACCTATCATGATGATGGCTGCCACCATGAGCACTCTGAGTGGTTCATCAATCAATATCTTCGGGTCAAACAACATACCGACCGAGACGAAAAACAACACAGAAAAAGCGTCACGTAAGGGCAGGGATTCTTCAGCCGCGCGATGGCTGAATTCTGACTCACGCATCATCATGCCCGCGAAAAATGCGCCCAGTGCGAATGACACATCAAATAATTTAGACGAGCCATAAGCAACGCCCACTGCTGCTGCCAATACGCACAAGGTAAACAATTCGCGTGAGCCAGTGCGGGCAACCAGCCACAATAATTTAGGAAAAGCTTTACGCCCAACTACCAGCATTAAAATGATAAACGTACTTACTTTGGCCAAGGTGATGCCTAGCGTTGCCCATAGGCTATTTGCAGCCGCATGCACTGTATCAGGTAAATGACCGCCTAATAGGCCTGCCAATGCTGGTAGCAATACGAGTACCAGTACCATAATCAGATCTTCAACAATGAGCCAGCCAACGGCGATCTGTCCATTGATGGATTCGAGCACGCCGCGTGATTCAAGCGCTTTGAGCAATACCACGGTGCTGGCGACAGAGAGTGCCAAGCCAAACACCAATGCACCACCAAAGCTCCAACCCCAATAAAGTGCTGTCAACATGCCCATGGCAGTAGCCACAATGATTTGTACCAAAGCGCCAGGGATGGCGATACGTTTAACCGCCAGTAAGTCATTCAGGGAAAAATGCAGACCCACGCCAAACATTAGTAGCATCACGCCAATTTCTGAAAGCTGC
>Ga0209913_1001270_pt1 | contig 14753 bp, 13 predicted proteins | sample PersoiDNA2013203_FD_185805 | JGI IMG/M metagenome (GOLD analysis project Ga0209913, IMG submission 185805) | Permafrost soil microbial communities from the Arctic, to analyse light accelerated degradation of dissolved organic matter (DOM) -... | ecosystem: Environmental > Terrestrial > Soil >... | reverse complement strand
GTCCTCGGCGCATCCATGTCGTTCGTCAGTTCGTTCGGGCCGACGATCGTTGCCCAAGTCACCGGCTCGACGCGAGTCGAGACGATCCCAGCCGACACGGTCGATCGCACGTATCGGGTCCATCGGCCGGCAACCCTCGCGGACAACCCGGGCCTGGTGATCGTCCTCCACGGTTCCTTCGGCGGCGCCTTCCAGGCCGAAACGACTACCGGCTTCGATGTCGAGGCCGATCGGCTCGGTTGGATCGTCGTCTACCCCGACGGAGTCGCGGACGGATGGGATGCTTTTGGCAGCGGACCGACGTGGGGAAGCCATCCCGGTGCCGATGACGTCGCCTTTGTGAATCACTTGATCTACTTCTTCAGGGCACGAGATCACGTCGATCCGGACCGTGTCTACGTCACCGGCCATTCGCGCGGCGGAATGATGAGCTACCGACTCGGCTGCGAACTCTCGGACCTCGTCGCCGCGATCGCCCCAGTCTCCGGCAACATGGCCACGGCGAGCGGCAGCGCCGACGTGCCGTGCGCGCCGACCAACCCGGTCTCCGTCCTGGCGATCCACGGCACCGCCGACGGCACCATCCCGATGGCGGGCGGCAGCGTGGACATCATCTTCTCGCCCATGGCCGATGTCATCGCCCGCTGGCGCTCACTCAACACCTGCGCCGATAAGTCGACCGTAGCGGTCGATGGCTCTACCACGACGACCAGCTGGGCCTGCGCCGGCGGCAGCACAGTCGCTACGCGCATCCAGGCCGGCGGCTGCCACTGCTGGACGAGCGACGACTCACGCGTCATCGCGGACTTCTTTGTGGCCCACCCGCGGGTGCGCGGCGGCGGCTGAGAACCTTTCGTGCCTCCGGTGCATCTATAGTCGGTGACCGAGGAGTCTCGAGGTCGGGCCACGCAGAGTGAGGTCGATTTGTCTGCAAGAGTGGGAAATGGGTCGACCCCGACCGATACGAGCCTGTTCGCCGCCGAGGACGAGGTCTTCGCCCGTACCAGTGACGCCTACGTCGCCCGAGCCGTCGGCCTAGCCTTCTACCTCACCGGCAACAGACCCGACGCGGAGGATGCGACCCAGGAGGCGATGACTCGGGCGTGGACGGCCCGACGCTCGCTCCGAGACCCTGCCTCCTTCGATGCCTGGTTCGACAGGATCCTCGTCAATTGCGTTCGGGAGCGGCTGCGACGGCAGCGGCGGATCCGAGAGGTTGCCTTTCCGGGGGACGACGAGGGTGAGACCGGGGATGCCTTCGCGACTGTCCTTGCTCGCGACTCGGTCGGCCGCGCGCTCTCCTCACTGACGCTGGAGCAGCGGACGGTCGTGGTGCTGCGGTACTGGCAGGATCTGAGCCTGGGGCAGGTAGCGGAGCGACTGGGTTGGCCATTGGGGACGGTCAAGTCGCGGCTCCACCACGCCCTGGCGGCTATCCGGGAGCGGATTGACGGCGACGACGCGGAGGTACGGAGATGAACGACCGAGACATCGAGACCGAGGTCAAGGCGTTCTTCCGGCGGACGGCGACGCCCAAACCGACAGCCCGGCTTCGGGCGGCGATAGCCGACTCTCGGCTGGCGGCGCCGGCGCCTCGCCGGAGGCTGCTTCCGACACGGCGGACGGCGATGTCGCTCGTTGGGCTCGCGGCGGGCGTCGTCATCGCGGTCGCGCTGCTGCTCGTCGCGGTTCGGGGCGGGACCCCTGCTCCGGCGACCGCAAGCGGGGCGACTCCGGTCGCATCGCAGACGCAGGCGCAGAGCCCGAGCCAGGTTCCCACGGCCATTCGCGCAGCAACCTCAGTCACGTGGCAGACGGGGGATTTCGTGTGGCCGAGTGGACTGTCGACAAATGTGGTCGAGCAACTCGTCCCGATCGGCGACCGGCTCTACCTGATCGCCTCGGACAACGGCGGGGCCGACCCGACTGCGAAAGCCTCCGGGGGCATCTGGGCGACGGCAGACGGCCTGGCCTGGACGAAGGTGAGCGACATCGACGCGCTCAAGGCGGCGGGGACGGATCGTCCGGAACTCATGGCCGCCGCGCCAAACGGTCGCGGAGGAGCTGTCGTCGTCGGCAGCGAACAGACGCCGGACGGCGCAGACCGGACCGCTGCGTGGTGGACGGCGGATGGCAAGACGTGGGCGAATGCGAGCGTCGCAGGACCGGCCGGCCTGATGCTGAGCGTCGCGAGTCGGCCCGACGGGCTCGTGGCTGTCGGGATCACCTACTCGAGCGTTGCTGCCGTGGCCGCGGCGTGGCATTCGAGCGACGGTGGATCGAGCTGGACGAGCGTTTTGTTGCCGGGCGGTGGTCGAGAGGCACGCGACGTGACCGTGTGGGGAGATCGGTTCGCCGCGATCGGCCGCTCGAGCGACGCCAACCAGCTGCATCTATGGGTCTCTTCCGACGGCGCCACCTGGAGCCTCGCGCAGTCTCCATCGGATCCGTCCTTCTCGCCTTTCCGGTTGATTCCGCTCGGTAACACCCTCGTCGTGCTCGGACAAGGCGAGTCGGGGAGCGCAATCCTGACCTGCGGCAACGACCTGACGTGCACCCGAGCCTCTGTGCCTGGCCTCGGATACACGGCTTCCGGCACGCAGATCCGCGCCGGCGCCGAAATCAGCGGGACGATCGTCGTGAACGCCCTATCTGGGACTGCTGGAACCGTGGCCGGCCCGGTGGCCGGCCCGGGGGCCAGCACGGTGGCCAGTCCAGGGCCGAGCGCGGATGCCGTTCCCGGCCTCGACTTTTTTGCCTCCACGGACGGTCGGACGTGGACGACACTCAAGAGCAGTCCATCACTGGTCGTCGTGACGTCGAATCTCGTTGTCTTCCGCGGGCGGCTCGTTGGAGTGGCGCTCATTGGTCCAGATGTCACCGCCGCCACGGCGAAGGTGGTTGTCGGCGATCTCCGATAGCAGGTCCGCCGAGGGGACCTCAGGGCAGCGCCCTCACCTCATGGTGACTCCGTCGCCTCCGGGCTGACACCTGGCTGGCAGTTGGCGCCGCCGGCTTCTGAGGAGGACGGTGTCTGCCGCGCCGGTCCCGCTATGCCCCGGGAACCTAGATTCAGCGAAACTGGTTCGGAACCACGGCGACCACCGTCAGGTCTCACTGGCCGTCGGCATCTTGACTAGATCCTATTGATCTAGTATAAGTAGATCATGCTGTTCGAGATCGATACTCTCAGCTCGGCCCCCATCTACGGGCAGATAGCGGCATGCGTGCGTCGCGCCATCGCCGGCGGGGCTCTCAAGCCGGGGTCGAAGCTTCCGCCGTCACGGGATCTGGCGCGGGAGCTTGATGTGAACATGCACACGGTTCAGCGCGCGTATGGCCAGCTCCGGGACGAGGGCCTCCTCGAGCTGCGCCAGGGGCGAGGTGCGATCGTCGCCAGCGGCCGCGTAGCACCTTCCGCTCGACTCAACTCCCTGATCCACGACCTTCTCAATGAGGCGGACGCGCAGGGCCTCACGACGGCACAGCTCGCCGGATTGATGGAGACGATGCGATGAGCACTGGTACATACGCTCGGGTCCGTTCCGTGCTGGCTGTCAACCCGGTGCTCCTGGTCTTCATCGCGATCTACGTGTCGATCGTGGCTCTCTCGTTCGCCGCGGTCTGGAGTCTGGGGTCGCGGCTCCCAGTCGAGGCGGGCAATCTCACGTCGTACTGGCTGGAGTCCGAAGTCATCGGCATCGCCATGTATCTCGCCTGGGTCGCGCTGCCCCGGCCGCACCGCATGCGCTACGCGCTCGAGACGGTCCTGCCGATCGGGCTCTGCATCTACGGACTCGATGCCGCCGGGCTGACTGCGACGCTTTGGTTCAACCTCGATGCGAAGACGTTCCAGATGCCGTTCGGCTCGCTCACAGGCATTGGTCTGATTCTCGGCGGCTCCTACGCCTGTGCGTTTCTGGGGCGTTACCTCGGCGGTCTCGCCGCCACCAACCGGCTGCGTCGCGAGGCTGCCTCGAGCCGACGCTCGGCGTGGTTTGCCGAGACGGCCCCGGACGGATCCTGGCGCAGGGCCACAGGCATCACGACCGGACTCATAATGTTCGCGCTGATTCTTCTGGCGCAAGCGACGTCTCCGGCGTATGCCCCCGGCTCACCCCTGCCGTTCCAACTCTTGCTCGTCGGGGCCTGGGCATTCGCGGTCGTCGTCGGCGACCGCGCCACGATCTCTATCACCGACGCCGCGGTCCGGGTGCGGACCCGTCTGCTGAGCAACAACGTGGGCTGGAGCGTCTCGCTTTCGGAGATCGAGAGCACACGGGCCATCACTGCGCGGCCTGAGCCTTTGAATTTCGACCGGAGCAGATGCGTCCTCCGCACGGGCCCGGCGCTCGAGATCAGGACGGTGACCGGCGGCCGCTACACGGTGAGCCTGGACGAGGCGGCCGAAGCGGTCGCCGTCATCGAGGCGCTTCGTTTGTCCGCTGGAGCGCCCACTGGCGCGTGGGATCTGCAAACTCAGGTCGGGCCCGCGCCAGGTCTGGAGTTCGGTGGCTTCTGGCTCCGCGTGGCGGCCTACATCATCGATGTCAGCCTGATTGGGATCGTCGGGGTGATCCTATCCTCAGCCCTCGGAACGGCCGGGCAGGCGATGGGCGCACTCATCTTCATCGCCTATTTCATCGCCCTGTGGGGCACGACGGGTCAGACAATCGGAATGATGCTGCTCGGTCTGCATGTTGTGCGTGATGTCGACGGCGGCAAGATCAGGTGGGGAACCGCCGTTCTGCGCTTCGTCGGCTTGTTTGTGGCTTTCGCCTGCCTCTACATCGGCGTGATCTGGGTCGCGTTCGACTCGCGCAAGCGCGGCTGGCACGACAGGATCGGCGGCACGGTCGTCATCCGGAAGGTCGGCTGAGGCAACTCAACCGCAACTCCCTGGCCTCGGCCGAGTGGTCACAACATCACGCGCGCAGCGGCTCATCCAGCACTAACAAGCCATCGTGATGATCACCAAAGCCGATCCGGTCCCCAGCCCGGGGCGGCAGTTGCTACCTACCCGCTATTGCCCTGGCAGAGAAAGTCCGCGTCGAACCCGTCGGATCGCCGTACGAGGCGGACGGCAATGACTCGGCACCATCACCCGGTCGTGCGCGTTGACGCGGCTTTGACGCCTGGACCCGTTTGCTGTCGAGCTTGAGCGGGTCCCATGGAACACGACTTGGACCTTCGGCCATGCGCTCGACGGCGGCTTACACGCTTTGAATTGCCGTACCATCGGGGCCCGGAGGATATGAGTTGCTCAAGACTCCATTTGCGGCCGCGCTGCTGTCTTTCCTATTCCCGGGCCTGGGGCAGGCTTCGGTAGGGAGTCGCGGCCGCGCCGCGATCGTGGCGCTCCCGATGCTGGCGGTCCTGGGCGTTTTCGCACTGATCCTGATCTTCGACCGCAGCTCGCTGTTCGGTCTGACTCCGGACCAGGGGTTGCTGACGAGCCTGCTGATCCTCGATCTGATGCTGGCCGTCTACCACCTGTGGGCCGTCCTCGACGCATACCTGCTGGCCCGCAAAGCGCGACCCGACTGGCTCCCTCGAGGCGCCTCACCGAAGTGGGCTACGGCGTTGAGCGTCGGCGTCCTGGTGGCGGGCACTATCGGGGTCCACGCGGCGGTGGCCGAAGTCAGCATCAGCTGGCAGCATGCTCTCAGCTGCAACACCGGGGCGACACCGTGCTGGTTCGATATCTCCTACCCGCAGTGCGGCAGCCCATTTCCCGCCAACGCCGAATTCGGGATCGTCGGCGTGAACAAGGGGATCGTCTTCAGCGCCAACCCCTGCCTCAGTACGGGCGATGGCCCGCCCGAGCTCGCGTGGGCAGGCGGAGTGACGGCGCAGCTCTACGCCAACACTGGTAACCCCGGACCTGCTCTTTCCTCCCGCTGGCCCAATGACCAAACGTCCCCGCGCCAATGCAACACATCAGCGGTGCCCGGATCAGACACCGCGGATTGCGCCTACGACTACGGCTGGAACGCGGCGGCCGACTCCTACAGGACGGCGGTCGGCGCTTATGTCTCCTTGGGCCTGGCCTCTCCGGGAGCAACCAGCACGCCGTCCCCAAATGTGTGGTGGCTCGACGTCGAGATCATCAACAGCTGGCGGCCCGACACCACCCTCAACGTTGCGGCCCTGCGGGGCGCGGTCGAGTATCTTCAATCGGTAAGCACTGCCGGCATCGGTTTCTACTCGACTCAATACCAGTGGAACCAGATCACCGGCGGCACGTCTGACTTCTCTGCCTATCCGAGCTGGGTTGCCGGTGCCAACTCCGCCGGGCAGGCGGTAGGCATCTGCAGCGCCAAAGGCTTCACCGGCGGCCGTGTCGCACTAGTCCAGTATCCCGCCGGCGGTTTCGACGCGGACTTTCTCTGCCAGGGCAATAGCGGGTAGGTAGCAACTGCCGCCCGGGCTGGGGACCGGATCGGCGGCGACACCAAGACCGAGGCGATCCGGGCCTTGCGCCGCCGTCTCAGCGATGAGGTGTACCGACGACTCCAGGCCGATGAGGCCGCCAGGGCTACTATCGAAAACGCTGTCCGAGCGGCTGCTTGATTGACACAGGAGCAATACGTCGCGTCGCTGGTGCCGATTATGCCGACGTCGGCATAAGAACCACAAGGAGCGCAACATCCTAGAGCACCTGCCCGAGATCGAGCGGCCGCTCGTACAACGGTGCCTCCGGGCGGCCTGGGTCGAACCGGATCCGGTCAGAGCCAAGGCCCTACTGGAGGCTCTCGCAAGAAGCCTCGCCCACAAAGCGGCCGGGCGCGGCTGCGTCGCTCCGCGAGGGGCTGTCCGAGATACTCACGCTTACCAGACTGGGCGCGCGGGGCAGCCTGCGACGGACCATCGAGTCGACCAATCCGATGGAGTCGATGATCGAGATCATCCGCGACCACGCCGGCCGCGTGAAGTGCTGGGAGTCGGGCGAGATGCGCTGCGCTGGGCGGCCACCGGCATGCTCGCCGCCGAAGCGCAGTTCCGCCGCGTTCAGGGCCACCGCGAGTTGCCCGCGCTCGCCGCGGCGCTGCAGCGGGAGCTCGGAATCCCGGCTCCTGCCACCGTCACCGACTGACGGTATCATTTCGGAACCTGGAGGCCTCACCGAAGTTCCACGGAGACCGGGACATCCTTGGCTACGCACCAATGTCGCCAAGCGCGCCCGCGTCCGTGAGAACGCGCTCTATCTGATCTTCAAGATCGTGGAGCGCCTGGCGACGAACTGGCGCGTCCTCAACGGCGGAGCCACCGTGATGGCCCTCGTCCTGGCCGGTGAGCGCTTCGTCGATGGTCAGCTCGTCAGACCAAAGGAGGTGCAGGCAGCCTGATCGTCATCAAGCGTCGGAAGCATTTCCACGCAAGTTGACGCGGGCCTCGCTATCCACTCATCGTTGGGTCACAAGGGCATCAGATTGCCACATAAGAAGCCATGCCTGCGAGCACTCGTGCGTCGCATGGAAACAACGAAAGAGAGCACTAACATGAGCACGATCACCACCAGGGACGGCACACAAATCTACTATAAGGATTGGGGCTCGGGCCAGCCCGTCGTTTTCAGTCACGGCTGGCCGCTCGATGCGGACGCCTGGGAGTCCCAGATGGTCTTCCTGGCTTCCCATGGCTATCGCTGCATTGCTCATGATCGTCGCGGCCATGGCCGATCTAGCCAACCGTGGAATGGCAACGAGATGGATACCTATGCTGACGACCTGTCGGAACTGTTTGAAGCGCTCGACCTGAAAGGCGCAACCATGATCGGCCACTCCACCGGCGGCGGTGAGGTCGCCCGCTACATCGGACGCCACGGCACATCCCGCGTCGCCAGGGTTGTCTTGATGGGTTCGGTGACGCCGCTGATGCTGAAGACGAAGGCCAATCCCGGCGGACTACCGCTCAAAGCTTTTGACGACATCCGATCTGGCGTCACCGCTGACCGCTCGCAGTTCTTCAGGGATCTGACCACCCCGTTCTACGGTGCCAACCGCAAGGGCCACAAGGTCACGCAGGGCATGCGGGACGCGTTCTGGTTCCAGGCGATGCAGGGCGGTCTCAAGAACGAACTCGATTCCATCAAAGCCTTCTCCGAGACGGATTTCACTGAGGACCTGGAGAAGGTCGACGTGCCGACGCTGATCATCCACGGCGATGACGATCAGATCGTGCCGATCGCGGCTTCGGCCATGCTCTCGTCGAAACTCGTCAAGAACGCGACGCTGAAGATCTATCCGGGCGGCCCCCATGGCCTGGCCGACACGCACAAGGACCAGCTCAACGCCGATCTGCTGGCCTTCCTCAGGGCGTAACCGGCGCTGCACGGGATGCTGGCACCAGCGATCTTTTGGAGCATACCAATGTTGTTTCTCCGCGCCCATGAGCTCTTCCGTTTAGCGGATTATTAGATGAATAGAAAGAAGGAGAGAAGAGTCATGCCGAGTTTTGGGTCGCCTTTTTCGGGATTGGCGAACGACAGGAAGCTCACGGATCAGGAACTCATCCGGGCAATCCGGTTCACGGTCGCTTCGGAGTACGAAGCGAATCAACTCTATATGCAGCTGGCCGAGTCAACGGACGACAAGCTCGCCATCGCGGTGCTTACGGACATCGCCGGTGAAGAACTCCGTCACGCCGGACAATTCCTCCGACTGCTCTACGAGCTGGCTCCAGATGAAGAGAAGCTATATGCAGGAGGGGCAAAGGAAGTCGAACGGGCAATCGAGAAGTCGAAGTAGAACACTGCCCACAGACCGAGCGCCCTCAGGCCAATGGATGGGGAGGTCAGGTGGGATGGCGTGGCCCCAAGGTCAGGGGACGTGATCCTGGAGACGCCCGGCGGCTTCGCCGAGTGCTCTAATGAACAACCCCGACTTGGCGGGCTATGCGAAAGGCGTTGGCTCGTCCAGCTTCACGCTCAGACTGCTGCCGCAGGTCCTGACTGAACTCGACCAGCTGAAGGACAGTGGCCGGACGCCTGAGGTTAGGGACATGGCGAGGGCCGTCACGAAACGTATCAAAGGGCTGCGGGATCGGGGTCAACTGACGGCCGGGGTCAACCTCACGAAGACGATTCTAGTTATCGCCGAGACGCGGGAACCCAACTTCGAATTCCTGCCCAAATGGCTGGATCCGTCGGTGCCCGACGATCGAATCCTGGGAGGCGCCCTTGAACTCCAGGCGTTGCATCCGGCATCAACAGTCATCCTCGTCGCCAGCGACATGAACATCCAGAACAAGGCAGAAGTGGCCGGCCTGCCGACCATCGAAACCCCAGACCTCGCCGGGCCGAGGTAGGCGCAGCGATGGGATGATGAGCGGCGGACCTCGTGCGACTTGCGAGGTAGGAGGATCGCGGGGCGGTGTTCGCCGATATCGAGGGTCCGACGCTAGTCGCTGCGCACGCTCAGCCAAACGAAAACGCCTGGCTGTTGGGCTAGGCACTGCTCAAGGCTGGATTGTTGCCGATGCAACGAGTGATGGGAATGGTCGGGGCAAGAGGATTTCGACCTCCGGCCTCAGGGCAGTGGGCGCCAGGCCTTGCCGAGCAGGATCGCCAGGCCGGCCAGGAGGCTGCCGAGGCCGACGAAGCCAAAGCTGACTTCGGTTACCTCGTGCTTGAAGATCAGGTTCGTGGGGAGGTTCTGGAAGACGGTGTCAAGCTCGCTCGCGGTCGAGGCAGGGTGGTAAGTACCGCCGGTCAAGTCGGCGATCTGCTTCAGCGTCGCCTCGTCAATGCCACGCGGGAAGTTACCGCCGCCACCGCCGCCGCCAAATCCGCCGCCGCCGCCCCGAAACCCGCCGCCACCACCGCCACCGCCGGTCCCGGGCTCACGACCCTGGAACTGAGGTGCGCAGGTGGGGCTGAGGTCTCCACCGTTGGCCGTGCCAAACCCGATCGTGTAGACCCTGACTCCCCTGTCGGCTGCCTGCTGAGCGGCATCGAGGGGCGGCGTTCCGGTGTTACTGGCCCCGTCGGTCAGCAGGACAACGATGTCGGGGGCGTAAGCGCCCTTGACCACCGGCACCGGCGCGGTTCCGGTCGAGGAGTCCGTCTGGCTCTTTGCCACGGACGGGTCAATCTCAGAGATGGCGTCGATCGAGGCCAGGATGCCGTCGCCGATGGCCGTCCTTCGTCCGGTGGCGAGGCTGTGAAGGGCGTTCAGGAGCGCCGTCTGATCGTTCGTGGGCACCTGGACCACTTCGGCGAAGCCGCTGAAGGCCACGATCCCGATTCGAGTCGATGAAGACTGACTCTTGATGAACGCGGCCGCCGCGGCTTCGGCCGCTTCGAGGCGGCTGGGCGGGATGTCGGAGGAGCACATGCTGCCCGAAACGTCGATGGTCAGGATGATCGTGGTCTGGTTGGTGGGCACGGCGAGGATGACCACGGGTCGAGCCATGGCGACGATCGTGGCGCCAAGCGCGGCAATGAATAGGACGACGGGCAGGTGGCGCCTTAGCCGCGCCGAACCCGGTTCGGCGTCCCGGATGAGGGCAAGGCTCGAGTACCGAACCCCGGACGGGCGTCCGCGACGCAGCTGCCAAACGTACATCGCGATCAGTATCGGAAGCAGTACGAGCAGCGCGAGCAGGCCTGACCATAGAAAGTTCATCTATCGCCGTCCCGTCATGGCAGTCGACCGAGCCACAGGAGTGAAGTCACGCCGCCCGCCAACAGCAGCAGCAGGCTCAGGCCCGCCAGAAGCGACGTGATCTCCGTCATCTGCGGCTGGAGGACGACCTGGGTATCGATGTTGTCGTAGACCGAGCGTAGTTGCTGGGCGTCACTCGCGGCGTAGTAGGTTCCGCCCGTCGTGTCCGAAATACCCTGAAGAGTGGCTTCGTCGAGCTGTGTGAAGACCTGGAAGCCTTCGACGGTCACCGTCGTGCCGGTCGCGCTGCCGATGCCGACGGTGTAGATGCGGACGCCCTGGTCCGCGGCTGCTTGCGCCGCGGCTGCCGGGTCCGGATTCTCGTTGTTCTCACCGTCGCTGAGAAGGATGATCACGGCCGGTGCGTGAACCCCGGCCGGCACGGGCGTCGGCGTCGGTGCCGGCGTTGGGGCGGACCCGAGCGTCGGATTGGTGTAGTAGTCGCCACTGAACGGCCCGGCCTCTGCCGTGGCGATGACCTTGAGCGAGGCGAGGATGCCCGCGGCAACGGAGGTCCCGCGCTGCGGCGTGAGGCGATCGATCGCGGCAAGGACCGTGGCCTGATCGTTGGTCGGCGCCTGAACCGACACGCCCGAGTCGCTGAAGGCCACGACCCCGATCGTGATACTGGACGGCTGGCGCGCCACGAAGTCCTTGGCCGCCACCTTGGCCGCGGCTATGCGAGTCGGAGCCAGGTCCGTGGCGGCCATGCTGGCCGAGACGTCGAAGGCGAGGATGACGGTGCCCTCTTGCCTGGGCAGGCTCACGACGGCCTGCGGTCGAGCCAAGGCGACCGACATGACGACCAGCCCGAGCAGGAGGAAGGCGGCGGGCACCCGACTCCGGAAGCCCGGTCGGCGAGCCGTTCCCTGAGCGCCCGCGCCGCCGTATGTGGCCAGACGGCGGCGACGACGGCCATCGAGGAATCGATAAAGCAGGACTCCGAGCGGAATCAGCGCCAGCGAAAGGAGCATCGGCGGCCAGATGAACGACATCGGCTACCTCCTGCGCCGGCGGCGAACGGTCGCCATTCGGACGATGGATCGGACGAGATCCTCGTCGGTGGACAGGGACAGAGCCTCCACCCCGGCACGCCTGAACGCGCCGTTGACCTCCGCCTCCCGTCGCTGTGCCGCAGCCAGGAAGCGGCGCCGGAATGCGGCGTTGTGCGTATCCACATAAAGGTGCTCACCGGTTTCGGCGTCCTCCATGATCATTGGACCGACATCAGGAAGCTCGATCTCGCGCGGGTCGGTCAAGCGGACGGCGACGACCTCGTGCCGGCGGTTGAGCAGGCTCAGCGACCGATCCCAGCCCGGGACGCTGATGAAATCCGAGACGATGAAGATCAACGAGCGGCGCTTGATGGCTTTCTGCCCGGCCGCGAGCAATGGCGCCAGGTCCGTGAAGGGCGCGTTGGGCAACCGTGGCTGATGGAGCAGGTCGTCGATGAGGCGCAGCACCTGGTCCCGGCCGCCTCGCGCGGGGATCGCCCTGTCGCCGGCGCCGCCATAGAAGATCGCCCCGACTCGGTTGCCGCGCCGGGTCAGCAGTCGGGCCAGCGTCGCCACGAAGTCGATCAGGACGGTTCGCTTGTCGCGCTCAGTGGCCGCGGTCCCAAAGTCAATCGATGGGCTCAAATCCAGCAGGAACCAGGCCGTTATCTCCCGGTCCTCGACATACTCGCGGACGTAGGGCGTGTCCATTCTCGCGGTGACGTTCCAGTCGATGGCCCGCACGTCATCCCCGGGCTGATATTCGCGCAGATCCACGAGATCGACGCCGTTGCCACGGAAGAGGCTCCGGTAGTCGCCCTGCAGCACACCGTCCAGCCGGCGGATGACCTTCCAGTCGAGGCGCTGGAGGATCTTCTCCGCGGCCGCGACGGGCCGCCCTGACGCGACTACGGATGGCCCGACGGCGAACGCTGGCCGCATCGAGGCGGCGGCGGGCCCGACCAGGCGCGCCTCCTCCGCCTGGCTCGGCGCCGCCGAGCGCTCCTCTTCTGCGAGCCCCGGCGTCAGTGTCCAGACGAGGCGCTCAGGCGCCGGCGCGGACGTTGGAACGCTCCCGCAGCGGTACCTTCGGCACCGGGATTCGCTGGAGGACCGTCGTCAGCACATCGTCGGCGGTCACATTGTCGGAGAGAGCCTCGAACGACAGCACGAGGCGATGGCGCATCACGTCGCGGGCCATGTCGAGCACGTCCTGCGGCAGCGCGTAATCCCGGCCGCGAACGAAGGCCAGGGCGCGGGCCGTGAGAATGAGGTTGATCGAGGCTCGGGGGCTGGCGCCGTAGGTAATGTATCGGGCCAGATCAGGCATGCCATGGGCCTGCGGCGCGCGGGTCGCGGTGGACAGACGGACGGCGTATTCCATCAGCGAGGGATCGACGTAGACGCGGTCGGCCTTCTTCTGCAGCTCGAGCAGGCTCGCCGTCGTAAGCACTTCCTGCACAGGATCCAGCCGCCCGGTCATCCGCTCGACGATCACGAACTCTTCGGTCGGGCTCGGATAGCCGACCAGCACCTTGAGCATGAAGCGGTCAACCTGAGCCTCGGGTAGGGCGTAGGTGCCTTCGGTCTCTATCGGGTTCTGGGTCGCGAGGACGAGGAATGGGTCCGGCACCTTGTGAGTCTCGCGCCCGATCGTGACCTGCCGCTCCTGCATCACCTCGAGGAGCGCGCTTTGGACCTTAGCCGGCGCCCTGTTGATCTCGTCGGCGAGCAGGAGATTCGTGAATACGGGGCCCAGCGACGTGTTGAATTCGCCGGTCTTCTGGTTGTAGATGCGCGTGCCGATCAGATCCGCGGGGACGAGATCGGGCGTGAACTGGATGCGCTTGAACTCGCCGCCGATCGCCGCGGCGAGAGTCTTGATGGCCATGGTCTTAGCCAGCCCAGGCACGCCCTCGACGAGGATGTGGCCCCTGGCCAGCAACGCAACCGCCAGCCGCTCCAGCAGGTGATCCTGGCCGACGATGACCTTCTTGACCTCGTAGAGGAGGCGCTCTGTCGGCGCCGTTGGCTCCGCGTTGGCCTGTGCTTGCACTGTTTCTACCTCCTGAAACGATCGCAGGGCTAGGCGCGCGGCAAGCCGGCCGCTCCGCCGGCTACGTCGATCGGGACCGCCAGCCCGATGCCGATGAACACGCCCTGGTTGGTTGGGTTGATGAGCGCGGACACGATCCCGACGACCTGGCCGGCTCGATTGACCAGCGGGCCGCCCGAGCTGCCGGGGTTCACGGCCGCGTCAACCTGGATCAAACCTGTAAGGAGCGGACCGTTGTTGGGGAGCTGGAAGGAACGATTCAGGCCGGACACGATCCCCGAACTGATGGAGCCTGTCAGGCCAAAGGGGCTGCCCAGGACGAAGGCCTCACTACCGACCTGCATGCTCCTGGGATTCCCCAGGACGGCCGGTACGAGGTTGGCCGGTGGTTTGGTCGCCCGCAGGACGGCGATGTCGTTCTGGGGCTGAGTGGCCTGGATCGTGGCCGGCGACTTCGTGCCGTCGGCGAACGTGACCTGGATGGACGTCGCGTTCGCGACCACATGAAGAGAGGTGAGGATGTCGCCGCTGGCGTTCACGACAACGCCGCTGCCCATCGAGCCGTCGGCCGTGCCGACGCCTGCCGGCGTGGGCGTGCCACTTGGGGTGGCGGCCCCGCCTGGCGCCGCCGAGCCGCCTGGGGCCGCCGAGCCGCCTGGGGCCGCCGAGCCGCCTGGGGCCGCCGAGCCGCCTGGCGCCGCCGAGTTGCCTGGCACCTGGGCTTCGACCAGGACGAGCGAAGGCTGGACGGCCTGATACGCATGTTGCGATAGGGCTGGGGCTGGAGTGACCGACGCCAGCGCCTGGCTGATGCGTGTGGTCACGTCCTGTGGCGTAAGCGGCTGAGCGCCGGGCACCATTACGCCGTACAGCGTCACCGCGACCAGGGCGGCCGCAATGCCCATCGCGAACACCGCTGCCCAGCGGGCCCGGGTCCGGACGCGTGAAAGGCGCCGCGACCATGGCCGGATCGCGGGCTCGTCAGGTGGATCTTGCAACTCTGTCATGAAGCAGGTCGTGTCCCGATCAGTCTCG
>Ga0209913_1001269_pt1 | contig 14761 bp, 15 predicted proteins | sample PersoiDNA2013203_FD_185805 | JGI IMG/M metagenome (GOLD analysis project Ga0209913, IMG submission 185805) | Permafrost soil microbial communities from the Arctic, to analyse light accelerated degradation of dissolved organic matter (DOM) -... | ecosystem: Environmental > Terrestrial > Soil >... | reverse complement strand
AGTCCACCTTTGCAACCTTCATCAACTGGGCTCGTTTTGGCAATCTGCTGGCATTCGACGACGACTCGGACGAGGTGTCGCTCCAGTAAGACGAGTCGCTTGCAGCCCGCTCACGGTCACGCCCCCTAAGAGCCGAACTTCGGGTTGACAGAGCGCGCGCACTTGTATAATGACAAGGTGTTGGTGTGGTCGGCCGGGGTCTCCAAGGTCGCTTGTCGAATATTTGCTCTCCCCGCAAGCCAGCCTTTGGAGGCGTGAAATGAACCTACTCATCATTCCTGTCGTTGCTGGCCTTACCTGCATTGGAGCCGCACTATATTTGTTCCTCAGGCTAAGAGCAGCCAAGATCTCCTCACCGAAAATGAGCGAAATCGGCAGCTACATAGCTATTGGAGTACGAGCGTACCTTTCTCGCCAACTCCGGGCGATTCTACTCGTCACTCCTGTCGTGGCAATCGTTCTGGGCTTCACTCTGAATATCTGGATCGCAGTGACATTCGTGCTTGGCGTCTTCACCTCGCTGATCACGGCATACATGGGCATGAGCGCGTCCACCCGGGCAAACGTCAAGACCGCCGACGACGCGACCCGGTCGGTGAACACGGCATTCCACACGGCTGTCTTCGGTGGATCCATCATGGGTTTCTCGATCACGGGATTCAGTCTTGTCGTGCTGTCGGTACTCTATCTGTTGTTCAAGGATCCAAACCCCCTTGTCGGCTTTGGGTTTGGCGCCAGCCTCGCGGCCCTCTTTGCCCAGATCGGTGGAGGCATCTATACGAAGGCGGCCGACATCGGAGCGGACCTCGTCGGCAAGATCGAGGCGAATATTCCCGAGGACGACCCGCGCAACCCGGCTGTTGTCGCAGACCTGGTGGGTGACAACGTAGGCGACTGTGCCGGCAGAGGCGCAGACCTGTTCCAGACGTTCTCAGATGATATCGTGACCGGAATGGTCGTTGCTCTCACGCTGGTCCCCAAGTATGGAGGTGCAGTGCTCTTCTTCCCCATGCTCCTCCAGTCGGCCGGCCTTGCTGCTTCGATGCTTGGCGTCCTGTCCATACGGCTCTTCGACCGCAGCAAGCCCGAAACCGCCTTCTACTTCGGCATGGGGGTGACCACCGTCTTTGCCGTGCTCGGCTCCTTCCTGGTCAGCCATTTCCTGGTTCACGACATGGCCCTTTTCATCGGCACCTGTCTGGGAGTCGCAACCACTCTCGTGTCTTCGATCATCACGCGGTACTACGCGGGTTCCTCGGGAAAACCGGTCCACGACATTGCCGATGCATCCAAGCGCGGCGTGGCCCTCAACGTCATCACGGGGCTCTCCGCTGGTCTGCAGAGCCCACTGGGATCCATCGTGATGATTGTCATTGCTGTCGCAGCGGCATACTTCATCTCGGGCGGATCGCTGCTGGCAATCGTCGCTGTCAACATCGGTACCGACTTGCTTATCGGCTATATTATGACTGCCGATGCCTTTGGTCCTATCACCGACAACGCATCGGGTATCGCAGAGATGTCAGGGGCGCACGAGCAGGTCGTGCACTCCCTGTCACAGCTCGATTCAGTCGGTAACACCATGAAGGCGACGACCAAGGCCTATGCCATGTCATCCGGAACGGTAACGTCATTCGTCCTGTTCTCGACGTACTTCTCCATTGTCGGTCTCAAGACGATGAACGTGATGGAGCCTTACTCCATTGCATTTATCCTCCTCGGCATCTGCCTTCCATACCTCATCAGTTCGCTTACCATTGGCTCGGCAGCCAAGACGGCAATGCTTATGGTCGACGAGGTCCGCCGCCAGTTCAGAACTATCCCTGGCATCCTGAAGGGCGAAGCAAACCCCGACTATGCAACCTGCATAGATATCTCGACGCGCAACGCCCTCAAGGAGATGATCCTTCCGGGCGTCATCAGCATCGCGGTGCCGATTTTCGTGGGACTGGTGTTCGGTCACTGGGCGCTCGGTGCACTCCTCATCGGAGCAGTACTCAGCTCAGCCCTGCTGGGGCCATTCTTCAACAATACAGGCACAGCCTTCGACAACGCAAAGAAACTCATCGAAGACAGTGGGCGCAAGGGCTCCTTCGAACATCAGGCGGCAGTTGCTGCGGACACCGTCGGCGATCCGCTCAAGGACGTGGCGGGACCTGCTCTGCTCATCTTCATGAAGCTCATCGGCATGGCTGCCCTCCTCATTGCAGGGATCAAACCGCTGTTCTAGCGCAGACATAGCACCAGCATCAGGACGAGGCGGGGCGCAGCATGGCTCCCGCCTCTTGCACGAACCTTCTCCGAATTTTCACGCCGTCGAGACATCGTTCGCCCTGAACAGCTAGGCTTTCTTCGTTGGCCCTGTCGAGGCGGTCAACGGGTTCTGGATCGCGCGCGCCGGCCAGGGCAAGGAATACAGCGTCCTGACGTGGAAGAACGAACAGCAGGTCCGAAGCCGCATAAGTCGTGCCAGCACGATCTGGTTGGTGCTCAGCTTGCTAGCGTTCGCAGCAAAGTTGATTTTTTTCGTTTGCCGGGAACAATAAAAGAAGACACCCTTCCCGGCGACAGGAGGAATCCATGCCCGAATCGATCCGTGCAAAGCGTGTGTACGAACCATACAGCCCCGACGACGGGACACGCGTCCTTGTGGAGCGTCTGTGGCCACGCGTCATGCCGCGTGAGCGGCTGCACGCCGACACGTGGCTGCGCGACATCGCGCCGACCACGATACTGCGCACATGGTATGCGCACGACCCTGCGAAGTGGCCGGAGTTTGTGACGCGGTACAGCGCCCAGCTCGACACTCAACCCGACGTGGTCGAATCCCTGCTGCAAATAGCCCGCCATGGTCCGCTCACGCTTCTGTACGCGGCCCGCGACACGGACCACAGCGGCGCGCTCGTCCTGCTGGACTACCTCAAGGAACGCCTCAAAACAAGGTAGAGTTTCCGTCTATTCGCCGAACAGCCCACCCTTCGCCTCGTCGGCTCCCGGCTCGGCGATGACGGTCATCTTGCGGCCGTTGCGGACCTCTTCGGGCGGCAGTTGCAGGGGCAGAAACTCCTTGAACAGGTCTGCGGCCGACACCAGTTGCAGGCGCGGGATTTCGCGCTGGTTGTTGTACTTGTAAACACCCGCCTTGCCTGCCTCGGTGCGCATGCCATCGGTCGGCTCCTGCAGCGTGACGAGGATGCCGAAGTCTGCGTCTTGATGATCCACCGTGCCCGCCAGGTCGCGCACCATGCCGGGGTTGACCGCGATGGTCCCCTTGACCGAGATGATGCCCTTCCCCGCCTTGCTGGCCTTGGCCGGGTCCCAGAAGTGCAGCACGCCGTCCACACCGTGGTCGCCGGTCTTGCGGTCGCTGGGCATGGCGCCGGGGATGCGGCTGAGCGCCCAGTACTGAAACTGGAACGGCGCCCGGGCGGCAAGTTGGTCGGCGCCCAGCACGTCGGCAGGCGCGCCCTTGATGACAAAGTCCTTGCCCTCCGTGAGACCAGTCTTCCTCAGCCGGCTGGCGATGACATCGATAGACAGGTACGTGATGTCGATGCCACCCATTGCCGGTCCAGCTTCTGCGCCGCAGCGACCGCCGTGCCACACCCGCAGAAGGGGTCCAGGACCACGTCGCCTTCATTGGACGACGCCTGGACAATGCGCTCCAGAAGCCCTTGCGGTTTCTGCGTAGGATACCCGAGTCGATCCGGGTCTGTGGGTCCTAGCCATGCGACATCTGAGTCGATTCCCTTGTCAGTTCCCCAAACCGCTCCCTCGGTATATGGTTGATACGCCCACATGTCTTGGATCGGGGTTCCATCTCGTTCATCGAGAAAGCGCACCATCGTTGGCCAGACGCTCGTTCCGTCGATTGTGATGAGATGAGCCTGATAGAGGGCCTCGAGCTTTTGAGTGGAGATCAGGTCGCGATATGAAACTGGCATCAGTGACTCGTAGAAGCTGGGGACAGCCCAATGACGCCCTTTGGCCGCGGGGTCGAATCCTCTCCAAGGTTTCGCTGAGTCGCCAGCAGTGGCTCCAGCGCCAGTGAGTACGTTGCCGCCCGATGTGAATCTCATCCGACCATCAGAGGTCTTCTCATATCGAGATTCCACATGCCTCTTCATGTAAGGTCGGCGAAGGATGTTAAACGTGTGGTTGCTGGACTTGGAGTAGAACAGTATGACGTCATGGATTGCGCCGAAAGACCTCGTTGAGTTGTGAGCTCCAGTCCGCCTCCAGTCGATTTCATTGACGAAGTGCTCTCCTCCAAACACCCCGTCCATCAGCATCTTCAGATAGTGGCTTGCCGTCGGGTCGCAGTGCAGGTAGATGCTGCCCGTGTCCTTCAGCACGCGGCGCAGTTCCAGCAGGCGCGGCGCCATCATGGTCAGGTACGCCATCATGGGCGTCTCGCCCAGGTACTCCCTCATGGACGTCATCAGCTTGATGAGGCGTTCGCCGGGCGGCTGGCTGGTGAGGTCACGGTCAATGACAAAGCGGCGATAGGTCTCGTCAGCCTCAGCACTCCACGTCCAGGTATCTTCAAAGGCCTGGATCTGCGCCGTGGCCTTGGCAGCCGACTTCTTCTCGGGCTGAAAGATAATGTTGTAGTTGGCACCGCTGTTGAACGGCGGGTCAAGGTACACGAGGTCCACCGAAGCATCTGCGATGCTGTCCCGCAGGACCTCAAGGTTGTCGCCAAAGTACAGAGTGTTCATGCCTTCCCTCCTCTTGTTTTCTGCAGCTGCATCACCGGTGACCACCGCACCCATGCGGCCAGCAGCGGGTCGACGACGAAGAAGCGTCCCGTTTCAGATGTGTGCTCGACCAGGTCCATTTCCAGCAGCGACTTGATGGCGCGCTGGACCGAACTGGCGACCAGCCCGTGCCGACGCAGGTAGTCGGCAGACGTCAACTGTACGGTCGGCTCGCCGGCCAGCGCTTGCAACAAGGCGCGCTGCCCCAGCGGCAGGCCCATCCATGTGGCCCCGTGTTCGACGCCTGCCAGCGCAAGCAAACGTCGGTAGGCTTCGTCCACTTTCTCCTTCGTGCACAATACGCTCGTCAGGTCCCACACTGACGACGCCAGCCGCTGGACATAGGCGGGATATCCTTCCACACGGTCGTAGATGTGGCCGGCAGTTTCCTCCGAGCACTTCTTGCCGCTGGCAGCAAAACGTCCAGTGATATACGGCACGAAATCCACACGGGGGATACGCTCCAGCGGATAGAGATAACCAGCCTGATACAGTGGCCGCGCATTCGCGAACATCTCAGTCAGGGCCTGGCGCCTGCTGCCGACGAAGAAGAAGGGGATGTCGCGGTGCTCCTGAAGGTGCGTGCGCAGGATAGCTTCGATGGCACGCGCACCGGGTAGCCGGCCAATCTCCTGAACCTCGTCCAGGACCACACAAGCGGACAGCCCGTGCCGCTTCGCATACTTCTGCAGGCTATCCAGCACGTCGGCCAGCAACAGCGCCGGGTCCGATCCCTGCGCGATTGTGACGGTGACGGTAGGGCCGTCGAGTCCAAACTCGATGGTCGGCACGATACGTGCAAACAGTCCGCTGATGCGCTCCCCCAGCCCAACGGGGTCCGCTCCTCTGCCGACGCCTGCCACGACAGCGGCTGCCAGCTTACGCGCCACATCGTCGTCGGACGCCACGGTCAGCAGATCGACATACACGCCAACAAACCCGGATGCTCGGAGCTGTTCCTGCATCGCAAGGACCAGCGACGATTTGCCGTATTGCCGCGGCGACACCAAGATGACGTTGTGGTGGTTCCGGGCATGACCAGCCAGCTCGTCCAGCTCACGTCGCCGGTCACACAGGTCGTCCCCGCCAACTAGTCCCAGTACGAATGGATTCCTCGCCACCGTTCGCCTCCAACCCTCATGGTTGCCCACATCACACGGTTACGCATCTAGAATGACGCATAGTGCATAACGCATATCGCGTCACACAGGCAAGATAGCCCTCAACAGCAGCCATGTCAAGGTTGCCCGTCCTATCGACTCGCCCACCCTCAACGCTGTTGGATACAGCATCTACGTTCGTGGTGCTTTGAGCAGGCGAGCGTTGATGGCAACGATAATGGTGGATAGGGACATGAAGACTGCGCCCAGGGCTGGACTCATGACGAAGCCGGCCCCGGCGAGCACACCTGCCGCCAGTGGGATAGCGACGACATTGTAGCCCGTCGCCCAAGCGAGATTCTGCAGCATCTTGCGATACGTGGCACGTGACAGCTGTACGACTGCGACAACGTCGCGGGGATCGTCACAGACCAGGATGACATCCGCGGTCTCGATGGCAACGTCGGTGCCGGCGCCAATCGCAATCCCGACATCGGCCTGCGCAAGAGCCGGGGCGTCATTCACGCCATCGCCGACCATGGCAACCGTCAAGCCCCTCTTCTGCACTTCCTGGATCTTGGCTGCCTTCTCGTGCGGAAGCACTTCGGCAAAGAAGTCATCGAGTCCCAGGTCCTTTGCCACCCACTCGGCGGCAGCGCGCGAGTCACCAGTCAGCATGATGCTCTTGATGCCCATCTGGTGCAGCGCCGCAACAGCGTCGCGAGACTCAGGACGTATGGTATCTGCCAGTGCGACTGCTCCCTGAACGACGCCGTCGACCAGGACGTAGACGACCGTCTTCGCTTGCGAGGTCAGCGTGTCGATCTGAGTCGAGGAAACAGCCAACTCGTGATCGATGACGTAGCTGGGCCGAACAACCATGACCTTGTGACCGTCCACTTCTGCCTGTGCGCCGACCCCGGGGAGTGCTAGGAACTCCGTGATCTGCGGCAGGGCGATGGAGCGTTCCTGTGCGCCTCGCACGATGCCAAGTGCGATAGGATGCTCGGACTGAGCCTCGACGGTGCCGGCCAGTCTCAGAATCTCCTCCGACGTACGTGTCTCGCTCAGAGGAACGATGTCTGTGACGCCAAACGACCCCATCGTCAGTGTGCCAGTCTTGTCGAACACGACCGCCTGCAGGTTGCGAGCCTGCTCGAAAGCTGTCCTGTTGCGGAGCAGCAGACCGTTCTGAGCCAGCAGAGCAGTCGAAACGGAGACGACCAGCGGAATGGCAAGGCCAAGAGCGTGCGGGCATGTTGTCACCATGACCGTAACCATGCGTTCCAGCGCGAACGCGAGACCCTTGCCGAGAAGCAGCCAGACGACCAGCGTCAGGGTGCCGGCGCTGAGAGCGATGATGGTCACCCAGAAGGCTGCCCTGTCGGCCAGCGCCTGTGTTTTGGACCGCGATTCCTGGGCATGGCGGACCAGGTCGATGACCTGTGCCAGATAGGTGTCACTCCCAACCTTCTCGATGACGACCGTCAGAGCACCTTCGCCGTTGATCGCACCGCCGATGACAGCATCACCTGGCTTCTTGTCTACTGGGCGCGACTCCCCGGTCAGCATGGCTTCGTTCACGCTCGATGCTCCGCCCTCGACGCGCCCGTCGACCGGGACCTTCTCCCCGGGCTTGACCAGTACTCGGTCCCCGGTCGCGAGGTGAGCAACCGGATGGTCCATCACGGTGCCATCGGGCATAATGACATGTGCATCAGAGGGCATGAGTCGCGCCAAGCTCTCTAGCGCGGAAGGCGCCCATCACGGACTTCATCTCCAGCCAGTGGCCAAGGAGCATAATATCGATCAGTGTCGCCAGCTCCCAGTAGAAGTCCATTCCTTGAAGGCCCAGCGAGACTGCGGCGCTGTAGACAAAGGCCACCGTGATTGCCATCGCGATAAGTGTCATCATGCCCGGGGTCTTCGTCTTGAGCTCTTCGAACAGTCCTTTCAAGAAAGGCATGCCTCCGTATACGTAGATGAACGCTGATAACACGAACAGGGCCCACGTCGAGCCGGCAAACTGCAGCTTCGTGCCCAGGTGCAGCAGCATCTGTACGGGCTCCGACAGGAGCAGGATCGGGACGGTCAAGACGAGACAGACGAGGAATCGGCTGCTGAAGTCACGGACCATGTGAGCGTGGTGATCGTGCCCCTGGTGTTCATGGTGGTTTTCGGGGCCGTTCGACATGTCATGTCCAACATGCGCCATCTCTGCTTGCATGGTGTGGTCATGCCCTTTCTGAGGCATCGCCTGAGTGTCATCGGTCATGTCGTGACGCATGTGCTCGCGATCTGTCATCGGCAGCCTCCGCTGGACTGGCTTGTGAATACCAGTCTATGACGAAGACAAACATACTCAACGTAGCCGAAAGGAGATAGATGCGAATAGCAAGAGCGGCTCGGATTTCTCCGAGCCGCTCGGCCGTTTCGGTTAATAGAGGAGACTGTGCTAGTGCTTCTCAGGAACGGAAACTGGACCCCGGCATGTCCTTACCCGATGCGGGGTTTTCGATGTACTTCTTGGGGTTCCCGTGGAACAAGTCCTTGCACTTGGCGCCGCAGAACCCGTAGGTCTTGCCTCCGAACTCCTCGGTCTCTATAACTTTGGAGTCTTTGAGTACCATACCGCAAACTGGATCCACTTCGTTGACATACGCCTTGCTCATCGGAGCCTCCTTGAATGATGGGGCAGGTCATCTCATCGATGAATAGCCTGCCAAGTCAAGATCCGGGGCACCTTCAATGTGTCACCCGTCACCTTACCTCGCATGCACCGGAATACGAAAGCGTCAAGCAGATCTGACTCGTGTCCTTCCGGTCGCACCTTCATGGAGACACTTTCACCATAGCGCACATTGGAATCTGATTGTGAAGGCATTGTGGGCGTGTCAGGATGGGCGACAACCCAGCGTGTGGTCGGCGCCACTTGGCAGCCAGCAAACGACCAATGCCACCGCACATCGCCGGAATCTACACAGTCACGCGGTCGTCCTCTGTCTTCTCGTTCCTGCCAGCGGTTGGACATGGGTAGACCTGCCCGAAGCCTCCAGCAAGGAGATCGCGATCAAGTAAGTTCCAGTCACGCCAGATTCGGGCCCCGGACAGAGGTGTGGGGCTCTTTTTCATTTGTGCCAGACAACACTGGAGTATCATGTATTAAAGATAGGCCATCTGTGCCCTGACGATGGAGGAATACATGCCTGACAACACGAACGTCAAATGTACCAAGATCGTCGCCACACTCGGACCAGCGACGAATTCCGAGGAGATGATCCGGGCCCTCGCCGAACGCGGAGTGGATGTCTTTCGGATCAATTTCTCGCACGGTACGGAAGAAGAACGCCTTGCCACGATTGCCACCGTGAAAAAGGTACACGGCGACCTCGGCCTGCCACTCGCTATCCTGCAGGACCTGCAAGGACCGAAGATCCGTCTGGGAGTGTTCAGTCAGGGACCATGCGAGATCGCGACCGGAGGCACCTTCTGTCTTACGACCCATATGGTGGATGGAAACGCCGAACAAGCCAGTGTGGACTACCCTCCTGTCACCAGCGAGGTTCGGCCCGGGGAGCTCATCTTCATCAATGACGGCCTGATTCATCTCAAGGCACGTGAAATCCGGGGTGATACCATTGTGACGGATGTTCTCAAGGGAGGAGTCCTGTCGGACCACAAGGGGTCAACTTTCCCCAGTCGGACCTCCATGTCCTGTCAATCACGGAAAAGGACAGGCACGATCTTGTCACCGGCCTGCGAGCGGGCGTCGCCGGCAGCACCAATCTCATTAAAGTCGAGGATCTGGACTAGGCTCGCTGCCTGAGCATTGCAAATCGACCGGTACGCATAGAATAACCTTGGTACAATACCCTGGAACTCCGGGGTATGTCATGACAAGGGGGAACAGGCGTGAAAAGAAAGGCGTCCTATTTCAAGATCTTCCTGCTTGGATTCGGGTTCTTCGGTATCTCGATCCTCTGGTCGCTGTACAACTCAGATATTCCTATCATGCTGAAGAGTCTCTACAATTTGTCCTACACAGCATCAGGATGGGTGATGAATGTCGACAACATTCTGGCGATAACGCTCATCCCGCTTGTAGGCTTCTGGTCAGACCATGTATGGACGCGTATTGGGCGTCGTATGCCGTTTATCATTTCAACATTGCCCGTAGGAGCTGTTCTGTTTGCACTGGTTCCCTGGATTCCACTCTGGTTTGGCTCAAGCGCAACATCTCTTGTTGTGTTCATTCTTGTTCTGTTCTTGATGAACGTCTGTATGGGGATTTCACGTTCACCCATCATCGCTCTGATGCCGGACCTCGTTCCACCGGAAGAGCGCTCACCAGCCAACGGCGTCATCAATTTCATGGGAGGATTCGGGTCCCTGCTGGTGTACTTTGTTATCGGCAAGATCTCAACGACCAACAGGCCGCTGGGGTTTGCCATTGCAGGAGCATCAGTTCTGGTGGCGGCTGTTATCATGTTTCTGTCGATCCATGAGACACGTGACTCGCTTGACCGCAAGGCTCCACAGTCAGAGCACGCTGACTTCTCCCTGCTTCGCAGGATGTGGACTCCCCGATACCGCAGTCTCCTGCTCATCTGCCTGGCCATTTTCTTCTGGTTCATCGCATATAATGCCATCGAAACGTACTACCCGACTTATATGCACTACGAGGGTCCTGCAGTGAAAGCACTGATAGCCAAGCTCGGCACGGCCACACCCACCGACACAGCAAGCCTTGCTCAGCTGAACAGCATTCGCCAGACATCTGAGGCCAGCGCGAAATTCAACTTCGGCGTCATGTCGCTCGCCTTTATGGTACTGGCAATCCCGGCTGGATTCATTGGCAAGGCTCTGGGGCGCAGGAGTACAATCGTTATAGGCCTGACAGGTGTCATCCTTATGGTACTCCTGCTCGCACTTAACATTGCTGGCATAGGAGTATTGGCGGTATTCGTCATGGGAGGCCTGTCCTGGGCACTGGTCAACATCAATTCGCTGCCAATGGTACTTGACATGGGCTCCCTGGAGATGGTCGGAGCGCTGACCGGTGTCTATTACTTCTTCTCTCAGGCCGCCAGCATCGTCAGCCCGCCTCTTGTCGGACGTATCGCCGACCTCGCAGGCGGGACGATGTCAGTCATGTTCCCGTATGCGGCTATCTTCTTCGTGCTCTCGGCGGTCTGCATGCTCTTCATACGCTCTGAAGACAAGCCGGCGACCTCGTCCGACCAGACTACTTCTGCGAATGCCCCTGCCGTTTGACAATGCCTCGGCAGCCCCGATCCGCCGCCAGGCAGGCTCAGACACAGCCTGCCTCCTGCTCCACGGCCTGACCGGAGCACCTGCTCGCGACCTGTGGTTCCTCGCGAATTATTTGTTTGCACGCGGCATTTCCGTCGTTGCCCCGCTTCTCACGGGCCATGGCAAGACGTGGAAGGAACTGGAGCTTGCGACGTCGGAGTCCTGGCAAAATGACGCCCTCGCGGGACTCGATGAAGCACGCACGATGGGCAAGACGGTATTCGTCGCTGGATTGTCGATGGGTGGAACCCTCACCTTGTACCTGGGAGAACACCATCCCGAGATCGCAGGGCTTATCACCATCAACGCGCCCGTCTATCTGGACGACCCTAAGATGAGACTGGTCCCGATACTACGGCACTTCCGGAAAAATCAGCCCAAGGGACCTCCGGATGTCGCCGACCAGGACGCCATACTGCCAGATCTTGGCTTCAACTCCCTGGAAGCCATCTATCAGTTCGAACGCCTTATGCAAGGCGTCCGTGGCGATCTCGGCATGGTCACCCAGCCCCTCCTTTCCTTCCGCTCGATGCAGGACCACGTCGTCCCGCCGCGCAACGCGGAGTACATTCTGGACCACGTCAACAGCCGCATCAAGAGCGTCATCACACTGGAGCGTTCCTACCACTGCGCCACGATCGACTATGACCGCGAGAGAATTGCGGTCGGCATCGAACAATTCATCACGCTCGTACGAAAACAGCAAGTCTGAGCTTCGCTCTTCTCACTCCAACCAACACCAAAACCCCCAGCCTTACGGTCAGGGGTTTTGACAGAGCAGAACGTGAGTGCTACTTGCGCCGTATGCGGAAGCTGGTGCCTTCCCGCTGCAGAGTCCAGCCGCCCAAACCTGACCCACGCCTTGTCGTATTCAGCTTCATGGTCAGGATACGGTCGGTCGAGAAGATGCGAGCCGCGACCGTGGCCAGAACGAAAAACAGCACAAACTGGTAGACAATGCCTGCGATGACCATAGTGAAGTTGTGGGCGAAGATGAACTGGGCCGCCAGGAATGGGTGCGAAAACGGGATTGCATAGATAAGCCACTTGAGGACGGGTGATGCCGTGTTGATGTCAATGAACATGGTGATGAGGTAGGGCAACAGAACCACCATCATGAGCGGCATAATAATGATCTGCACCCTCTTGAGGTCTTCGGCGAACGCCCCCAGAATGACGGCGATGGAGAGAGCCACCATGATGCCGGCGAACACGCTCAGACCGAGGAGAACGTAGCCGCGCAGATTGAGGACCAAGCCCAGCTTCTGGATTGCCTGGGCAGTGGTTCCGGAGGTCCCACTGCTGCTTCCGATGAGACTGCCCATGTAGCTTTTCATGCCGACCATGTACGCAGCCGCGGAAACCAGCGCAACGATGCCCGAGGCCATCATCTTGGCCGTCACCAGGGCGCCACGTCCGACGGGGGTGGAAAGAAGCGTCTCGAGAGTCTTGTTCTCCTTCTCACCTGCAATAGAAGCGGCAATCATCTGGGCTGCCATGATGATCACCAAGAAGAGGACGATCGGTATGACCATGGTCTGCTGCATGACGACGGTGACAATCTCCTGAGGGTCGCCTTCTGCCGATGTCGTCCCCACCGTGACAAACGACTCCGCGCTGATCGCATGCTTGACGATGGCGGGATCCAGTCCAGGAGCCCCGGTCCTGATGTACATGTCGCCGACGTACTCGTTCATGGCGTTCAGCGCCGCGTCGAGCTTGAACGTTCCCTCCATTCCCAGCAGCGAGAAACTACGGAGGATCGTATACGTCTGCACCTTCTGGGGATGCTGCGCCTGGATGCCGGCCTCGAATCCCTGCGGGATGACCAGGACCGCGCTCCCTTTCTCCAACGCGACCTTGCGGACGATGTCGTCGACGACGCCCTCGGTGTACGTCGTGACCTTGAAGTTCGCCTTCGTGAGGATACCGGCAAGCATCTGTGACGTCTGGCTGCGGTCGAGGTCCACCACCGTCACGGGCTGGGGAGCGGCCTGCTTCTTCTGCTCCTGATTGATGACCCTGCCCAGGAAGCTGTAGATCACCATGATCACCAGGATAGGGACCAGTGTCTGCCACGTGAGCATCTCTTTCAGTTCTTTTCTCAGAAGGACGAAGAATCTCCTCATTGCTTCACCACCTGGACAAAGACCTCTTCGAGATTTGCCTTACCATATTTGTCCTTGAGCCCCTGGGGTGTCCCCACATCATGGATCGTACCTCTGTCGATGATGGCCACGCGGTCCGACAGGTACTCTATCTCGAGCATATTGTGACTGGACAGCAGTACCGCCATGCCTTCGGCCGTCGTCTTGCGAATCGACTGACGAATATCGATGGCGGCAACCACGTCGAGGCCGCTGGTCGGCTCATCGATGATGGCCAGTTTCGGCCGCGTCATGACTGCACGCGAAAGCAGCAACTTGCGCGTCATGCCCTTGCTGTACGTGCCAATCTTGTCACGCAACCGCTCGCCCAGTCCGGTGATGTCCGAGGCTCTCTGGACATACTCGCGCTGTACCCCAGCATCGGAGGCAAACAATTCCGCCATGAAGCTCAGGTATCCAAGACCCGTCAGGTTCTTGTAGGCACCGGCCTCCTCGGGCAAGTAGCTGATGATCTCGCGTATCCGGGCTGCATCCTTCTGGACATCCATCCCATAGACTCGGGCCGTGCCCGACGTCGGTTGCAAGATGGTCGCCACGATACGCAGCGCCGTGGTCTTGCCGGCGCCGTTGGGTCCGATGAGCGCGAAAATCTCCCCGGGCGCCACTTCGAAGCTGATGCCGTGGAGCGCCTCAAATCTCCCGTAGCTCTTCTTCAGGTTGTCTACAACAAGTGCCTTTCCATGCTGAAAACCTCCTTGCATGTCGTCACAGCGATACTCGCCTTTCTCCATTGAGTCTGGCGTCTCACTGACGTAATTGTATCAGCATATTGGTACAAACTACGATGTCAACTTTAGACGTGCAACCTCGGGCCAGAGAACCTTCCTGTCCCGAAATAACAAGCCACTGACGCTCGGCGGGAGTGTGGTCATGCCAGGATATCCTCCAGGAATTCGATACACGGCACGGCTGTATCACTCATAAGGATGCTCATCGCATCGATGTGAATACCCCGTATGGGCCGCGTCAGACCGGGAATACCTGACGCAAGGGCTGCCATGGTCGACCGTCTCAAATGCTCCTGCTTGCGATGGTCAATCGCCTCAAGAGGGCTTCCATATCCTATCCCCCTCCTGGTCTTGACTTCAACCACATGGACGTGGCCGTTCTTCTCGGCAATGACATCCAGCTCTCCGTAGCTGGTACGAAGGTTTCTGGCCACGACGCGGAAGCCGTGGTCAGTCAACCATCGAGCCGCAAGTTCCTCACCTGCGTTTCCCAGCGCCCGGTTGTGCTGCCCGCCCAAGCGGCAACTCCTCAGTCTCTACAAGTTGTTTGACAACAAACGTCCGCCGATGTTCACCAGAGGGTCCCTTCGTCCGAAGGGCCTGGATGTGTTCACGCGTGCCATAGCCAACGTTGCCCTCGAATCCATACCCGTGAACATGTCGAGCCATGGCGCGCATGGCAGCATCTCGTG